>Ga0256838_1001521_pt1 | contig 10834 bp, 8 predicted proteins | sample 4571419metaG_FD_185978 | JGI IMG/M metagenome (GOLD analysis project Ga0256838, IMG submission 185978) | Hydrothermal vent microbial communities from Guaymas Basin, Mexico - 4571-419 | ecosystem: Environmental > Aquatic > Marine > Hydrothermal vents | place: Mexico: Guaymas Basin | collected... | reverse complement strand
TCGTATCCATTAATTATGACTGATGGGTGGATGTTTTGGTCTAACAACTCTTCAGCTTTTCTTAATAACTCTCCAGCAATAACAACAGCTGTTGTTGTCCCGTCTCCAACTTCTTTCTCTTGTGTCTTAGCTACTTCAATTAACATCTTAGCGGCTGGGTGTTCAACACTCATCTCTTTTAATATTGTAACCCCATCGTTTGTGACAACAATATCCCCCAATTCATCAACTAACATTTTGTCCATTCCTTTTGGACCTAATGTTGTTCTAACTGTCTCAGCGATAATTCTACCTGCTAATATGTTCATTCTTTGAGCATCTCTCCCCACATATCTCTTAACATTTTGTGGTAATACTACTATTGGTGCTCCTGCCATTGCCATATTTTCACCTCTTTTGTTGTTACCTTATTCGGTATATATATGTTGATGAAATTCTATATATACTTTACGGTTTTGTGTATTTATATGTCAATATCAAACACTCCATATATGTGAATAATTGGGTTTTACAAAATCTGCATGAAACAAAAATTTATAAAATAGCTTAACAATTTCTTACTTTAACCAATTATTAAAAAAATAATAAGGATGATAATGATGTTCCAAAAGCCAAGAGGAACGAGGGATTTTTTACCAGAAGAGATGAAAAAAAGGAGATATGTTGAGAATAAGTTAAGGGAAATATTTGAGAGGTATGGCTATAAAGAGATTCTAACCCCAACCTTTGAAAGCTTTGATTTAATAGCTAAAAAAACTGGGGAGGAGATTAGAAAACAGTTGTATGTATTTAAAGACCACGGCGGAAGAGAGATGGCTTTAAGGCCAGAGATGACTTCACCAGTAGTTAGATTCTACTTAAATGAATTAAAAAACTTGCAAAAACCTTTGAGATTGTATTACTTTGCTAATTGTTTCAGATATGAGAGACCTCAGGCAGGAAGGTTCCGGGAGTTTTGGCAGATGGGTTGCGAGTTAATTGGGTGTAAAAGCCCATTAGCAGATGCTGAGGTTTTAAACTTAGCAATGGATGGATTATTAAATATTGGTTTGGATTTTGATGTTCATATAGGACATTTGGGAGTTTTAAAAGGAGTTTTAGAGAAGTTTAATGTTAGTGAGGCAGAGGAGGTTAAAATAAGAAGGTTGATAGATAAAGAGGATTATGAAAGTTTAGAGGTTTATTTAACTCAAATTTTGGGAGAGGAGAAGAAGGAGTTGATATTTGATATATTAAAGTTTAAAGGAGGTAGGGAGGTTTTAGAGGAACTAAAAGAGATATTGAAGGACTTTCCAAAATCCATAGAGGCAATAAATAACTTAGAGGATATTTTGGAGTTTGTTATTCATGATAAATATACAATAAACCTTGGAATTGCGAGGGGTTTAGATTATTACACAGGAATGGTGTTTGAGATTTATGGGAAGAAGGGAGCTAAGCAGATATGTGGTGGGGGGAGATATGATAATTTAATAGAGACATTTGGAGGAGAACCAACTCCAGCCGTTGGATTTGCCTATGGATTTGATAGGATTATGATGAATATCGATGATTTAGATGTTGAGGAAGAAGGCATTTTAATAATCCCAGTTAAAAAAGATAAAGAATTAATTAAAAAATCATTAATTATAGCTGATAAGTTAAGAAAGTCAGGAAAAATTGCTGAACTTGAAATTATGGGGAGAAAGTTAAGGAAAGCTTTGGATTATGCAAACTCGAGGGGCTTTAAGAAGGTAATTATTGTTGGGGAGAAGGAGCTTAATGAAGGTAAAGTAACTGTAAAGGATATGATTACAGGAGAGCAAAGATTAGTTAGTATAGATGAATTAACAAACATCTAAACTCTATAACATTATTTTTATAGGATTGATGTTTATGGTGAAGATAACAATTTTATCCCCGGAAGGTAAAAGCTGCAGTGTATTAAATTTAAAAAATGAGATTGAAAACTTAGGGGCTGAGTGTGATATATTTTTATTATCTCATCCAGAAAATTTAATGAGTTATGATTTTAAATTAGAAACTGACTTAATTCACTCAAGATGTGGTATAGGGGATTATTTTGATAGGTTAACTCTTTACTCTTGGCAATTTATAAATGCTTTAGAAGTTGAGGGCTATAAATTTATAAATCCAATTAAAACTCTCTACCTTACATCAGATAAGTTTAAATGCATAAAATTACTTGCAAAAAATAAAATAAAGACACCAAAAACAGCGTTAATTAGGGATTACGAGGATGCAGTTAAATTTATTGAAAAATACAACTTAGATTTTCCAGTAGTTGTAAAAAATTCATTTTCAAAGTGTGGTTTAAAGGTATTTATGGCAAGAAATTATGATGAGTTAAAGCAATTAACAAAAAATGCCATCTGGGAAGGAAAAATAATCCAAGAATTTGTTGATTTTAAAGAAAATGGTTTATATAAAGATATGAGAATATTAGTTGTAGATGGAGAAATTGTTGGAGGTTATAGGAGGGTTAGTAGAGATTTTAGGACAAACCTTTACTTAGGAAATAAAGTTGAAAAATTAGATATTGATGAAGAACTTGAAGAATTGGCTTTAAAATGTGCTGATTTATCTGGGGCTGTAATTTTAGGGGTAGATATATTACCAACAAAAGACAACTACTATGTTGTTGAACTCAACTCTGCCCCAGGAACTAAGGGGTTTAGAGATATAGGTATAAAGGCAGATAAAAAGATAGCCGAGGCATTAGTTAAATATGCAAAATTATAAATAATTTTAAGGATTATCTTATATTGAAATTTCATAAAATTTTTTAAGAGTTTTTAAGTTGTATCTGGTGGAGTTATGGTAACTAAGTATATAATAAAGCATGGGTTGGAACTTGCTTATGACATTAAAGCAGATGCTTTTATGATATTTACTGAGACAGGAGGTTCTTATAAGATACTAAAATCCCTTTTAAAAAAGGAAAGCAATAACAACAACTTAAATATAATGAAAATTTTAGATAGGTTGGATAAATTAACTCATAAACCTTTAAAGATAATTGTTGCTACTCCAAATCAAACTACTTATAAAAAAATATCTTCTGATAGGGGGGAAAATATTTACCCTCTATATATAAAGCATAAAGAGGACAGTAGATGCACTATTGTATATAGTGGAATATTGTATGCTCTTAAAATGAAATTTTTGGATAAGGATGACAAAATTGTTGCGGTCGTAGGAAAGCCAAAAACTCCTGGAAAGTTGGATACAATAATGGTTGTAAATATAAAAGAACATATAAAAACAATAGCTATATATGAACTCTTTGAAACATTGGATGAAAAGCAGAAAAAAACTTTAAAAGAGGTCTTAAAATTAGCAATGGAACTTGGAAGAGAAGGAAGGGAAGGAAAACAGATTGGAACAATATTTGTGATAGGAGACACATTAAATGTTATGAGCATGTCAAGACCTTTAATATTGAATCCATTTGCTGGACATGATGCAAGTATATTTGATGAAGACGTAAAAGGGACTATAAAAGAGTTATCTTCCATTGATGGAGCATTTATAATTACTGATGAGGGAAAAATAATATCAGCAGGTAGATTTTTAGATATAAAAGGAAAGGTCAATATACCAAAAGGTCTGGGAGCGAGGCATTTAGCTGCTGCAAGCATAACAAAAAATACAAATGCCATAGCCGTTACTGTTTCCCAAAGTGGAGGAATAGTTAGAGTATTTAAAGATGGGAAGATTATTTTTGAGACCGACCCAAGAGAAAATATAATATTCTTAGATTGAAATTAAATAAAATATAAAAATAAAAGATTTCTTTTAAATATTGGCAATCTCAATACAAATTAATTATTTTTAATATAAACAAACTAAATTATTTTTTAAATTTACAATTAACCCAATAGGTGATAAATTGACATTAGTTGAAAAAATTATATCAAAAAAAGTTGGTTATGAGGTTTGTGCAGGAGACAGTATAGAGGTTAAAGTTGATTTAGCAATGACTCATGATGGAACTACTCCCTTAACATACAAAGCTTTAAAAGAAATGTCAGATAGTGTTTGGAATCCAGATAAGATAGTTATTGCCTTCGACCACAATGTTCCACCAAACACAGTTAAAGCCGCAGAAATGCAAAAATTGGCTTTGGAGTTTGTTAAAAGATTTGGTATAAAAAAATTCCACAAGGGTGGAGAAGGAATCTGCCACCAAATCTTAGCTGAGAATTATGTTTTGCCAAATATGTTTGTAGCTGGTGGAGATAGTCATACATGCACTCATGGAGCTTTTGGAGCTTTTGCCACTGGCTTTGGAGCTACTGACATGGCTTATATCTATGCAACGGGAGAAACATGGATTAAAGTTCCAAAAACCATTAGGGTAGATATAGTTGGAAAAAATGAAAATGTATCCCCAAAAGATATTGTTTTAAGAGTTTGTAAAGAGATTGGAAGAAGGGGAGCAACATACATGGCTATTGAGTATGGTGGCGAGGTTGTTAAAAACATGGACATGGATGGAAGATTAACATTGTGTAATATGGCAATAGAGATGGGAGGAAAAACGGGAGTTATAGAGGCAGATGAAATAACTCATGATTATTTAAAAAGAGAAAGGGGACTTTCAGATGAAAAAATTGCTGAGCTAAAAAAAGAGAAGATAACAGTAAATAGAGACGAGGCAAACTACTATAAAGAGATTGAGATTGACATAACGGATATGGAAGAGCAGATAGCTGTTCCTCATCACCCAGATAATGTAAAGCCAATTAGTGAGGTTGAAGGGACTGAGATAAATCAGGTTTTTATTGGAAGTTGCACAAATGGAAGGTTGAGTGATTTAAGAGAGGCGGCTAAGTATTTAAAAGGTAGGGAGGTTCATAAAGATGTTAAATTAATTGTCATCCCGGCATCAAAAAAGATATTTATACAGGCATTAAAAGAAGGGCTTATTGATATATTTGTCAAAGCTGGGGCGATGATTTGCACTCCTGGTTGTGGTCCTTGCTTAGGAGCTCATCAAGGGGTTTTGGCTGAGGGAGAGATTTGCTTATCTACAACAAACAGGAATTTTAGAGGTAGGATGGGACATATAAATAGCTATATTTATTTATCCTCTCCAAAAATAGCCGCAATAAGTGCAGTTAAGGGATATATAACAAATAAGTTAGATTGATAAAATAGATATTAGAATTTCTAAAAAGATAGAAATAAAAACGTAATGAAGCATAAATTATTTTATCAAATATATTCTTTGTGATACTATGAAAGTAAGGGATTTAATGGACAAAAATTTTGCCAAAATATATGTAGATGAGACAGTTGAGGATGCGATAAATTTATTAAAAAAGAAGAAGAGATTTTCTGCCCCAATTATTGATAAAGAAGATAAATTAGTTGGTTGGATAACCACATTAGAGTTATTAGGAATTTCAGAAAAAGATTTTAAAAAGCCCATAACAGAGTTTATGAGACCAGTTGAAGAGGTTATTACCGTTTATGAAGATGATGAAGCGAGGGATGTTGTTTTAAAATTCGTTAAATATAAGGTTGTTAGTATCCCCGTCTTAGCAAGAGATGGGCGAGTTGTTGGGATGGTTAGGAATTGTGATGTAGTTAAAACGTTAGCTAAATTATATGAAATTCCAGTGTATAAAATATTTAAAGAATTACAGAATCATATTGGAGATATTACTTGGGAGGAATTAATGGAAGCAGCAGCAGTAGTAACGAAGAGAATGACTGGAAAGGACATAACTCCAAAAGAATATGAAGAGAGGATTAAAAAAACAACCTTTGGAAAGGCAATATGGGCTTGTGGTGGCTTAGAAAAGTTCTTTGTTGGGCTTATTGAGATAGGAATGGTTGCTTTGGCAAGAAAATTGGCAAAAAGAAGGAAGGGGGTTAAATGAATATAGGGGAAGAAATAAAAAATATAATAGAAAAGAAAGATTATGATTTCTGGGAATTTTTAAAAAAGGCGTATGAAAATAATATAAAGTTAGATATTGGGCATTTCATCCTTTTAAATATCCTTATTGGAGTTAATGATTTGTATCATAAGTTATCTGAGAAGTTTGGAGAAGAAGAGGCGAGGAAAATATTGGAAAGAAATAAAATATTTGCCAAAAATTCTGATTTTATTTCTGGGGAGTTTTTAAAGGATTATATTGATAGGAAGAGTAGGGTAGCAGTGCATAACAGAATAAAAGATTTAAAAACACTCGGATTTAAAATAGAAAGTAAGTCAGGACCTTTTGGTGGATATAAAATAGTTGGCTATCCAGAATGGTTTAAAGAATAAAAGAGAATAATTATATATATCTTTTTTGGTGATTTTATGAAGTTTTACAATAGAGAGAAAGAATTACATTTTCTAAAAACTTATGTTCAGTTAGAACCTAATTCTATACTATTCGTTTATGGCCCCAAATCATCTGGAAAATCTGCAGTTATGAGGAGAGTTATTAAGGAGTTGGAAAACAGTAATATTGTATTTTTCTATTACAATCTAAGAAAGTATGCAACACCAACAAAAGAAGAATTCTTAAGAGTATTTTTTGAAAAGTCAGATAAAAAGTATTTGTTAAATAAGTTAGAACTTAACTTAGGAGTTTTTAAGTTTGGAGTTGAAGAGAATTTTGATTTTAATAAGTTAAGCTTAAACGATGTCTTTGCAAAAATAAATGAGAGTATAAATGCTGTTGTAGAGGATGGGAAAAAACCAGTTTTAATAATAGATGAACTGCAAAAGTTGAAGAGCATATACTTTAACGGAAATAAATCATTATTAAATGAGTTATTTAATTTCTTTGTCTCTCTGACTAAAATGGAACATCTTTGCCATGTTATTTGTTTAACTTCTGATACTTTGTTTATAGAGGAGATTTATAGAAACTCTACTTTAGAAAATACTTCAAAGTATTATTTAATTGATTGGTTGGGGAAAGGAACTATAAGAAATATATTAAAAGAGGAAGGATTTAGTGAGGAGGAGATTAATTATTGTTTAAAATATTTATCTTTACCTTATGAGATAGTTGATTTAATTGAGAATAAAAAATTAGGTTTATCTGTTGAACAAACTATAAAGCAGTGGGTTAATATTGAGAGGGATAAAATCCTATATTTAATATCAACTCAAAAAGAGTTTGATATGGAAAAATTAATAAATGCTTTAAAACTATTTGAGGATAAAATAAAAGTTGATATTAAAGAGATTATAAAAAATAATCTTATGGATGAAGTCAAATTTTTAATTAAAAATGAGATTCTATTTTATGATGTTATAAATGGAATAATAAAGCCAACCTCTATAAAGAAGTGGTATGCTATAAAAGAAGTGATACAATAATTATAAAATTTTATAATTAAATTTGGAAATATATCCCCAGAGTTATTTATTTAAACCTCAACTATTTTTTATTAAATTAAAACTTTCCAAAAGTTTAATGGTGATTTGTAATGGAGATGCCAAAGGACTACAACATAGAGATTGAGAAACAGATACAAAAAAAGTGGGAGGAAAGCAAAATCTACAAGTTTGATGAAGAGAGCAAAAAACCACCATATATTATAGATACTCCTCCACCATATCCAACTGGAAGATTACACTTAGGACATGCATTAAACTGGACTTACATGGACATAATAGCGAGATATAAGAGAATGAAGGGCTTTAACGTTCTCTTCCCACAAGGTTGGGATTGTCATGGACTGCCAACAGAGGTTAAAGTTGAAGAGATATATGGCATAACAAAGTCAGATATTGATAGGCATAAATTTAGAGAGTTGTGTATTAAATTAACAGAAGAGAACATTGAAAAAATGAGAAAACAAATAAAATCCTTGGGAATCTCTATTGATTGGGATAGGGAGTATATAACAATGACCCCAGAGTATATTAAAAAGTCCCAAACTGCCTTTGTTAGGATGTATAAAGATGGATTGATTTATAGAGGAAAATTCCCAGTAAATTGGTGTCCAAGATGTCAAACAGCTATTGCCTTTGCCGAGGTTGAGTATAAAGAGAGAGAAAGTAAATTAAATTATATAAAATTCCCTGCCGCTGATGGAGAAGGGTATTTGTTGATAGCAACAACAAGGCCTGAATTAATGGCGGCATGTGTTGCCATATTAGTCCATCCAGAGGATGAGAGATATAAGCATTTAATTGGAAAGGAGTTTATAGTTCCATTGTTTGGGCATAAAGTTAAGTTATTAGCTGATGAGGATGTTGAGAAGGAGTTTGGGACTGGGGCAGTTATGGTTTGTACATTTGGAGATAAGACAGATGTTTTGTGGGTAAATAGGCATAAATTGGAGATTAAAAAAGCTATAAATGAAAAAGGAGAACTAACAGAAATAGCTGGAAAGTATAGAGGGCTAAAAACAGAAGAAGCAAGAGAGAAGATTATTGAGGACTTAAAGAAAGAGGGTTATTTAGTTAAGCAAGAGCCAATAAAACAGAATGTTGGTGTTTGTTGGAGATGTAAGACACCAATTGAAATTATTGTTACTGAGCAGTGGTTTGTCAATGTTAGGAAGCTAATCCCAAAGGTTAGAGAGGTAGCTGATGAAATTAAATGGGTTCCAGAGCACATGAAAATTAGATTGCTAAATTGGATTGAGGACATGGATTGGGACTGGGTTATAAGTAGGCAGAGGATTTTTGCCACACCAATACCTGTTTGGTATTGCCCAAAGTGTGGAAATGTAGTTGTTGCTAAGGAGGAGGATTTGCCAATAGACCCAACTAAAACTGGCTATGTTTGTGATAAGTGCGGAAACACTGACTTAATCCCAGAGACAGATGTCTTAGATACATGGATGGACTCTTCAATAACACCAATGGTTATAACAAAGTGGTTAGATGATGATGAGTTTTTTGAAAAACATTATCCTGTCCAACTAAGACCGCAAGGGCACGATATAATTAGAACTTGGGCATTCTATACAATAGTTAAGTCAATTGCCTTAACTGGCAAAAAGCCATGGAATGAGATTGTTATAAATGGGATGGTGTTTGGAGAAGATGGACATAAGATGAGTAAGAGTAGGGGAAACGTTGTAGAGCCAGATGAGATTATAGATAAGTATGGAGCAGATGCTTTACGGCTGTGGGCAAGTAATAGCGTTATTGGTGATGATGTTCCATTCTTATGGAAAGAGGTTGATTATGGTTATAGATTTTTAAGAAAGTTCTGGAACGCTTGCAGATTTGCTAAGATGCATATAAGTGATGACATTATTGATGAGCTAAAAAAACCAATGGAAATTAAAAATCCAGTTGATTTGTGGATTTTGAGTAAGTTACAGAGATTAATTGAGAGAGTTGATAGGGACTTAGAGAATTATAGATTTAATACAATAGTTGAGATTTACAAATTTGTCTGGCATGAGTTCTGTGACAACTACATAGAGATGGTTAAATACAGATTGTATGGAGAGGATGAGGAGGCAAAGAAAGAGGCAAGATGGACATTATACTATGTGATTGATAAATTGGTTAGATTGTTATGTCCATTTGCTCCACACTTCTCTGACTACATGGCAGAGATTTATAAAATAGATAATCTCCACTTCTCATTCCCAGAAGTAGATGAAAGATTTATAAATGAAGAGGCAGAGAGATTTGGGGAGATAGCTAAAAATACGGTTATTTCAATTAGAAGATTTAAGGCAAATTCAGGAATGGCTTTAAATGCTCCATTAAAATACGTTGAGATTTATACAGAGGATGAAGAGACATACTTAGCTTTAAATAAAACAGCTGAGGATATTAAAGGAACATTGAAGATTGAAGAACTCAAAATAATTAAAGGCAAACCAACCCTTGAATCAAAGATAATTGAAATAATCCCAGATAAATCAAAGATAGGTCCTGAGTTTAAAAAGAATGCTAAGGCGGTTATGGATTTAATTAAGAATGCTGATGAAGAGACGCTTGAGAAGATAATTAATGAGGGATTAGAAACGGAGTATGGAGTTATTAGGAAAGAGCATATTAAGGATGTTAAAAGAGCTTTATTCTGTGAAGGGGAGAAGGTTGATTCAGTTGATATTGAAGGAGTTTTAGCAGTAGCGGTTATTAGAAAATAAAGAAATAAATAAAAATAAAATAAATTTTTTATCTTTATTTTTATTCATCATAAACTTTTATTCCCCATTTTGTTCTAATCTCCTTAAATTTCTCTTTTAATTTTTTAGTTATCTCCCCAACTTTTCTGTTGTTTATAACTCTACCATCAATCTCAAAAACAGGCACAATCTCAGCGGCAGTTCCTGTTATAAATAACTCGTCAGCAGTGTATAAATCGTTAAGAGTCAATGGCTCTTCAACAACCTCTATTCCCTCTTCCTTAGCTAATTTTATAACAACATCCCTTGTAATTCCTTTTAAGATACTTTGATAAACAGGAGGTGTTTTTAAAACTCCATTTTTAACTACAAATATATTATCTCCTGTTCCCTCAACAACAAAGCCCTTATCATCCAATAAAAATGCTTCATCAACACCAGCGTAGTTTGCTTGAATCTTTGCCAATATACTATTTAAATAGTTGAGGGACTTAACAGCTGGATTTAAAACATCTACTGGCAATCTTCTAACTGATGCAGTTATAACCCTAATCCCATCCTCTCCCAACAAAGGAGGCATAGGAATTGCTATACAGAAAATAGTTGGCTCTTTGCACTTTCTTGGGTCTAATCCCAAATCACCAACTCCTCTCGTAACAACCAACCTTATATAAGCATCTCTTAAATTATTAACTCTCAATGTCTCTAAGACAACGTTAATCATCTCTTCCTTTGTTAGTGGAATATCTATGCAGAGGGATTTTGCTGAATCATA
>Ga0256838_1001520_pt1 | contig 10853 bp, 10 predicted proteins | sample 4571419metaG_FD_185978 | JGI IMG/M metagenome (GOLD analysis project Ga0256838, IMG submission 185978) | Hydrothermal vent microbial communities from Guaymas Basin, Mexico - 4571-419 | ecosystem: Environmental > Aquatic > Marine > Hydrothermal vents | place: Mexico: Guaymas Basin | collected... | reverse complement strand
TCGGTGAAGAAATAAACGATTATTTGGATAATACTACGGCATTTATTTCATTTGCACAAAGTAAAACACTTCCAAAAGGAAGTAATCAAATGCTTGGAAGCACTGACAGTAAAACCGGTACGTCTATTTGGATCGGTGCGGACATGCCGGGCATTAATGATGCTGACAGATGGGGATTCAATTATGTTCACGGTTCAAAATACTGGAGAAGTATGACATATGCTGAAGATACAATTATAGGAAGTATCGCCGCAACAAGAGGTAATGCTTATGAATTATATTATCATTATCAAATCGTACCTCATTTAACACTTGGAGCAAGAGCTACACTAATCAAATATGATTATTCAGGCAGCAACGCGAGCTTTGGAGCAGATGGTACTCCTATGGATGTAGATAAAGTCTCAGGAATACAAGCTGCCAAGGTAGTAAAAACTGCTAAAGATTTAAGAATTTACATCAGATATAACTTCTAAGATCTTTTATAATAAATTTTTCTTATAAGCCCTTTTTGGGCTTGATTTTTAATACTCATTTAATATAATACACTTGTAACTTCAAAAAAGGAGAGTAGATGTCTGAAATTATAGACTTAAAAAGAAGAAGTTTTCTAAAAGGTTCGGCTGGTGTTGTAGCCGGTGCAGGATTAGCGTCTACTTCCGCGTTCGCTCTAAGTCCATATGAGGATGCGGAAAACGCAAAAGAAAAGAAAATGAAAGAAATCCAAAACGCAAAATACACACCTACGTTTTGTGGTATGTGTGTAAATATGTGCGGTTTTATAGCAAGAAATGTTGATGGCAAAATCACAAAACTCGATCCGAATCCTCTATTTACCAAATCAAGAAACTTTGCATGTGCAAGAGGTAATGCCGGTATCGCAGCGGCTTATGATCCAGACAGATTAAAAGGTCCTATGATAAGAGTAGGAAAAAGAGGAGAAGGTAAATTCAAACAAGTAAGCTGGGAAGAAGCTTATGAATTTATCAGACAAAAAATGGTAAAAATTCTTGATGAAGAAAAAGACAATAGAAGTACTATAGCATTTGGTGCCGGTGCCGGTGCTGAAGAACCTTTATTTGCTACTTTTAAAGACGGTGTTGGAAGTAACAACTTCGTAGACCATTTTACTACATGTTTCGCTCCTGCGTTTATTGCGAATAAATTAACTTACGGCAGCTGGGGAAGTGCTGATTTTGAAAAATCAAAATATGTATTAATGCTTGGTGCTAACAGAGCGGAAGCTATCGTTACTCCAGACACACTTGATTTATTCAGAAAAACTCATAACCGTGGAGCAAAAATAGTATATATTGACGTAAGATATACAAATACTGCCGCTCAAGCAGATGAGTTTATTCCAATCAAACCTGGAACCGATGCGGCATTAATGCTTGCAATGATTCATGAAACAATCAATAAAGGCTATCACAAAACACCTTATAAAGCTGAATATTTAGCTAAATACGCTGACGGTTTAGCTGAACTTGAAGAGTACTTTACTACTGGTGAAGGAGCTAAATATACACCTGAATGGGCGGAAAAAATCACTGAAATACCGGCAGATACAATCAGAAGAATCACAAAAGAATTCAGTGACGCAGCAGAAAAATACAAAGGTGCTGCTAACTGCTATAGAAGTAGAAAATCTACATGGTATTATCAAGACTTCGAATTCAGACGCGCTCAGGCAATATTTAACGCACTTCACGGATGTGTAAACAGACCTGGTGGTGTTTTATTAAACAGAGGTCTTAAAGCTGAAAAATATGAATATGAAGATTTTCCAATTTATGACAATGCTAAACCAAGAATTGATTTAGCACTACTTCCAAAAGGTGAATATCCTATAATCAACCCTGGAAAAGGAAGCTGGCAGATATTCAGAAATACTGTTTTAGATATTAACACTAAATGGAGAAACGGAGAAAAACTTCCAGAAAAAGCATACCCTGTAAGAGGAATGTTTATTTACAGAGAAAATCCTATTCAATCAGTACCTGGTAGAGAACTCACTGAAAAAATGTTCGAAACTATGGATTTGGTAGTGGTTATCGATATCCTTCCAAACGATACCGCTATGTATGCGGACGTAATATTACCAGATACTGTATATCTTGAAAGAACATCGCCACTTAAATCATTCGGAACACTTAGAGAACCTATGATTGGAGCAAGATGGGCTACGTCTAAACCTTTATATAACACTAAACCGCTTTACAATATTATGAAAGAATTAAGCGAAAAAATCGAAAAAGATTTAGCCGCTATTACTTTCAAATATACGTGGGACGCTGATGAATTAGAAGTAGAACTTCCTAAAGATTTCAATTTGGCAAAATATTTAACAGACGATTTTGAAATAGACGAAGAAAAATTAAAAGCCGATATAAAAGACGAAAAACTTGTAAAAGCGATTCTTGAATGGGCGGGAGAAGATAATCTTGATATTTCCACATTCAAATTAAGTTTAGCTTATGAAAAAACTCCGGAAGAATTCAACGAAGAAGTTATGGAAGAAATTTACGGCAAAAAAGCGGCTGAAATTCTAAAAGAATACGGAGTTTATTGGCCTGGTATTGAAAAAGTAATTGAAGAAGGATTAATTGACGAACATCTTAAAGTATTCAAAAAAGACGTTCCAAACAAAAATCAACTAATCTATGAACTATACAAAAAATATTGTACGTTACCGGAAGATTATTGTATCGTTCCTAAAAAAGGTAAATTTATTAAATTTGCTCTTAAAAATATTGCCGGACAAAAATTCAAAAACCCAATCACTGGTGAAACAGACGTAGTAACTGATTTACCAAAATGGCGTGATAGTATGTTTGAAGAACCAGGGAAAGATCAAGTAAGATTGGTTATCGGAAGACACGGATACTTTACTCAAAGTTCACATCCGAATAACTATCTGCTATTAGACTTAATGAATTACAACTATATCTGGATTAATCAAGACCTGGCTAACGAATTGGGGCTTAAATTCAAAGATGAAGTAGAACTTATTAACAGACAAGGTAAAAAAGTAAGAGGAAAAGTATATCCTACAAAAAGAATTAGAAAAGACACAATTTTCGTAGCTACAGGGCTTGGAAGTCAGTCAAAACTGTTTACTCTCGGATATGATAATGGTGTATCTCAGGCTCAAATTGCTGAGGATAGAATAGATCCGTTTATCGGAGCAAGCAGCATGAACGAAACTTTTGTAAAAATAAGAAAGGTGTAAGCCATGGCAAACTACGCAATAGCACTTGAATATCAAAACTGTATAGATTGTAGAGCGTGCGAAGTAGCATGTAAAGACGAAAACGGAGTTATGCTAGGTGCCGACAAACAAAGAATCTGGGTTGGTATCGTAGAAGGCGGTCAAACTCTAGCAGACGTTTTTCTAAACTTTTATCCATCACAATGTAATCACTGCGTTGACGCGCCTTGCGTAACAGTATGTCCTACAGGAGCAAGCCACTTCGTAGAAGGTGGAATCGTAAAAGTAGATTACGATATGTGTATTATTTGTAAAGGTTGTATGGAAGCATGTCCGTATGAAGCGAGATTTGTTGATGAAACAAGACACGCCGTAGATAAATGTACATTCTGTGACGGAAGAATCCAAGAATACGGAACAACTGCTTGTAGTGCGACATGTCCTACAAAAGTTAGAACATTCGGTGATTTAGAAGACGAAAATTCTGATATAGTAAAACTACTTAAAGAAAGAGAGTTCTTCGTGCTTAAAGAAAACGAAGGAACATTGCCTAAACTGTTCTATCTTGTACCGGAAGATGAAGAATACAGAAAAAGAACACTTGGTGAAGGAATTAAAATACATAGATGGGAAGATATCAAACCTTTATATGAAGCAGCTACTCAGGCAAAAAAACCTGAGTGGAAAAAAGCGTAAGGAGCTATTATGGCAGCAAATACACAATATATACAATGTTGTGGGCTTAATATTAAAAAAGTTAGCCTTAAAGAATTGTTATTTAATAAAACTATGCTCATAGCATACGTCCTCCTCGCTATTGGTTTAGTAGGATGGTATGAAATTTTATATTTAAGATGGGCTCATTTATTTGTAAATAATGCAGATGTTATAGCAGCTGCAGGTGGAAGCAGCGAACATTTAAGAGCGGTAGCGGAAGCTCTTAAAGAACAAATTTTTCATCTTGAACACATTGAAGAAGTAAATAAAGCGGAACCATGGGGAGTTTTTGTTACTCAATACGTTTACTTATTATACGGAGGTAGTGCTCTTATCTTTTTAACAGCTTTAATGGAACTTTTTAAAGTAAAAGTTGCTCCAAAAGTTGCAGCAGCACTTATGACTTTCGGTATAGCAATGGTATTTGGCGGTCTTACTTCAATTTTTACAGACTTAGCAAATCAACTAAACATCTATTGGATGATTTTAAATCCTCAGCCACAAAGCGGTATGTGGTTAATGTTACCTCTTTATGGAATTTACATTCCTTTTACATTTATTGAAATTTATTTCTTAATTACAAATAAAAGAGATTTAGCAAGAAAATTGGCAGGTATTTTAGTAATACTCGGTATTATTATAGATCTTGGAGAATTTTATATCCAAGGATTATTATTTAATCTAAATACACCAAGACATCTTTGGACAGATATTCCACAACTTTGGATTTATTTCTTAATCACAGGAGCTTTGACAGGAATCGCAGGAGCAATTATTTTTGCTTTCTTAGGACTAAAAAACAAACCTTATTTTGAAGAATTTATTCAAACCGTATCAAAAATCGGAGTAGTTGTTATTGCTTTAGCAGCAATTTATGAAGTTATTAATTTCTTGGTAGTTGATCCGAAATGGATTAATTTAATTATCGGAGGAAGCCCTATTACGTGGATGTATTGGAGTTGGATTATATTAGGTATAGCCGTTCCTTTCGTAGCATTTTTAACTAAAAATAAAACAGCTGTTTTAATAGGAGCAATTTCAGCAATCATTGGAACATTTTTAATGAGACAGGCATTTATTTATGGTGGAAACATCGTACCTATGACTGACAGATTTGGAAACGGACCTGAAGCTACAGGAATTTATAATCTTGCTGAAATTACACCATGGGCATATGTTCCTCCTCATACAATGGAATGGTTTATAATTATCGGATGTTTAGGACTTGGTATAGCAATTTATGCGATTCTTGACAAACTATTTGATGTAAGAAACATCAACGACAACGTAGATCATTAATCTTCCTGCCCTTTTTGGGCTTTATTTTTAACCTACTATAAATTCGGTATGTATCCTATCCGATTTGAACAATAAAAAAGAAGATGTATAATTTGGCAGGCGATAAGATTTGTTATTTATTCTTAAAATTCAAAAAAACTGCCGCAGTTAATGAATAATTTTTGCATTTTTTGTGTATAATAAATAAAAAAATAAGGAGTCATAATGGCATTAGAAATTACAAAAGATAACTTTGGAGAAATTGTAAAAAACAATAAAATAGTAGTGGTTGATTTTTGGGCGCCATGGTGCGGGCCTTGTAGAATGATTGCCCCAATTATAGAAGAATTAGCGGAAGAATATAAAGATAAAGGTGTTGTAGTTGGTAAAATAAATACTGACGAACAACAAGAACTTGCTATGCAATTCGGAATCAGAAGTATTCCAACAGTTCTATTCATTAAAGACGGAGAGGTAGTCGATCAAATGATCGGTGCGGCACCTAAAAACTTCTATGAAGAAAAAATCAACGCACTACTTGGGGAATAATAATCAAAAGTAAATTTTTTTATACTTTTAGCTCCTTTTTCGGAGCTTTATTAGTAGCAGCTTTCTTCTTTTACTACAATTATAAATTCTCAACATATAAATTTATTGACTTCAACAAAATTGTACTTTATGAAAAATCGGATATTTTTGAGCCAAAAGATGACGAATATTATCTGCTTTTATTTAGTTCAAGAATGTCCGATCTGAATCAACTTATCAAAAAAGTTCCAAAAGATGCGCCGATTTTAGCCATAGATATCTACCAACAAAGGAAAAAATATAAAAATATTATCTATACAACCGCCGGAATTAATACTATAATAAAAATAATTCAATATCTTAATATTTATGAGGTGCCAGTTGTTGTAAAAATAAAAAGATACAATAAAAAACTATACAAACAAGACAGCCCTTTAGAGGTTATCAAATAAAAGGAGAAAACATGTATGACGTAATAATTATAGGAGGAGGACCTGCCGGACTTAGTGCAGGAATTTATTCAAGTCGTCTTGGAGCAAAAACACTTCTTTTGGAAAAATTAACTCCGGGCGGTCAGATAACTTTAAGCAGCGAAATGGAAAACTATCCCGGAATTTGCGAAGTAAAAAGCGGAATAGAGTTTATGGCTTGCTGGCCGGAACAAGCACAGAAATTCGGGTGTGAAATAAAAAGCGAAGAAGCAAGTAAAATAGAAATAAAAGACGGGGAATTTTTAATAACAACACCTAAAAACGAATATAAATCAAAAGCAGTGATAATCGCTACAGGCTCAACTCCAAAAAAAGCAGGTTTTGAAGGAGAAGAAGAATTTGTAGGAAGAGGAGTTAGCTACTGTGCCGTATGTGACGGATTTTTTTATAAAGACAAAATAGTTGCCGTAATAGGCGGCGGTGATACGGCACTTGAAGAAGCTTTATATTTAAGTAAAATTGCCAAAAAAGTTTATCTTATTCACAGACGAGATAAATTTAGAGCAGCCCCTGTTACTCAAAAAAAAGTATTCAATACACCAAATATTGAAATAATTTTCAACGCAACCGTCAAAAAAGTATTTGGAAATCAGTTTGTAGAAGGTATAATTCTAAACTTAAACGGAGAAGAAAAAGAACTTAAAATTGACGGAGTTTTTGTATTCGTCGGTATGAAAGTAAATAATGAACTCGTTAAAGATTTGGTAGAGTTAAATGAATGGGGAGAAGTAAAAGTAAATTTAAAAATGGAAACTTCTCTTAAAGGATTATACGCAGCCGGCGATATAAGAGAAGATAGCGTAAAACAAGTAGTGGCGGCAGCCGGTGATGGAGCGGTGGCAGCCATAAATGCAACAAAATATATAGAAAAGGAAGAAGAATGAAATACGGTATAGTTGGTGCAACCGGAAGAGTCGGGCAATTATTAGTAAAAATTTTAAAAGATAACAATGAAAAAATAGGTGCCGTTATGTTTGAAGGTCCCCAAACAATAGATTTTGATAAAGATACGGTAATAACAAACGATGCTAAAACTCTTCTTGAAAACAGTGATATAGTTATTGATTTTTCAGCTCCTGTAGCTACTGAAAAACTTCTTAAAGCAGCACTTGAAAATCCTAAGCCTTTGGTAATAGCCACAACAGGATTAAATGATCATCAAAAAAATCTGATGATTGAAGTTTCAAAAAAAGCCCCTGTTTTATATGCAACCAACATGAGCTTAGGTGTGGCTATTTTAAATAAATTGGTAGAAATGGTAAGTGAAAAATTAAAAGATTTCGATATTGAAATCGTAGAACAGCACCACAGATATAAAGTGGACGCACCAAGCGGTACAGCTCTTACTCTTGCTGAACATGCGGCACGCGCAAGAGGGCTTGAGCTTAAAGACGTAATGGTTACCGGAAGAAGCGGACATGTAGGCGCCAGAACAAAAGACGAAATAGGAGTATTTGCCGTAAGAGGCGGAGATGTAGTCGGAAGACATACTGTGGGATTTTATAACGACGGAGAATTTTTAGAATTAAATCATACGGCTACCAGCCGTGAAACATTCGCCAGGGGTGCTTTAAAAGTAGCTAAATGGCTTATAAATCAAAAGCCGGGAATGTATTCAATTAACGACGCACTAGGAATTTAAAGGATATAAAATGTGTTCAGTAGTAGGAATTTATGGTAATGAAAATGCCAGCAAACTTGCTTATTATTCTCTTTTTGCCATGCAGCACCGAGGTCAAGAAGCAGCAGGTATAAGTTCAAGCGACGGGGTTCATATACGCACAATAAAAAACAGAGGGCTTGTTACTCAGATTTTCAAAGAAGAACACTTTAATGTTTTAAAAGGAAATATGGCAATAGGACATACCAGATATTCAACTGCCGGAGACGATTCAATATTAGACGCTCAACCGGTATTTGCCAGATACGGACTTGGAGAAATATCTATAGTACATAACGGAAATTTAGTAAATGCAAAAGAAATCAGAGATGAATTAATTAAACGCGGAGCAATTTTTCAAAGCAATATGGATACGGAAAATCTTATCCATTTAATAGCTAAAAACTATCAAAAACCTACTCTTAAAGAGAGAATTATAGATGCCGTAAAAAAAATAAAAGGTGCCTTTTCACTCATAATCCTTTCTCGTAGTAAAATGTTTGTTATAAGAGACCCATTCGGATTCAGACCTCTGTCTATCGGAAAAATAAAATCCGGAGGTTATATCGTCGCCAGTGAAACATGCGCTTTTGAATTAGTAGGAGCGGAATTTATAAGGGATGTAAAACCTGGAGAGATGATTACGTTTGAAAACGGTGAAATTAAAAGTGAAATGATTTTTGAACCGACTCCTAAACAGTGTGTTTTCGAATATATCTACTTCGCAAGACCGGATAGTAACGTTTTTGGGAAAAACGTTTATAGCATTAGAAAACAAATGGGAAGAGAACTGGCAAAAGAACTGCCAGTTGATGCGGATATGGTGGTACCTGTACCTGACAGTGGAGTAGCAGCGGCACTTGGATACGCACAAGAAAGCGGAATTCCTTTTGAGATGGCGATTATGAGAAACCATTATGTAGGAAGAACATTTATCGAACCTACTCAAGAAATAAGAGATTTAAAAGTAAAAATGAAACTCTCTCCAATAAAACACAAAATCGAAGGTAAAAAATTAGTAGTAATTGATGATAGTATTGTCAGAGGTACAACAAGTAGAAGAATTGTCAGAATGTTAAAAGAAGCTGGGGCAAAAGAAGTACATATGAGAATAGCGTCTCCTGCAACTACGGGACCTTGTTATTATGGAGTAGATACTCCAAGCAAAGAAGAGCTAATCGCTTCAAAACTATCTACTGAAGAAATATCAAAATATATTGAGGCGGATTCATTGGCTTATTTATCAATCGAAGGCTTGGTTAAGGCTATCGGAGACAAAAAAGATAATTACTGCTTTGCATGTTTTGACGGCAACTATCCTGTCCTTTAATCTAGACTTTTTTTCTCTTTTTTGTTATAAAGAGGCCAAAAAAGAGGTATAATGGATAAACTTTATACATTTGGAAAATATTTAAAGAAAAAATTTAAAACTAACGTTAAAAAAGTACCTATTTCCATTCCTGGATTTACCTGCCCGAATATTGACGGAACGGTAGCAAGGGGCGGATGTGTTTTTTGCGAAAATGAAAGTTTTTCTCCTAACTTCACAAAAGAAAAATTTACTCTAAACCTGACATCAAAAGAAAACCCTCTTTTAGAAAAACAGCTAAAATCATTGGAATTTCAATTTTTCAACACTGTCCCTGCTCTTAAGAAAATATATGGAGCAAAAAAGTTTATAGTATATTTTCAAAGTTTTACAAATACTTATGCTCCTTTTGATACTTTAAAAGCTCTTTATGAAAAAGCTATTTCTCTACCGGATGTTATCGGAATAAGTGTGGGTACAAGAACTGACAGCATCACGGATGAGACACTTGAATTTTTAAAAGAATTGTCAAAAACCCATGAAGTTTGGATAGAATACGGAATACAGACTTCAAATGATGAAACTTTAAAAAGAATAAACAGGGGACATGATTTTCAAAACGTTGTGAAGACTATAACAAAAACAAAAGAGCTCGGATTAAATGTTTGCGGTCATCTTATTTTCGGACTTCCGGGAGAGACACAAAAAGATATGCTAAAAAGCGTAGAAGATTCTATTGCTTTAAATATAGACAGTATAAAGTTTCATCCTCTTTATGTTACTGAAAACACACTTTTGGCACTTGAATACAAGAAAGGAAACTTCACACCTATAACAGAAGAAGAATATATAGATACACTAGTAAAATCAATAAAAATGCTTCCTCAAACCATATCAATCCAAAGAATGACGGCAGGGACTGAAAATCTTTTAGCACCTGAGTGGTGTAAAAATAAGGCAACACAAATGAGCCATATTCACAAAGCATTACAAAATGCCGGAATAAAACTTAGATGGAGATAAAATGAGTAGGTTTGACCTAGACGCTTTAACTTGGGATGAAAAACCTCGAAGAGTTGAACTGGCAAAAACAGTAGTAAAAAATATTGTTCCATATATTAACAATACTCAAAAAATCTTAGAATTTGGATGCGGTACAGGACTTGTGGGGCTTAATATAGCACCATTTGTCAACGAACTTATAGGTATAGATACATCAAAAGAGATGGTTAAAAAATTTAATGAAAAAGCAAACAAATTAAATTTAAACGCAAAAGCTTATCAAAAAGATACATTTGAAATAGACGAAAAATTTGATGTCGTGGTATCTTCAATGACTCTTCATCACATAAAAGATATCAACAAACTCTCAAAAAAACTTTATGAAATCACGGATATCTGTTTTCTTGCTGATTTGGAAAAAGAAGACGGAAGCTTTCATACAAGAGGAAACGGGGATGTTTATCATTTTGGATTCAGTCTGGAAGAGTTAGAAGAGTATTTTAATGATTGGGAAATAGAATATAAAACAATACATAAGATAAAAAAACATAAAGATTTTCCAGTATTTTTAGCTATCCTTCGCAAAAATTAAACTGATTTTTTGTTTTGGAAATATAAAGAGCTTTATCTGCTAAATGTAAACTCTTTTTAATATCT
>Ga0256838_1001519_pt1 | contig 10868 bp, 14 predicted proteins | sample 4571419metaG_FD_185978 | JGI IMG/M metagenome (GOLD analysis project Ga0256838, IMG submission 185978) | Hydrothermal vent microbial communities from Guaymas Basin, Mexico - 4571-419 | ecosystem: Environmental > Aquatic > Marine > Hydrothermal vents | place: Mexico: Guaymas Basin | collected... | reverse complement strand
ATACCTTTTCCTGCTTTGAGCTGTGTTGCAAACTCTGTAACGTCTATTTCCATTTTCATCTTTAAATCCTTCTGTGTTTAACATTTTATCTAATTGACACAGAATTATTTACACTCCCATAAAATCTAAACGTGGCGACTACTCTGTTTGTTATATCTATTGTGTAGAACCAATAACAATTAATGCAGATAGAATAGATAAAGTAATTCCTGCAATTGCCATACCTTTACCTTCTTTTTGAATTGAAACACTTATAATACCAAGTATCAAACTTAGTATTATAAATAAATATGCCCCAACAATAGTATCATTATCCCAATTACTTTCATCAAAACATGCCAACATAACAAAAATACCTAAAATCATTGATGGAACTGGTAACCAATATGTTCCATTATCAATTTCATTATTGGTTATTTTATTGCAAGAAGATAATGAATCTAGTAATATTTGTTTCTTTGAATCAAATTCTTCTTTTGTTATAATACCTTTATCCATTAAGGCTGATAATTTTTCAATTTTATCTAAAGGATTGTTTTTCAATTTTTATCCTAATAATTCTTGTTTTTTAGAATTAAATTCTTCTTCAGTTATAATACCTTTTTCTTTCAAATCTGCTAATTTTTCAAGCTGTTCAATTGAATTATCATTAGTAATATTAGTTTGACTTCCTTTTTTAGGATTTTCTCCATATTGATTATCTTCTTTACTATCTGTTGCAAACCAAACAATCAATAAAATCACACCTATGATAGGTATTAATACAATTAATTGCCACCATCCACTTTTACCAATATCATGTAATCTTCTTGCTCCTACAGCTAAAGCAGGTATAAATACTGCAAGTGAATATATTCCACTCAATAATCCTGTTCCACCTGGACTTAATGTTCCTAACATTGCATCTAATATAGTTAAAACAATACTAGCTATCATACTAAAAAGTATAAAATACCAATATTCTGCTCTCTGTGCTCTACCACTAAATGTGGCATACTTTTTTAATACTATCAAGTACCAATTCATTTCTTACTCCTGATTTTTATTTTACCTACCAATCTTTATCAATAGGCATATCCAAACTTTCAAATAATTTGGCTTCTTGGATATAACGGTTGACTTGAACTATAAGTGAACCGTTTGTTTAGTAAGTATTGGAACTTCGGAAATATATGTTGTGCTATTAATGTTAAATTTCTTAACGATAGGTTCACTTATTAGTTCCAAGGATTTGTTATCTATTTGTTTTAAAAGTTGAATACAAGATTTAGCTAAAGCACTTGCTAATTGTGGAGGAACAGCATTTCCTACATGCTCACATCTTTTTGAATGGGAACCGAAGAATTTATAATTTAAAGGAAAACCAGTAATTACTGCAGCTTCCCTAACACTAATTGAACGATGCTCTTTAGGATGAACAGGAAAATTACTATGTCCGGGAACAAGTGTTGGACTTGGTTTATTGCCATTAAGTCTCATTGTACTTCCCCTAGAATAAAATTTGCTAATTTTTAAATGCTCTGGTAATTTATCTATATTTTTAGCAATATTTTCACCCTCTGGAATATATTTAAATCTTTCTACTGTTTTGGGAGCATGGTTCATAGGTTTATTATCTAAATCATTACTATTATAATCAATTAAAGAAAGAGCTGAGTTAACAGTATTTGGCTTTTTGTATATTTCAGATTTCAAATTTTTATCTAGATTTCTTTTTAATGAATCATCCATATGGGTAGGTACTGGAAACTTAAATTCTTTTTTTATATCCTCTCGAATGGCTACTATAATAATTCTTTCTCTTTTAGTACTGGAACCAAACCATGCAGCATTTAAAATTTTATGAGAAACTCTATAGCCTATTTTGTTATACATTGTATAAATATCTTCTAAGACAGAAACAAAATATCCTTTATCCTCTAAATCTTTTAATATTGTTTCTTTCTTTTTTCGTAATTTTTTTCCTTGTTCTTCAATTTCAAGTGTAATATTATTTTCTTTTCTTAATTTTGCTTTTAAACCTTTAAAGTTTTCTAATTCTTTCCAAAGTAAATCAACTTTTTCTTTAATTTTTAAAGGTGTATCCAAAGCAAGAACTTTAGCATTTACAATACCTGGAACATTTTCAATTAAAGAAATTTTTGGTTGTACTTCTTCTACCAATTCTATCTGTTTATGGTAAAAATAATTTCGTTCATCATTAGGAGATTTTTCTCCTGCCAATGAGAAGCCCTTGCAAACAATCCCTCCAAAAAAAACATCTAATTCACCTTTTTTCATATTTGTTTTTTTTAATAAGTCTCTGGGTTTAATATCTAAAATAGAACTGTTATCAATATAAGCAGTTTTTTTTATTTCAGGATTATTATAAATTAATGTTTCTAAACATTTAGGTTCTATATCGTTAACATATTTAGAAACAAATCCATTTTCACAAAAACCAATATGAGCACCACCTGCTCCAACAAAAGTTTCAAAAATTGTATACGCCATTATAAAGTCCTTAATAAATTATTGTATTTTTCTATATATTCGTAAGCATTACTATGATTTTTAATATATTGTTGTAATGACAACTCATTTAATTCAATAGGATTATAAATAATTTCTCGATTACTATTTCTTGGTTGAAAAATTATACATCCAAAATCATCTCTTAAAATATTTAGCCAACTTGATATATATCTTCCATTTGATTCTGTAAGAAATAATACATCTCTATTATTATATTTTTTATAAATACAATCTTTTATTTCTTGATTATTTAATTGGATAAATCTATTTTGATTAAAAACTTCATAAAGCTCTTTTACATAAGGTTGCATATATGAAAACATTATTTTAGAAGCAAATTCTTCAAAAGTTAAATGTGCAAATGTAAATCCAAATGGGGTTGGTAAATTTTGACTTGTAATCAATCCTATTGAAGCAAGTGTAATAAAAGCATTTCTCCAATTATTATTATTTTGAGTACCAATTAGTCTAAGAAATTCATGTTCTAATTTTGTTCTGTTAACAAAATCATATGTATGAGATAAATATGATAAATGTTTTAAAAGAATGTAAGCTTCATAAATCCTTGTATCTCTAAAATAATATTGTGATATAGTCACCAAGCCACTAAGCGAAGCCTGTTTTAACTTATTTAGTTCTTTTTGTTCAATATGGCGAATAATATTATTAGTATCATTAATCTCAAAAAGTAAAGTGCTTAAAGGATATTTAAAATCACCTATATTGAAGTTGTTTTCTTTGACAACAGAAGAAGGAAACAGTAAAATAGAATTGAAATTTTGATGATACTCAAACCCTTTAGGAGAAATTTTTTCATCATAAAAATACTCATATTGTAAAGATTGCCCAATTCCTCTTACATAATCAGTAACACCAATATCTCCTGCTTTACATTCAATTATTGCTCTGATTTTATTATTTTCTAATAGAGTAAAATCAGCAGTAATACCATTAATGTATGTATCTTCATGAATATAATCTGTGTTGTTAGATATTGATAAAATATTATTAATACCATGTTGAATATCTTGATTTTGGATAATTAAGTCGTGAACTTTATTTTCTCTCATTTTAACTCATTTTAATTTGATTATATCATTAATGACTTTATATTTAGATAACGGTTGAGTACAAAAATATGTTACCTATTCTTGAACTTACTTAAGTTTTACAATGGTAGCTAAATTTCCAAACTTTTTAAAGTCTGAAATCGGCTTGAGGTAACATATTTTTGTTGCTACGATTTGTTATACATAATTTTTTAATAAAAGTTCAAATTGTTCTCTTGGTTTCTTAAAATCTAATTTGCTGTTTGGTAGATTGTTTAATCCAATATTTATATCCAATAAATCTTTTTCTACCTCCATACTATGATGAATATATATTAACATTTGGTTCATTGAAGCTAGTATTTTTCTATTATCAGTTTTTAAAAATTTTATATTTTCCATACTCTCTAAAATAACTTCAAATTGCTTTTGCTCAAATTTCATATTAAGCATCATTTTAAAAATATTTTGCCTTATATTTTCAATAAAATCTTTAAAGTCATCTTTTCTAAAACCAAATAAATAAAACGAAAATAATGTTTTTTCATTTGTCAATAGTATTGCATATATTTTTCCATAATCAATTATATTGCAATGCCAATCCTCAATATCTTTGTTTGTATTCAGTAATATACTTTCATTTAGTTGTTTAACTTTTAATATATCCAATAGTTTTTTTGTGCATTTTAAATTCATAAAATATAGTTACTCCTTTATGTATAACGGTTGAGTTGAGAAATATTTGAGCCGCAGGGTCAAATATTTCTCTCCAATGATTTGTTATAGCTTCTTTTTACTTTCTACTTCTAAAAGCATAAAACTTATTCCATTAACTGAAGTTTTCCATGCAAAGTTGTAACTATTTTGCAAAACAATAGGATTTCCATATGGTTTTTCTGTTTTATACTCTAATTTTGTACCAGCTTTATATTTTGAATTATTACGAAAATCAAAATCAGCAGTATCATCTGAATATTTGTTATATTCAACATAATGTTTATGGTCAGTTGCTACAAGTAAAAATCCAAAATTTGAGAACTCTGCATAGTTTTCTAAATTTTGAATATCTTTAAAGACATCATAACGATTATTTGGTTCTCTATGATTAGCTTTTTTAAAGAATTTTAATTCTATTGAACAATTAGTCTTCTCATTTGTTGTGATATTTTCAATAGAAATAAAAATATCTATTCTTGCTTTTGATGAGTTGCTTTTATTGAAAGTTCCTTCTGACAATTTAACAGGCTTTTCTAGCTCAATTGCAAATAATTCATCTTTTTTAAATATAAATTGTTCTCCAAATGTTTTCAGTATAGCAGAAAGTTGTAATTGTAGAGATGCTTCATTTTCAACAGTTATCAGACCACCATCTATTTTTTCGTATAAACAGTTAAAAGACAAGTCCATAATAGTTTTTAATCGACTTTGATACATGTAGTTCCTTTGTAGCTATAACGGTTGAGTTGAGAAATATTTGAGCCGCAGGGTCAAATATTTCTCTCCAATGATTTGTTAGACATTATTTGTAGTATATCTACATTTAGGGTAATTACTACATCCATAAAACTGATTACCTGTATTAGCTCCTTTTTTTGCGGTACGAAGAACTAATTTACTGCCACATTTTGGACAAGTATTCCTTTTCTTGTCTTCAACAATATTTTTAACATGTTTTACATGTTCTCTATGAGTTTTAAATGATTTGGTGAGTCTTCCTGCTTCTATTTGAGATATGATTTTAGAAACTTCATCTTTTGAAATTACTTTTTCTTTTTTTGATTTGATATAATCAATATAGCCAATGCCTTGTCTTACATTTTCAGGCATCTTTGTTTTAAATTTACTATCCCCAGTAAAGACAATTACCGAATATATTTTTTCTGGTTCAATATCAAGAGCATTTTGAATAGTTTTTATATGTTTATAGTTTTGATGAAGTGGATTTTGAAACTTATTGGTATGTTTATAAATTTTTTGAGTCCAGAACTTTTGTTTTTCATCTCCAAATATCCAACCTTGCATATTTTTGGTTTCTACTACAAAAATACCATATTCTGATACGATAATATGATCTATTTGTGTCGTTCCATCTTCAGTTGGAAGTGTTACATCTTTTATAAGGTGGTATTGATTTTTGTCAAGTTTGAAATTTGTTGTAGTATTTACAAGAAACTCTCCAACGATACCTTTTCCCCAAGGTGTTTTAAAAAATCCCACAATAAGGATAATGGGCAATAGATACCATAATTGCAAAAGTGGTTCTAAAATTGTTGATACGCTTATCATAATCATATAATCCTTTTTGATGTCTAACGACTGAAGATAGCCAATAAATTTCCGCTAGGTAATTTATTGGCTACTCTGTCTTGTTAGTCTTTAAATTATTTTACCCATTTATCAATAATATCAGAAAGTGTATCACCATAAACATCTCGATTAGAATGTTCTTCTAATGGACTTGTCCACCACTCTTTATGGGTTCTTGCCCACAATTTAAATTCTATTTCATTATTTAAACAATTAATATTATATGCATTAGATATAAGGTTAAATATCATTTCACAATACTGTTCATATCTAAGATAAAAATCTTTTTCATCTTTTGTCAAAGTATCATAATCATTGTGGTACTTTTGTTTAAAATCATTCCAGCCATCTATAAATTTTTTATCTTCTAAATAGGGATGATTAATAGATATTGTTTGAATTTGAAAAAGCTTATCATGTAAATCTTTTATTTTTTCTTTTTGTTTATTGTCTAAATATAAGTTTTCTGTTAATTTCTTGTTTTTAAGATAAAGCCATATAGATACACCATTTGAAACAATAAGTGAAACTGCTAAAATTATAGTTTTAGCATCCATTATGCATATCTACCTAATGAGAATGGTAAAAATACTTTTGCGCTTTTAGGGAATGAACTACTTGGTGTTTGATTTCTTCTGTCATTCTTCATTTTTTCTTTTGTAATTAAAAAAGTATCTATTGCATCTAAATTTTTTGTTTGATTAGAAGCTCCTACATCCAATAAATAATGTATAAAGTGTCCACCTAAATCTTCATCTGTATGTGAGAATTCATCAACACTACTAGAATATAAACTTATTTCTTGTGGATGGCATTTATAAATTTCATTATTATAAATTTCTCTATAATCTTTATGATCTAAACTATCCATAGAAGCTACAACATTTTCAAATCTTTTGTTTTCTGTAAGTATTTTTGGCTTATATACTTCTGCACATGAATCAAAAATTGATAGTTGCTTTTTTGAAAGTTGCTTAAATTCATTTTCATATAAATCATTACCACCAATCTCAAAGACTCTTGAGTACCTATTTCCATCATACCAACCATGACCAGAAAATGCACAAAATACAAAATCATTATGTTCATTTCTAACATAGTTTATATACTTTTTTACTTCATTTATATCATTTGTGTCTAATAGTAATATTTCATTATCATACCACTTCCCACCATTATTTGACATTAAATAATTTTTGATTTTATTTAAATCATTTTTTGTCATATCTTCTAAATATCCTTTTGTGCCTGGAAGACCTGGACTTCCAATCAATAAAGCTCTTCTTATCATTTTAATTTCCCTTTATATTTGTTTTCAATTAATATCTAAGTATAGACTAACGGTTGACTTGAGAAATAGTTTTGCCCGCTAGGGTAAACTATTTCTCTCCAAGGTTTTGTTAGTCTTTTTCTTATTAAGCAAAGTCATGAATAGCATTTTTAATTGACCTATCTAGTTTGACTTTTATTGTATTACCAAGATTTGGATAAATCTGTAACTTTAAAGTATTGATATTTATCATAGGTGAATCTATTAAGAAGTTTTTATAAAAATCCTCTAAATAATTACCATCACTTTGTTCTATTGGAATAATTACGACAGCCTCATCTCCTTCATATAATTTACATGGAAAAGTAGATGATTGACTCCAATCAATATTATTAAAACCTATTATTACATTTTTTTTTCTAAAAAAACCAAATTGTAATCCAAAATATTTGGAAATAGTAACTGCTCTATTTCCATCATTTAATATTTTAATCAAAATATAGTCTTTGTTATCTTCACTGCCTTGAAATATAGCATTATGAATTTTTAATGAAATCTTTCTATTTGAGTAAGCAAAATATAAAGATACAATGACTGCTGAAATAGTACCTATTGCAGTGAATATAGTTGCATAAGTATTAATAATATTATAATTTTCCATTGTTATCATAAAAATTTCCCTCATGTTATAGATGTCCATATACTAAGACTAACGACTGAATATAAAAATATGTTACCCGTTCGTGTAGTCTTTTAACTTCTACAATGGTATCCAAATTTTTAAAGTTTAGATACTTTTTTTCGGCGAGGTAACATATTTTTTTACTATGTCTTGTTATATTTTATATTTAACTAACATATCCATTTCTAATTGCATTATCAACACAATCTTGTTTATGTTTATAACCTTGAGTAGATGCACCAACTATTCTTCCATTAGAGGCAGTTCTTCTCCATCTCCATTCTTCTGATGGGTCTTTGTAAAATTCCCATTTATCATTTTGTTCAGCCATTGTATAACCTTTAATTAAATTTACCCATTTACTCTCATAAATAGGCATATTTAAAATTAGGCTTTTTTATTTTAATAATGCTAATCTCTGATATAACTATTAGTTAATCAACATTTTAGCCCAAATACCATTAGCACCACATAAAAACTAAATTGCTAAAATGTTTGATTCTGCGACTTGTTATGTGACCGATTGTACTCTATGGAGTTTGTGGGCAGATTGTGTTGTTTTGCTCTGTTTTTGAGTTGTGATTGCTTGCTGTTTTGATAAAGAGTTGTTTACTGTATGTAGGTATTGTATGGCTTTAAAGCTCTTTTTATTCCTTTTTTATCTCTTGACAATAGTGATAGTGTTGTGGACTTTGGTATGCCTGTTTTAATTTTAGTTTGTCTGTTATTTGGTTTTGTTTTAGCTACTGTCATAAGACTCTATAGCCTCCTCTTTTTGAGTTAGTATTGTTTGTGTCATTAAACCCTGAACTACCCTATTATATCTATCCACGACTACTACTATTTGGATGTCTTCATGCTTACATTTCTTGCATTTTGGTTTTACTCTTGTCTCTTATGGTTTTATCTCTATAGTCTCGATGCCCTCTATCTTTGCTACTCTTTGTATCGCTCCATAGTATCTTATTCTAAAGAACCTCTTTGGTGGTATGTGGTAGAGAAACCTTTTGATAAACTCATCGCTACTTAGTTTCATAATCTTTGTTTTAGAATTGTCTTTATAATCTTTGTATTTAAATCTTATGATGTTATTATCTATAGAGATTATTCTACTGTTTGCAATAGCTGATTTATGAGTATATCTTGCCATATACTCTACTATCTTAGTGCAAGACTTAAACTGTGACTTCATATAGATTACCCATTTCCGAGATACTAGATTGTCTATGTAGTTCTCAAAGCAACTGTGGTTTTTTAGTTCATTGTGCATCTCTAATCTACCATCATAGTAAGCCTTTTTAACTCTAGCTATAAATATACCACGAAAGACTCTACTCATAGCCTTTACAGGAAACAGGAACTTAGATTTATATTTAGGCTTTAGCATTGTATCTCCCATAATACCACCACCAGCTACAACAAAATGAATATGAGGGTGATAGGCAAGTGTTTGACCCCAACTATGAAGTATACCAAAGAATGCTAGGTCTATCTTTGGTTGTTTGTCTTCATATAATGACTCATCAATATCCCACCATTTTAGATTATTGGCAAATAGTTTGAGAGTTTCTGATGATGATTTAAAAAGTATCTCATAAAATATCTTTTGGTTATAGATACCTATCTCAAATAGTTGGTTTGGAACTGTAAAGACTGTATGGTAGTAAGGAGTATCAAGAGTAGTTGCAAGTCGTTTCTCTATCCAATCATATCTCTTATCTCCTTGACACTTAGGACAGTTTCTATTACGACACGAATTATATGCAAACTCTATATTTTTACAATCACTACACTCTGAAGCATTATAACCTAAAGCAGAAGTTCTACACTCAGATATATCTCTTATAGCTTTGAGTTGCATAGAGTTGAGTCTATGTCTTGATATATAGTCATCTCCATAGAGTCTGAATATATCTTGCATCTCATATTTGGGTTTATATGATTTAGGGCTTTGTAATGGTTCTTGGATCTTGCACATATAGGAGTTATAGCAATATTTATTGTTTTAGGTTTAAAATATGTCATTTTGTAATGAAATTGGTGGGATTCTTGCCGTTAGGCTTCATATAACGGTTGACTTGAGAAATATTTGAGCCGCAGGGTCAAATATTTCTCTCCAATGATTTGTTAAACTAAGGTTTTACCATGTAGAGTAGGTATAATTCTATTTGATAAAAACTCATTATCGATATTTTGTCTTATAAGTCTAAAAATTGTATTAAAATTATTAGCAACTTCAATAGTTATATTAATTAAGCCATAAGTATAATCATCAAAATCTTTTTGTAATTTTTCTCTTAACTCAGGATTCTCATAATAATCTACTTGCTTATAGAACTTGTCAGTAAAATAATATCCATTTCTTGGTTGTGTCATATGTTGTTCAAAAATACTTAATGCTTTTTTAATACTAAAAGATAAAATTTTAAATGAATTTTGAATATCATTGTTTTCAACCCAATCTCTTGAGTCTATCCACTCAGTTAAGGCATATAGTTGATTATAAGTTTTAACTTGTAAAGACCAATCGACATTTGGTAATGTTTCTAGCCAATCAAAACCTATTTCTAAAACTTTTTTTTCAAATTCAACTATTAAGTTGTTATAAAAGCTATTACTATGGTTAAGTTTATTTCTAACCATAGTTTCATGGTCATTTTTAAACTTTTTTACAGGGTCTACAGGATATTTTTCAGGATAATCATCAATTAGTTTATGATGTTCTTGACATAAAAGTATTAAATTGTCATATGAATCAAGATCTACACAAGGAAAATCCCCTCGTGGTCCATTTTTACTTTGTGCAACGATATGACAGATTTGACCTATATTATTACCATTTTCAGATAATCTTTTATTACAATTAGGAAAGGAACACATTCCTCCTGCATTTCCCCATAACTCATTTTTTACTCTAGTGGTTACTGCGATGACTTACTCCTTAGTTTAACTATTAGTTAATCAACATTTTAGCCCAAATACCATTAGCACCACATAAAAACTAAATTGCTAAAATGTTTGATTCTGCGACTTGTTATGTGACCGA
>Ga0256838_1001518_pt1 | contig 10870 bp, 12 predicted proteins | sample 4571419metaG_FD_185978 | JGI IMG/M metagenome (GOLD analysis project Ga0256838, IMG submission 185978) | Hydrothermal vent microbial communities from Guaymas Basin, Mexico - 4571-419 | ecosystem: Environmental > Aquatic > Marine > Hydrothermal vents | place: Mexico: Guaymas Basin | collected... | reverse complement strand
TGGGGCATTGATACGGAGATATGGTTGGAACAACCTTTATAGCGATAAGATGATGTATTTAGGAAGTATTAGATTTAGCAAGCTTGGTTTTGAGAAAATAGCTGAAATGTATGCTTCTTATATTAGGGCTATATGGGGCAAAATCAAAAAGGTATTGGTGCTTGATGCAGATAATGTCTTGTGGGGTGGAATTATTGGAGAAGATGGCATAGAAGGCATAAAGCTTGATGCTCAAAAAGAAGGCCGTATATATAGAGACTTTCAGAGGATAGTGAGACTTTTGTCCTCAAAGGGTATACCACTTGCAATAAACTCTAAAAACAATGAATATGATGTTAGAGAGGTTTTGCAAAAACATCCTTATATGGTACTCAAAGAAGATGATTTTGCTGTTATGAAAATAAATTGGCGTGATAAGGCTTCAAATCTTCAGGAAATAGCGGAAGAAATGAATCTGGGTGTAGACAGCTTTGTATTTGTTGATGATAGCCCGTTTGAAAGAAGCCTGGTGAGGGAGAAGTTGCCACAGGTTGTTGTGCCCGAATTTCCCCAAGATGTTGCTACTTTACCTGTATGGATATCAGATATAGAAAAGAGATATTTTCCCAAGGTTTATGTAACCGACGATGACAGAAAGAGAAAAGATATGTATAAAGCACAGGTTCAGAGAAGCCAATTTATGAAGTCTGCTTCTAACATAGAAGATTACCTAAGGGGTTTAGAGATGAAGATGTATGTAAATGTTGATGATATCTCGGCTGTAAAACGTATAGCACAGCTTACACAGAGAACGAATCAGTTTAATATGACTACTAAAAGGTATACAGAGCAGGATATTAAAGAGTTTATGGAGAGCGATAACTACCATGTGTTTCATATGAGACTTGTTGACAGGTTTGGAGATAATGGAATTGTTGGTGTTGTTATTGTGAAAAAGGAAGACAAGGAGGCAGAGATTGATACATTCCTAATGAGTTGTAGGGTAATAGGTAGAGAGGCTGAGAGGGCATTTATGTGGTTTGTGGAAAAGTATCTTGCTGATGAAGGTGTTGAATTTGTCTATGCTAAGTATATTCCTACAAAGAAAAACAAGTTGATTATGAGCAAATATGAGGATTTGAACTATTCTCTTGTCAATGAAGCCGATGGTATAAAGGAGTATACGAAGAAATTGCCTGATGATATGGTAGAAAAACCTGAATGGATTGAGGTGATACATAATGGGTGAGAGAGAGCAGAAACTTGTTGAAGTAGTGAAAAGGGTATTGGATGTAAAAGAAATATCTCTTGATACAAAAAAAGAAGATGTAGAAGAGTGGGACTCTTTGAAGCATCTAAACTTAGTCTTGGAGATAGAAGAAGAATTTGGTGTAAGTATACCGCTGGAAAAGATTGGTGAAATAGAAACTGTTAGAGATTTTCTCAAGTTTCTGGAGGGATAGTAGAAATGAAGGGACAATATTTTATTATTGGCGGAGGAGGAACAGCCAAGGATGTTGTTGCGGGATTGCGTGGTGGAGACAAAAGTGTAGCCGGTGTGATTGTTCCAGATAATGAAAGAGAACAGGTTTCAAAATGGTTTGGTGGGCGGATTTTGTCTGATGATGAGTTCTATAAGTTAGTGAAGGATAACAGTGAAGAGAAAATTTCCGTTGTTGTTGCTATTTCTAATAACGATATTAGAAAGAAAATAGTTGATAATCTACTTCAATTTAGTAATATTGTTTTTCCTATCGTATATTTGGGAAATGAGGAAGATGGAGTTGTTATGGGAAAAAAGTCTTTGGGTGAAGTTGTAGGAAGGGGAAGCATTATATATCCTGGTGTTCTCATTAATGAGATGGCAAGTATCGGTGAGTTTGTCTTGATTAATTATGGAGTTTACTTACCCCATGATGTGGTAGTTGGTGATTTTTCTGTCATTGAGATCAATGCCTCAATAGGGGGAGGTGTTGAAATAGGTAAAAAGGTTACAGTTGCTGAGGGAAGTGTTATTTTACCGGGTAGTAAAATAGGAGATAATGCCATTGTTGGGTTAGGTGCTGTTGTTATGAGAAATGTGCCCAGTGGGGCAACAGTACTTGGTAATCCAGCAAAAGTGGTATTTAAGAGGTGATATTATAGAGTTTCTAAAGGATTGGTGAAAAAGATTGTGTTTTCTGTTTGCGGGAAAATGAAACTGTCAGAACCCACTGATGTATTTCTTATTTCTTTTAGCTATAGTAGATGCAGTGCTAGGGCTATGTATAAACTAACACCTGATTGGGTAAAAGAAAAGTATGTTGTAAACTTTATCGCTAACGATGTATATTATCCGCAAATTGCAGATAGCTTGTATGAAAAATTACAGAAATACTGTTACGATGCATCTATGATTCGTAATGCAAAAATCGTTGCCTCGACACACGGTTTTGTAGAGCTTAGTCGTAAGTATATAGAACTATGGCATGGGCTTCCAATAAAAAAATAGGTTATATGTTCCAAATTGTACCTAAGGGAGCAGAGAGATGGATGGCAAAGTTGCGGAAAGCAGAAGTAATTCTTTCTACATTTGATTTAGTCAGTGCTATAATGAGTAGCATTTGGATGATTCCTTTTCATAAATTTAAAAGCATCGATTATCCTCGAAATGATTTATTGTTTATAAGAGGGGTAAAGGCCAAGTCCTTTTTGCGGTCTTTGGGAGATAAAAAGCTTGTAATTTATTTACCTACCACGAGGAAACCTATGGATAAAACACTATATGAATATTGGGATATAAGAGAAGGTTTACCAATATCAGATAAGCTCTTCTTTTTGTCAGGTTTTGATATAGAAAAATTCGTTACATTTCTAAAACAAAATAAACTCTTTTTAATAATCAAACCGCATATTTACGATACTTTTGTATGGGAAAAATCTGGTGTCATTAAAGATATAAATATTCGGTATAGTAATACCATAAAAATTATTACATTGTCTGATTTGTTTTTAAATGACATGGATTTGTATGAAGTTTTACCATTTGCAGATATGCTGATTACAGAGTATTCTTCCGTGTATAATGACTATTTGCTTCTTGATCGCCCTATAGTTTTCTGGGTGCCTGATTTTCAGGATAATATTATTGGTGTTGTGTGGCCAAATTGTGAAAGAATTATGCCTGGTCAAATTTGCACCTCTCAGGACTGTTTGGAAGAAGCGATTCCTTCTAATCTTGAAAATCCTGCTAGATATAAAATGAAAAGAGAGTATATGAAGAATCTTATCCATATTTGTCAGGATGGAAAATCTTCGTATAGGGTTTGGCAACTTATAGATAATATGTTGAAAGGATGGGATAAGCAATGAAAACCTACGGTATCATTCTAGCGGGTGGAGTGGGCTCTCGCCTAGGTTATGATATTCCCAAACAGTTTGTTAAAATAGCTGGTAAAACGGTATTAGAACACACCTTGGATGTCTTTGAAAATTATCCCTATATAGATGAGGTTATTATTGTTTCTAATCCGGTATATAGAGATAGAGTGGAAGAGATAGTCATAGATAGAAAATATAGTAAAGTCACCAAGATTCTGGGTGGTGGAAAAACGAGGCAGGAGAGTTCATATATCGGTTTATCAGCTATAGATGAAGAAGATTCCTTTGTAATAATTCACGATGCGGTAAGACCGTTTTTGTCTTATAGGATATTAGATGATTGTATAGAGGCGCTAAAAAGATATAACGCGGTAGATGTGGCTATTCCTTCTGCAGATACAATTATTGCTATCACCGATGACAGAACTATAGACTATATTCCTCCAAGAAAGTATATGTGGAGAGGACAGACCCCCCAATGTTTTAGATTGTCTGTTATAAAGAAAGCCCATGAAATGGCAATAAAAGATGGTTTTGTGGGGACAGATGATTGTGGACTTGTTGTGAAATATAAGTTGGGAGATGTTTATGTTGTACAGGGAGATAGGAGGAATATAAAGATTACCTATCCAGAAGATGTGTTCTTGGCAGATAAGATGTTTATTATTAAAGGTGATGATACATCGCACAACATACTTCTATCTAAGGACGAACTCTCTAAAAGGTTGAGTGGAAGGGTTCTTGTTGTATTTGGGGCAAGTAAAGGAATAGGTAAATCTATCGTAGAAATGGCGAGAGATATAGGAATGAAGGTCTACGGATATTCCCGGAGTTTAACGAATACTGATGTAACAAAAGAAGATAGTGTAGAAGAGGCGCTGAGAGATGTATGGACAAAAGAAAACAGGATAGATTATGTCGTTGATACAGCAGGTGTACTTAGGATGGGGCTTATAGAGAAAATGAATTATGAACAGATACTCAGGCAGATAGAAATCAACTACTTAGGAGTTGTGAATGTTGTGAGGAGATCTATACCTTATCTCAGGAGGAGTGGAGGAGGACAAATAATAACATTTGCAAGTAGTTCGTATACAAGGGGAAGACCCCTATACTCTATCTATTCATCTACCAAGGCTGCTGTTGTCAATCTAGTGCAGGCTGTGTCAGAGGAGGTGATAGGTGATAATATACGCATCAATGTTATAAGCCCTGAAAGAACAAAGACACCAATGCGCATTGAGAACTTTGGTTATGAGCCTGACGAAACACTTTTAAAACCTGAGCAGGTGGCACGTTATACTTTGGGTGTTCTCACAACAAACTATACAGGACTTGTGTTTGAGGTTAGAAGAGATATGTTTAAGTAGTTTCCCTAAAACCTTGCCGTCTTTTCCCACTCTATAGCCTCTTTGCCCTGGCGCAAAGAGGCTTTTATTTTTATCTGGGCGTTTATGAGTATAAGTAGCCACAGCTGAGCGTAGGTAAAGTACATGAGCATGGCGGCAAGCACATTAGAAACTGAGACCTCTTTTTCTAAGAAGGCACCTGCTATGATTTGGGTTACATATATCCAATATGATTCAAACCAGAGTGTTATCAGTGGTATGCCGGCTCCCACAGAGAAGAAGCCGATAAGGCCCATAACAAACCATATATCTGAGAGCAAGACAAGGGCGATAAATGCATAGTAGATAGACAGTAGTTGCATGGCATTGATAAGGTTTTTCCCTGTTCTGTAGTGTTTGTTCTGCAGTGTTTTATCAATAAGGTATAGGTTTCCCATCATCCACCGTGTGCGTTGTTTCCACCACACTTTTAGTGTTTCCGGTTCTTGTTCCCATGTGGTGCTACGGGGTTCTACAGGTATGAGGTATCCTTTGGCCGTGATATTCAGTGTTATTTCGGCATCTTCGGCAAGGGCGTTATCGTCCCATCCCCCTATTTCGTCAAGCACAGAGCGTCTTATAAGCATGTTGGTGCCGGTAAAAGAGCCCAATTTAAAGAGTTTCCACCTGCCAAGCTGCATGATGAGCTGAAAGAGTAGTATTTCAAGTCCTATCATGCGTGTCAGTAGGTTTTTGTGCATGTTATAAGACCGATAGTAGCCTACAGCACCGGCATGTTTGTCGTCTTCCAGTGTTTTCATGACAAGATACTTGATAGCATCTTTATCTGGTATGTTGTCGGCATCGTATACGACAACCATATCACCATGAGAGATAGATAGGCCGTAGTTAAGCACACGGGCTTTGCCTTTAGGTTTGCCATCTGGCACTGTTATGTGGTGTATATATTCAAAGGTCTTATCAAAGTAGTCTGCTATTTCTGCTGTTTCATCTGTGCTACCATCGTTGAGAAGGTATATGTTTAGTGGGCCGGGATATTCGGTCAGTGCAAGGGCGTTGAGTGTGGAAAAGATAACTTTCCCTTCGTTGTATGCGGGCACAAAGACATCTACAGATGGCCACTGTGTGGGTTCTTGAGGTTTTTTGGTTAAAGTTTCTATCCTATAAAACATACCGGCTATGGCAAGCACAGAGTAATAGAGTAGAAAAACCCAAAAGATAGCAACTATGACGAGAAATATAGTATTGGCGATATTCATTATATTGTCTCCTGAGCTGGTAGAAGTGAGAGGTTTGTTTCAAAATCATGGGTTATAGAGGTTGTTGTTATATTCATGTTCTGAGCTATAAAGTGGCCATTTATATGTTTGGCTGACAACACCTTTTTTTTGATTCTGTCTATTACAATCTGAGCATGTTCTGTATCCGTGCCTTGCAGGAGCACAAAGAATGTGTTACCATCTCGCCCAACAATGTCATAGCCCAGTCTAATAGATGATAAGATGATGTTTCCTACTTCACGCAATACTTTGTCAGGTACTTTATCTGATAGCCCTTTTATAGTGATTCTTATAAGTGTTCCTGGTTCGTTTCGCCTTGACAATGCCCTTGTGATATAAAACATCTCGTCTTTGAATTCTGACATGGTTAAGACGCCAGATACGGGATCGATTTTTTCAAGGGTGTATAGTAGTTGTTCCAATTCTTCTCTGCGTTTATGTTCTCTGTAGGTGTATACAATGAGTATCCACCATAGTAGTACCATAGCTATGCCTAATGTTTGTTCGCTGAGAAGGTGTATCTGGTATGATGTTGCTGGGTTCATAAATGCCAGATATATTTTGACAAATGCCGAGACAAATATCACGGTTATGAGGGTGAAGAAGCTATAGAGTTCTCCCCACTTTACAAGTGCAGCTGATGCGATTGTTATTACGGCTATATATACGACAAATCCCCACATTGTGAATGTTGATGCGTAGAGATATGTTACAAATATAGATAGTATAAACAATGCTGGAAATTTTATACTTGTTAATCTCATTTAACTATCCCCCTTCTTACTGTTTTTATTATACATCAACAGGATGGAAGAAAACTTGATAAAATGATGTGGGAGGGATAGAGATGAAGAAAAGAGATATGGCACCGTGGTTTGAATATGCAGGCTATGCAGTGCTTGCTTATGCATTGCTTTGGGCTTTATGGGTATTTATTAATCCGTCAGACTTTGATGCGTTTAGAGGAGTAGCCAGACAAATGACAGGTGGTAGCATGTTTTTCCGTAATCCTACCATGGCTATGTATCCTTTGGGATATATTGTCGTGCTTTATATCTTCGGTTTCTTCCTTGTAGGGTGGGTTACTGTATATATGGGGCGTATGCTCCGCAAGAGAGAGAATCCCGGTAGTCTTGTGGGGATGATGCTTATTGTTTCTGTTGTGTTTATATGGAAGTTTGCATCCGTAATATCACAAACTCCTTTTATTGGTTCTATGGGCGTTGTGGCGTTTGGTTTTGAGACAATAGTCCTTGTGATGTACTATTTTGCCAAAGAATAGCATGTAGAGACTTTTAATAATCTATTTTTATTTATAGAGCTCCCCTGTAGGGGTAGAATACCTATAGGGGAGGTGACTTTTATGATTAGAGAAGGTTATCTTTCAGAAGAAGTTATTCCTCAGCTTGTAGATATTGTGTCTCCATATGCCGGTAGGCGTGAACCTTATTGGGTATCAGAGAAACTGGCCCTTGTGGTAATGAACCCTATAAATTTCTTTTACGACAAGTCTATGAAAGGCTACATACCGTCAACTACCTATCTCATAGATGTTTTGCCTATGCTTATTCAAAAGGCCGATGAGGCAGGCATGCCCGTATTTTATGTCAGGCATGGTGTAAAGCGGGGTAAAGAGGGAAGTATAGGCAGATGGTGGAGATATCCTGTTTATGAAGATTCCCAAGATAGTATGCTTTATCCTCTCTTTGCCGAGCTTCCTGGTGCAGAGTTTATCAAGCATAGGTATAGTGCTTTTTCTTCTGATGCATTTCAATCTGCACTTAAGATGTATGGTGTTAAGGGGATTATTATTACCGGTGTGCTACTTGATTTATCTGTGCTCGCCACCGCTATTGATGCATTTGATAGAGATCTTACAGTTGTCGTACCCCTTGATGGTGTGGCAACTCTGACATATGACCTTCATATATCTACTATAAAACTTATTGCACATGGTGTAGGATTTGTTCCTACAGTAGAAGAGGTGATTTCTGCTATCTAATACTCTGTGAGGGAGGAGATTGATGTGTATGTAGTACAGATGAAGGATATATACGCAGGATATGGTAAGAAAGAGGTGCTGAAGGGGGTCACGCTTGAGGTTGCAGAAGGGCAAATAATAGTGCTTATGGGGCCTAATGGAGCGGGAAAGACGACATTTACCAAAGTTATGTTGGGTTTTTTAAAACCATGGAAGGGAACGGTGAGACTGTTTGAAAAGCCTTTGGGAAAAGAAGTGTTTAGGCATATAGGTGTGGTGTTTGAGGAACCGGCTGTATATGAGGAGCTTACGGCCATAGACAATGTGAAGATGTTCTCAGACTCATATGGAGGAGATCCCAAATGGGCTTTGGAAGTGGTAGGACTACCCGAGCATGTGTGGAAAAAGCCCGTGTCTACATATTCAAGAGGTATGAAGAGAAAGGTAGAATTGGCCAGGGCATTGGTGCACAGGCCGGGGCTTCTTGTGCTTGATGAGGCTACCAATGGACTTGATCCATCATCAAGGAATGAAATACACAAAGTGCTCATGTCAATGAAAGAAGAGGGGACATCAATATTTTTCACATCACATTACCTTGAAGAGGCAGGTAAGCTTGCCGATAAAGTATATTTTCTGAAGGACGGGAAGCTAATAACAGGTGAGGAACTTGATGTCAGTTATCATGAGCTGTATTTTCGGGTTTTACATCGTAGTGGAGATGTTGAGAGAATAGAGGCGACAACAGAGAGCTTTGAGAAGATAATGAAGGGCTTGAAGGAGGGGGAAATACTGTCAGCATCTCTTGAAGGGGCATCGCTTGAAGATGTATTTGATGTCTTGAGAGGTGAAAAGCAGTGAAGAAGGTGCTGCTTTTCAATCTCAAGCTAATGCGTAAGAATTACATGGTGATATTTGTAACGATTGTGTCATTTGCTATGGTACTTAGTATGTTGTGGGTTGTAGAAGATACGGGAGGGGAGCCTCCGGCGATTATCAGTGGCTCCGTTGGCTTGTATACAGGTATTCCTATTCCCATAAGCTTTGGAGGAATAAGAATTTATACATCTACAGAAAAGATGGTTAATGATATCAGTAAAATGAAGTTGCCCATAGGGGTAGATGTTAGACACAAGGTGCTTTATACCGCCCCCATATATGCCTCTATATCCACAGATGCCCTTTCGTATATGGCATCTTCTGCCGAAAGACTGTTGAAGGGAAAAGGTCTTTATACTTATTACGATGATGTGTGGTGGGATCCATATGCTATTAGTATGGGTAAGTTTGGTCGCGCGTTCTTACTGCTCTTGCTCTTTTTCACGGATTTTATACTTATGTACTTATCCCTCGCAGTGAAATTGCGATTGTATAGGACAGAAAAATTGTGGCATCTACTTGGGATTTCTAAGATGGCTTTGCACTTTTCGTTTGTTGTTATAGCATTTCTCTCGGCTTTTATTATCACACTACCTATATTTTTCTTTCAACATGATGTATATAAGGTCTTCTTAGCTATTGTTTATATTACATTGATAAGCACCGGTATATCTGCTTATTTTCTTAGATATGCCCACAATATGCTAATGGCTTATTTGGCTATGCTTCCCCCACTGGCACTGTTGGTTGGCTCTTTTACATATGTACTGCTGCCTGATAAACTTGGGCTTTTTAAATATGTGCCGTGGACATATGCCCTTATAGATATATTGAAATATGCCGGGGCTGAGGGTATGATTGGCGGAATAAACGCATCTCTTCGGTGGGGAGTTATGTTAGTGTGGACCGTTTTGGCTTTGTGGGGCTGGTATAAAGGGGTGATTGAAGATGCATAATTATATTGCCTATCTCAAGATGCAGACAAAGTTTTTTGTAAGGTCTGGGCTATATATAATAGTGTTATTTGTACTTTTCCTCATAGCATTAGATTTATATGGGCACCAGCTGGTGTATGTTGAAAGACTTGATGTTTATGCCCCACAACAATACCAGAGGGATATTCCGCTTGTGCATTGGGTTTCTGATAAGAATAAGGCAGATGCCTATGTTGATGATAAAGGTATTCTGCATATTACAACATATAATCAGCTAAAGCGAAATCTTCTTATATATCTGTTTTCTGGTGAGAAATCCGATTGGAAAGTTGTTGTTGTGAAGAATATGCTCAGTATGGATATGATAAGATTCTACGATGTTTTATATGGTGTTATTTACTTAATGGCTGTTATTTCCTTTACCACAGGATACAATCTTATGATGCATAAGATAAAGAAGACGGGGGCTATGTGGAAGATAGCAGGGTTATCTAAATGGGAAGTTGTTGTACTTGAGTTAATCTTCGCCTTTGTTATATCTCTTGTGGCTTTGATATTTAAGGTACCATGGCATATATTTATAACGACATATATGTTCTTAGCCGGTTTTGGTATTATGGTGGGTTCTTTTTCCAAAGATATAGAGTCTTATACAGTGCTCCTAAAAATGCTATCTATTTTATTTGTTCTTCCAATACTGTATTTCTTCATAGGTGATAAGCTTCCCAAGCTTCTGTGGTATCTTATTCCCACATTTCATCCTGTTATGGTCATCGCTTCACCTATTATCAAAACGCCATTATCCCTTAATGTGCATGTTTGGTTGAGTATTGCCATATCCCTGCTTATGATCATCATTCCTGTCTACTTTACAGATTTTGACTGAAAATATTGCTGAAAAAAAGAAAAGGGGAGGTGTATACCTCCCCCTTTGTGATAATGCTCTCTCAAAGATATTTCATATTATCTCTCAAAGATAATAGTGATCTTGTATTCTTTGCCATCCCACAGAACCTGTGCCCCGAAGATTTCGCTGATAAATCTTACAGGCACATATGTTCTGCCGGCATATATCACTGGTATCCCCATATCTTGACCATTGTAGTT
>Ga0256838_1001516_pt1 | contig 10874 bp, 11 predicted proteins | sample 4571419metaG_FD_185978 | JGI IMG/M metagenome (GOLD analysis project Ga0256838, IMG submission 185978) | Hydrothermal vent microbial communities from Guaymas Basin, Mexico - 4571-419 | ecosystem: Environmental > Aquatic > Marine > Hydrothermal vents | place: Mexico: Guaymas Basin | collected... | reverse complement strand
TCTGTCACTTTTTCTAACTACTGGTGCATCGGCAAAACTGCCGTCTGCATAGTGATACCTAATCGCTATTGGTTTAGCATTGGTTACTGGGCTGAATATCTGCTCTGTAGCTATGATCTCTTTCATATTTTCATACCTCCTATATTCTGCTCCACCTCATGCACCTTAGTAACCTTTTTCTCTACCTCTACAGTAGCTTTCTTAGCCATTTCAAGTTCATCAACTTTCTTAACCATAGCAACCTCTCTAGCCTTTGCTTCTGCTAATTCTTTAGCCACCACTTCCCTATTATTCTTAAGAGAATTAATAATATCTAATTTCATATAACCAACATCATGCAACATGATCTGTTGGTCTGCAATTTTAATACTATCACCTTGCAATTTACAATACTCACAACCAAAGTAACCTTTGATATTCTCCTCAAAAGTCTTATCGTTAGTAGCATCTTTTAAAGATTGATTTATAGCTGTTTTAACTGCTTCGCCATTAACCTTTAAATAATCCACACCTATAGCCTTTTTAAGCTCTCTAGCTATGATATTAAGGTTATTTGTTTCAAATTGCATTTGTAGATAAGTGAGTGAATTATAAGTAATATCATTCTTAAAATCATGCGATAATTTATCATCAATAATGCTGTATTTAGTATCATTTGTTTTAATGTATTGATAGCTACTCTCTGCACTCTCTACACCACTCTCAAACTTCATGATAAGAGTATTTATAGGAATATCCATAATTTCAACTGCATCTACAAAATTCAAATAATTTGAAGATGTATCATTTTTTACAACTCTATACCTCTTCATATTAGCCCTCAGCTCTTCCATTTTAAGCCGTTGAGCTTCTTTCTCTGCTCTTACTACTTGGACGTTAGAAATAGCCTTATTTTCCAAATTAGAAATATCCATAACTCTATCTGATTTTATCACTACTGGCACGGCATTTAAAGGACTCTGATAATAAAAACGTGCCTTATCCTTTAAAGCAGAAGTATCAACGCTACTCACCAAGCCTAATGCCTTAGCCGTAAGCTCCATGAACTCTATATAAGTTTGCTTATCGGTACCATTCTTAATAGCTGTTTTAGTAGGTATCACAATACGATATCTATCCTTGATACCCTTAGATTTACCACTATCAGTAAACTTCTCTATTTGGTGTGATTTTGATGGTAATATCATTGCAGATATACCCTTACTCTTAAGCAATACTTTAGCTTCTATTATCGTTAATTGCTTATCTTTTGGGTCGTTATCTATATCAAAAATAAGAAGATTATTGAAAGTATTTGCATTATTTGCATCACGCTTAATATCAAATTGAGAACTAGCATAAGAGTGCTGTTTCATCAAAGTAGCTAGTTTTGCATAACTACTAACCTCTACTACTTCCCAACCTGTTAAAGCATTCTTTTGATTAGTTTTATTTACAGATATATATAAAGGCATTTTTTCTCCAAATTCTTTTTTTATTTTAATCGGTGTTCGTGTTTTAGGTTCAGCTACCTGTACTGGCATAGGCTGTGCTTTAAAAAGTACATGACACTCTTCAATCGCTTCCTTTGATGTAAGATTGATTTCTTTTTGAAAAAAATCAATTACATTTTTAGGTTTTTGCCTATTACCTAGATTATTAATTTTATTATCGGCTGTAATTTCGTACTGATTTACATCAAGTTTATATTTTTTAACTACATAATTTAAAACAATTTTAGCATCGAGATTTTTCTTTAAATCAGAAAGATTAATTTTTCCAACTTGTTTCTTTTCAGTATTTTCTTTTACTAAATATTGCACAACTGTTTTTGGTCGCTCTATCCCTTTCACGGTTACCACCGTCTGTAAAGATAAGGTTTTTTTAGTCATGTTCTCTAGTCTGATAATATCTGCGATTTGTTTGTGTGCTTCTTTTTTAAAAGCATCACTACCAGTAATATCTAATGTAGATAAATTCCAATTTTTAGCAATGGCAATATCTACCATGAGCTTAACTTTTTCCTCTAAGTTTTTTGTACTGGCATTTGCTGTGATCTTATCGCCTAGATCAGTCACCTCAATATCTTTTGCTTTGTTGGTAAATTTGACTTTATCACTCTCTTTAGTATCTACATAATACCCTTTGAGATTGGTTGTAACTAGGTGCTTATAATGCTTATAAAATATCTTTGCTTGTAGTGAAGTAAAAGAGTTTACTTTATCATTCTCTATATTGTTATCACTTTGTTTATAAATATCTTTTAAAAGTTTTGTTGTTTCTTTGTTTCTTTTTTTGGCAATAAGTGGTATTCTATTTGTTTTATAATATGTTTCTAAAATATCGCCTAGCTCTTGGAGTGATTTAGTCCTTAACTCTTTGATATAACTAACTTTAGTTTTATCGTTAAGAGTAGGGTTGTGCATTATCTCAATATTTGGGAAATCTTTACCTCTTAAATGTATCTTTCCGCCTTTGTCATTATATACATAGATATTACTCTGCTTGGTGTCTGATTTTTTGTTTGTAAAATCATACCTAATACTGTTTTCATCAAGATAGTTATATAGTTCCTCTTTATTTACAAAGTCCTTTGTGGCATCTTTTAAAATATTCCTATTGATAGTCATTTGACTGGGCTTATCTATATCATCATCACTTGGTGCTTTTTCGGGTACATAAGTAAGTCCGTGCTTCTTGGCAATATATTTATCAATAGTATCAGAGATATAAGAGTTATTATAAAAGGTCGTCTGTAGCTTGGTATCACTTAAAGGGTTGAGATATGAAATACCGATATGAATATGCTTACGTCTTTTTTGTATTTCACCAGTTCTAGCATTCGCTTCCTCTTTTACTTTAGGGTCGTGAATTTCTGCATAGGCTATTACCTCATTATCAATATCATAACCACTCGTTCTATGCCTTATCATAGTGGTAACAATATCACTCATTGCACTCTTATAATCCTCTTCACTTTTATTATTTAAAATATCAATATCATCATCACTAAAAGATATGGTTATATGCTCATAATTACTTGACCAGTTCTTTTTTTGATTACAATAATCTTCTACTTTTTTCAATAAATTTAACGAACCATAAAGAGGAATAACATTATCTTTTTGATTACGCAATAGGTTACTATCTGCCCTCTTACCATCAATCAAATATTGGGCTAAACCACGCTTACGCATTGTTACTCTACTAATCATTAACATAACTCTCTGTATTGTTTAAAATAATGGTAAGCATATTAATCATATTATCATAGTCAATTTGGCTTAAATCACCTTTTAAGTTTGCTACATTTAAGTTATGACTTATTTGGTTAATATTGTTAGTAAGATTTCCCAATAAGCCTTTTACTCTAGTAACATCTTTATTATTATCAGACGATACAATAGTTTGTTCCATAATAAGGGAACGGACAAACTTACTATTAGAGATACCTAAAGCTTTAGCTTTAAAGTTCATAGTATTAAACACTTCATCACTCATTTTTATTTGTACTCTATTCATATATAATAACCTTTATTTTACTGTATGGATATACTTACCAATATCATTATTAATATAGCATATAATATAGATAGTAGTTTGCTCTTAAATGGTACGATAGTATCATTGGGATTTTAAAGGGTGCAACCCTTTAAGAACACAGTCATAGTTTGGTAGCGTAGCGTACACACTCTGACTCGTGTTCCTAGTGCTATCTAATTAGCTATATTAGTATACCTAAAATCATCTTAATTATAAACAAAATAAAGCATTATATAAGCTAAAAAGTGATAACCTTATTCAAAACAATATAAAGGATATATGTTATGGCTAAAACAAAGATACCTACAACAGAAGAGATTGAAGCCTTAAAAAGCGATTTCACTACAGAATTACAGGTAATAAATCAAGTAGAAAAAAAAGGCAAAAATAGTCCGAAGAGAGATTTTTTATCAAAAATTAGCACAGAAATAAAAGCTTCAATGGATGATGGTACTTCGTATATGGGTATCAAAAAAGCCATAAAAAATATATATAATATTGATATGAGTACCCAAATCATCGCTGACTTTGCCCATAATGAGCTAAATATTCCAAAACGAAAAAAATCCTCTCTTCCCTCTGCCAAGGGGGTAAAAGATAAGGTTTTTGTTGTTCAAAATAAAGATACTTTCAAGAGTCCAGAATTTGCAAATAAAAAGGATTTAATTTAATGGTAAATATTATCCTAGGAAACAAAGGTGGCATTGGCAAAAGTACTATTTCTGCTCTCATCGCAGAGTATCAAATTAGCCAAAATAAAAAGATTCTTTGTGTAGATTTAGACCCTGAAAATGTTTCATTTTATAGCTTTAATTCCTTAAAAGTGGAAGCCATACAAATTAAAGATACTATCACAAATGATATAGATAAAAGAAAAATAGATGCACTAATGGAATTTATTTTTGACAACAAAGATAAAGAAATTATCATAGATACGGGAAGTACTTCCTACACTCCTTTGACTACTTATTTTATTGAAAATGATTTCTTTTCAATACTAAATGAAGAGGAAATTGAACATAGAATAATATCAATTATTCATGGTGGTGGAAATACCTATGATAGCATTAACGGTATGAAAAGAATATCAGAGATGTTTCCAAATGAAAAATTATTGATAGTTAATAATCAATTACAGGCATCTACCATAGTACAAGGAAAAGTATTTGAAGAAACAAATGCATTCTTAGAGATAAAAGATAGAATTACAGGTATAGTAAATATTCCAAAAAAATCAGATTACATCACAGAAGATATAGTAAATATGCGTCAAGAAAGCCTACTCTTTTCTGACCTCAAAACAAGTGAGTTTACTATGATGCAGAGAAGAAGATTAACTATTTATCGTGATGAAATATGGGCTGAATTTGAAAAAGCAGGTCTTTAAATTATGAATAAAAAACAGACTATTTTAGAGTTAAGAAATAAACTATATCAAGAGTATGATATAGTTTTTAAAGAAGACGACCCAGCTTGGATCATGACACTTATCTATAATGACTTATTAAATAATACCTTAGAAATAGTCTCTAAATTTGATGAGAATAAAATCTCAACTGAAAATATAGAAAAATTTGGTACTGTTTTAGAAAACATAAATACCTTACAAATTGAAGCTCAAAATTCAGTTGAAAATGCAAGAAAAAAAGCCGAAGATTTAGACACAAAATTAAGCACTAAACACAAGCAAATAATTGATGATGTTGATAGTAAAATAACTACCCTAAAAACCACAATTAATACTACCCTAAATACCATAGAAATAGACACCTCAAAACTCTCAGATATCATAGATGAAAAAGTAGAAAATATTGATACTGAAAAGTTAGTAAAAACTTTAAGAAATATTGATAATGTGTTCATTGAAAAAGAAGAAAATCTAAAAGATAAACAATCAGAACTACTAGAAAAAGAAGCTATCTTTATCAAAAAATTTGAAGCTCAAACAAAAGAAAAAGAAGCAATATTAGAAGATGCAAAAAAAGCAACCAAAGAGTTAAATCATATTTTAAAAAAACCAAAATTACTACTATTTAGCTTTATCCTTACCATCTTCATTTCTCTTGGAACTGGTGTAATCATATCAAAGTATCTAGTAGATAAACCATTTGTGACTAATGAAATCAGTTACAAATCATTCTATAATAATCTCAGCTATAGTCATGATAAAAAGTGGGTCAATATCTCAAGTATTCAAACTGCATTTAAAAAAGCAAAGGTTGAAGACTCAACTCCATTTGATATGGAAATCTTATGGTGGCTTCCCTTTATTTTGGTAATTGGTTTTTTTTACATGCTAAAAACGAGTAGTGAAGAGTAGAGTAGCCACAATCTGCACTAACCAATACCTCGGCAGTAAGAGGTAAGGTTTTTATATTCTATATTGAACTTTGTCTTTTACTATAGTAATATACTTTCTTTCCATTCTTGCGATAATCTTCGCTATCTCTTTTTCACTAATTGACCCATTAAAATTAAACATTGCATTGATAAATCTCTCAAGAGAAGCTAATTTTTTAGGTTTAGATTTCATCACTCTCGTAACAATATCTTCAAAACTAAGAGATGCACTACTGTTTCCTAGTTCTGCATGACTCTTTTCCTCTTCTTTTCTACCTTGCTGAAGCAGGGTAGTAGCAAGTTTTAACTTATCCCTATATCCCAATTCTTGACACTCTTTTAATATTTTTTCATACATTTTAAATCCTTTTGGTTTGTATATATATTATAGTACAATAACCTTAAATATATATAAAATATACCTTATATATGCTATATATATAAGGTATATTTACTATATATAGCCTATATTTAATATATTTCTAAGATTAAGAGAGTATAATATATATACAAACCAAAAGGATTAAAAAATGGTTCAATATAACTTTAAAATTGATGAAGAGTTAAAAGCTAAACTAGAAAAAGCACTCCGAGAGAGCAATGCAGACAACAAATCAGACTTCCTAGAGCAGTTAGTATCTGCCTACACGATACACCAGTCAAGTGCAGTAAATGCTGACATAGATTTAAGCAAGTACGAGAATGTAAATACTCAAACCAAAGAAGCCATGAATAACGCTTTTAAGCACATATTGACCACACTTGATAGTAACTTCTCTACCACAAAACAAGAAGCCATATACCTAGACGCAGAGAGGAAAGAATTAGCAGAAAAAGCAGAGAGTCATGCCATTGAGATATTAAAACTCAAAAGTGATACCAGTGCAGAGATTGAAGCCATCAAAGCCAAAGCCAATGAACTGGCTACATTTGCCAAAGAGAATGAAGAGAAGCTAATTTCAGAACTCAAAGTACTAGAAACAACCAACAAAGAATTAGAAGAAAAATATCTAACAACTAGCAAAGTTGCAGATCAAGTACAAGTAGTGATTATTGAAAATAAAGAACTACGTGAAAGTATGCGTACAGGTGAAGCAATATCAAAAGCTAAAGAAGCTGAACTACTGGAACAACTCAAAAACACTACCAGTGAGCTTACCAGTGCAAAAGAAACAACATTCAAAAGTGAGATTGAAAGTAAAAACAAAGATACTCAAATCAAAGCACTCAAAGCAGAACTGGCACAACTAACAAAAACAAATAAAGAAAATACTTCAACACTCAAAGCAGAGTACAAAGCAGAACTAACAGCTCTAAACGATGCTCTAGTTGTCACAAGAAGTGATTTAAATAGATCCATCGGAAAGCTTGAGATACTAGAAAAAGCAGATTAAAACCTCTTTTTTCTTTTCACCAGTAAAAAACATTGCTGAAATTGCGATTTAAGCCATTTTAACACCTTAGCCATACCAACCTATGGCTAAACCTCTCTAAATCCACCCTCACACAACACAGATATATAAAAACCTTATCTTTTACTAGCGTGGTAACGCAAGTAGAAAATCGTAAAGGCGATTTCTCTATTAAATGTGAGGTACGAACCCATTTTTGCTGTCTGCAAGACGTTGGTGTGTAAGAAGTAATCGAGGTACGAGATTCTTCATTTGAAGCTCTTAGCGTCTGCAAGACATTCAAAAGATAGAAATATCGCCCAAGCGATTTTCCTAAGAGGTTTTGTTGATAGTATGGAGTGAGATTTTTTTATTTTTATTTTTTTAGTTTAACTAGTTTCTAGTTTAGGAGCGAAAACAGACGCTGAGAACGTGCTTTGCGAGGGGTAATGTGGACAAATATACACCCTAATGTGGACAAATATACACCCTAATGTGGACAAATATACACCCAAGAAAATTTGTTACCTCAAAAAAAAATATTTATTTCCCTAGTTTAGGAGCGAAAACAGACGCTGAGAACGTGCTTTGCGAGGGGTAATGTGGACAAATATACACCCTAAAATATAAATTTCCTCATTTACCACGGTTACTGCTCAGGCACCTCTTAAAAGACTTTATTTTTAATACAAATGCTATGTTTTACTATTGACATTATATTTTAATGTGGACAAATATACACCCTAATCTAGTCATAATTTATATTGTGTCATAATACAGTATGAAAAATAAAAATTTAACTGTATTTCAGTCCAATAAGTTCACAGAAAGTCGGCAAGAATTTAACTTAAATGAAAAACGCATTATGCAGTTTATCATTGCTAAAATAAAGCCTACAGATACCGAATTTATAAAGTATGTTATTCCAATTACTGATATTGCTGATATGGCTAACATAGATAGCAAAAATCTCTACCGTGAAGGTAAAAAGATGATGACCTCTATGCTAAGTAAGTTTATATTATTAGAGAATAATAAAGTAAAACGAGCAAAAGGCTTTAATTATTTTCATCATCTGGATTATTTCAATGGAGAATTAACTGTTCAACTACACGAATATGTTCATCACTTATTTTTAGAAATTAAAAAAGATAAAGTCAACTTCACTGCTTATGAGCTTACTGAATTTATGACTCTTACAAGTACCTATGCACAACGTATCTATGAGCTAATGAAACAATATGGAAGAAGCAAACAAAGAGAGCGTACTATTGTAGTTTTGGAACTTAGAGAAATGCTAAATATAGATATAAAAAAATATACTAGGTTTGCAGACTTCCGAAAGAGAATACTAGAACTCTCTCATAAAATTATAGAGAAAAATACAACGCTACGCTACGAGTGGGAAGGTGTAACAAAGGGTCGTAAAATCCATTCTATACGCTTCTATAAAATCCATGAAGTAGGTAAAGAAAGTCCTACAGAACTACAGGAAAGGGCTTTTTTAGAGAACTACATAAATGATGAAATTTATAACGAAGAATTCAATACTTATTTAACTATCAAGAAAATAACAAAAGAAAAAAAAGTCTATACAGTGATTGATAAGTTTGATGATATTTCCTATTCATATCCAAGCTTGGAAAACTTACAGGAAAATATCGCAAAAGCTATGATGAATAAAGGATTAGATTTAAATTAAAATTTTAAGTAAGGTACACAATAGGTACATAAAACATACATATAATGTACCTATCTATATAAAACCATCATTTTTCATCTGATTTTGGATAGCCATTAAAATATAAGCCGTAACTGTTCCCCCATAGTTATTTGATATGATAGTATCCCACTCTTTTGAGTAGCGTAAGTTCTTATTTTTTATCTCAACCTTACCATTATGTTCTTTCTTCTCTTGCTCTGTTTTCAAGTCTGCACCCATAACGGCTTCACTCATCTTTTTTAATCTATCTGCTTTACTCATACTGTTTCCTTGATAATGGTTTTAACTTCTTTAACAAACTCTTTAAACTCTTTACTGGCTTTGCCATCCTCTTTGTACTCTCGTACACTTAATCCTAAATCAAGTGCTTTGCTATAGTCTGCTCTTGTTCTAAGAACTGTATCAAATAAATCAAAGTGTTTATTATTTTTAATGTAATCAGTTAGATCCTCTATTTTAGTCTTAGAGGGATTAATATCATTAATAAGTACAGTCGTTTTAATTTCCTCCCCAACAACTTTACTAATTTCATCAAGTATCTTTTCAAAACGCATTAAGCCTAAAAGCTCCGTTCCACTATCTGATACAGGAGTAATTACCAAATCACTCATAATCATAGCCATACGGTTCATATCACTATCAAACCCTCCCACATCTATAATAGATATACGTTTGTCATTATCCAAAAAGATATATTTCTCTAACTCCTTGAGAGTTTCAAAATGTTTTACAATCAGTGGTTTATCTCTAAATTCATTTGTATAGGTAAGTGTTTTTTGAAAATCTAAATCTACTACTTCAACTAAATATTTTCTATTCAATTCTGTAGCTAAGTTCCATGCAATAGTTGATTTCCCTACTCCACCTTTAGTGTGTGATATTGAAATTATCATGATTATCCTCTATAATAAATATTACACTAATTATAGTATTTGTATCTTAAATGTACATTATTGATACATTAAGCGTACCTATAAGTATTTTATAGGTAATATATCCAATTATAATAAAGGTAAAACAAAATGAAAACAATAATATCAATAGTAGCAACATTAGCGTTAGTAGGGTGTGGTAGTTCGGATAGTAGTACAGGTGATAATGTAGATAATGGTACAAGTCCATCAGAGAGTTCATATAGTGCATACGTGCCGTTAGTAAACAATCCATCTACATATATTTGTAGTACAACACAAGCAGAGGGTTTTGATGTAGGTATCTATGCTACAAGTCAAAGTGAGTGTGATACCAAAGCCCAAGCGTGGTTAAATGACTTCAATCATGAAGATACCCCAAGAACACAAGAGCAGGTAGAAGCTCTAACATGGATAAATTATGTAAGAGCTGGTGCAGGGTTGCCTATCTTTAAACATAATGCCAAACTTGAACAAGCTACTGCTAATCATGAGAATTATTTAGGTGATGTTGTAGGTACTTATAATGTAGATACAGGACATTATGAGGATAATAGTAATTATCCAAGTGAGTATTATACAGGTGCAGAGGGTACTGATAGAGCAGAGTATGCAGGGTATGATGGGTATTGGGCAGGGGATGTAATTTCATACCAAAGAAATGGTACGACTACTACATCAATGGTTGAACTTACTACAGCCATATACCATCGTCAAGCGATGTTATGGAATTGGACAAATGAAATAGGTATTGGTGGAGTAGAGAGAAATCATAGCTTTAAAACTCAACCTCACCTTATGGGTGCAAAAGAAGAGAGAAGAAACTTCCTACAGGCACTCTCATCTGTAGCAGTAATCTATCCATTTAATGGTCAAACAGAAGTAGAGACTACATTTAGAGGAGAGAACCCTGACCCATTACCAAACCATGATGGATATACAGGTAACCCAATATCTATAACATTCAACGCATCAAAGGTAAGTGAA
>Ga0256838_1001513_pt1 | contig 10897 bp, 6 predicted proteins | sample 4571419metaG_FD_185978 | JGI IMG/M metagenome (GOLD analysis project Ga0256838, IMG submission 185978) | Hydrothermal vent microbial communities from Guaymas Basin, Mexico - 4571-419 | ecosystem: Environmental > Aquatic > Marine > Hydrothermal vents | place: Mexico: Guaymas Basin | collected... | reverse complement strand
AATATACTCGAAAACCTAGCCGTAGCTAAGTTGAGAGGATAATTTTTAAAAGATTGCCGTTTAGTTGCCCTATATTTGGGTGTTTTTATTGTCGAACTCAGGTTTAGATATACTTACAAAAAAATATAAATTATTTATAGTTAAGAAATCATTATATGTAATACTTTATGTACAACTAATTAGATTACTACTTTTAAATAATGTAAAATAGATATGGTATTGTTCCGGACGTCTCCACCATTTCAACTTTATACAATTCTAACTATATCTTATAAAAAACCTTCTAGTATAGATTAAAATATACTTAGATTATTTATATATCTAAGTATAATTTAATATATTCTTTACTAATTTTTTAAAGATTCAAGTTGTGCTAAAACCTTTTCTTGTTTAGTTTTTGCATCTGCTAGTGCTTCACGGTTTTTAGCTAGAACATCTTCTGGTGCATTTGCTACAAATCTTTCGTTGTTTAGCATACCACCAACTTTTGCTATCTCTTTTTCAAGTTTTTCATTTTGTTTTGTAAGTTTGTTGATTATAGAAGTTAAGTCTATGCTATCAGTTGGGATGAAAGTTTCACAACTGTCTGCTATATCACTTACTGAGTTTTCTATTTTGCTCTCTGTAAATTCAACAACTTCAACTTTTGCAAGTCTTAGTATAAATGGTAACATCATCTCTTTATCTTTGTCAGAAATTCCATCTATTTTCACATAAGCTTTAGCGATTTTTTGGTTAGCTAAATCAACTAAAACTTTTGCTCTACGGATAGATACAATAGCATCCATAATGATGTTGAACTTATCTTCCTCTTTTCTTCTTTTTGTTTTAGTTGGATAGTTCATCACCATGATAGATTCACTATCTTCAAGAGTTGTTCCACTTAACTCATGGTAAAGATACTCAGTCACAAATGGCATAAATGGGTGTAGAAGTTTCATAGCATCTTTGAAAACTGCTCCAAGCTCTACTATAGAGTCTTTGTCAGCTTTACTTAACTCAATACCCCAACCACAAAATTCATTCCAAATAAATCTATAGATAATAGTTGCTGCATCGTTAAATTTGTACTCTTCAAATGCACCGCGAACCTCTTTTGTCGCTTGATTAAGTCTTGAAGCCATATACTTACCTAAGTCTGTTTTAAGACAAAAACCTTTTAGGTCAGGGAAAGTATCTACATTCATTTGTAGGTATTTAGATGCATTGTAAAGTTTGTTAGTAAAGTTACGGTTTTGCTCTAGTTTCTCCGTACTCATTCTTATATCACGACCTTGAGCAGCAGAGATAGCTAGAGTAAATCTTAGTATATCAGCAGAATACTGGTTTACCATATCAAGAGGGTCTATAACATTCCCTTTTGACTTACTCATTTTATCACCTTTTTCATCTCTTACAAGTGCATGAAGATAGATGTGGTTAAATGGTAATTGACCGTTAAAATTTTCACCCATAAGCATCATTCTAGCTACCCAAAAGAAAAGAATATCAAAACCAGTTATAAGCAAAGTATTTGGATAAAAATCTTTCATATCATCTGATTTGAAAAGTTTGTCCATCTCTACATCGCCATTACCCCAACCTAAAGTTGAAAATGGCCATAAAGCAGAACTAAACCAAGTGTCTAGTACATCAGGGTCTTGAGTTAAGTTCTTAGATGCACATTTAGGACAAGCAGATGGATTTTCATCTTGAGATGCGAACTCATGATCACAATCATCACAGTAAAATACAGGTATTCTATGCCCCCACCAAAGTTGACGACTTATACACCAATCTCTTAAATCACCCATCCAAGAATTGTAAGAGTTTATCCAATGTGGTGGGAAAAATTTAGCTTCACCGTTGTTTGTTTTCTCGATAGATTTATCGGCTACTTTACTTTTTACAAACCATTGTTTTGAGATATAAGGCTCAACTATATTTTTACATCTATAACAATGTCCCACTTGATGTTTATGGTCTTCTATTTTAACTATAAAACCCTCTTCATCAAGTCTTTTTACGATTATCTCACGAGCTTCGATTCTCTCTAAACCTTTAAACTCTCCAGCATAATCGTTTAAGATACCTTTTTCATCAAAAACAGTTATAAACTCTAAATCGTGTCTTTTCCCAACTTCATAGTCATTTTGGTCGTGTGCAGGAGTAACTTTTACCACACCTGTTCCAAAATCCATATCTACATGTTCATCAGCTATAATTTTAACAGTTCTATCTAGTAGTGGAAGTTTTATCTCTTTACCAATAATATCTTTGTATCTATCATCTTCAGGATGTACCATTACAGCAGTATCTCCGAAATATGTCTCAGGTCTAGTAGTCGCTACCTCAACAGAACCACTACCATCAGCAAACGGGTATGTTATATGATAAAACTTACCGTCATGGTCTTCATGTTCAACCTCTATGTCAGATAATGCACCATCATGTGTACACCAGTTTACCATGTAATTTCCACGAACTATAAGACCATCATTGTATAGATGTACAAAAGCTTCTTTTACAGACTTTTGAAGACCCTCGTCCATAGTAAATCGTTCTCTTTCCCAAGCTGGACTTACACCCATTTTACGAAGTTGCTCAGTCATGATTCCAGCAGATTCTTCTTTCCAAGCCCAAGCTCTCTCAAGAAACTTTTCACGACCTAGTTCCTCTTTAGTAGTTCCCTCAGCTAGTAATTGTTTTTCAACTACATTTTGAGTAGCTATACCTGCATGGTCAGTTCCTGGTTGCCAAAGAGTTTTGTAACCATCCATTCTTTTGTATCTAGTGATAATATCTTGAAGTGTAAAAGTAAGTGCATGACCGATGTGCAGGCGACCTGTTACATTTGGTGGTGGCATCATTATAGAGAAGTTTTTGCCCTCTTCTTGGATAGATTTGTTTCCATCTATCTCGAAGTATTTTCTATCTTCCCATATTTTATAAAATTTGTTTTCTATTTCTTGTGGTTCGTATGACATATAATCGCCTTAAAAATTGTAGTTTTATTTAAGCGATTATATCTAAAGAGGACTTAAATACCAGTTATTATTCTTTTAATCTGAGTTTTATCTCTATACATATTTTTATCAGCTAATTCTATTACATTGTTTAAATAATCATCTTTCTTAAATTCTTGTGCTCCAAAGGAGAAGCTAACTTTAAAAGAAGCACCTTTAATCTTAAGATTTTTACCTATAATACTTTTTCTAATAGCTTCAAATCTTTTTAAAATATCACTTTTCGATATGTTATTTTTAAATATAATGACAAATTCATCACCACCATATCTAACCACAATACCCTTTGACTTGGCAAGTTGTGCAGCAATATATATAAGAACTTTATCCCCTACTATATGACCGTGAGTATCATTTATATCTTTAAAATAATTTAGATCTATAATAACTAAAGTTCCAGAAATTTTAAATCTATCTTCTATTAAGATATTATCACTTAACCATTTTCTATTATTTACATTTGTGAGGCTATCTTTATAAACAGATTTTTTTAACTTATCGACCTCCATTTTTAACTTTTGTGCTTCAAAAAGAGCTTCATTTAGAGTATCTTCATCTTTATTTTTCATAGCTTTCATAGCTTTATTAGTTGAACTACTTAGTTGATTTACACTTTTTGTTGTTTGAGTTTGAAGTTCTTTTATATTTAGACACTCTTCAGCAAGTAAATTAGAGGCAAATTCAGGTTCATTGTCAATACTCATCCCATGTTCAGAAGCAAGTTTAGAAAAAATTGAAGCATACACACTAGGAGTAACAATATTCATAGATTCTATCGAACTCTTTAAATCATTTGTAATAATTTTTAATATTTCTTCTGCCATATAAAACCTTATATAAATTAATTATGTTATATAGTATCACACAATAGCTAATATTTGTTATAATTCTACTAAAGAGGAGTACATTTGCCATTAAGTCGTTTAAATAAGGAGCAGTATAGTGCTGCAACCTCAAAATACAAACAAAATCTTATCATCGCTTCAGCTGGAACAGGTAAAACTTCTACTATAGTTGGAAGAATTGGTTTTCTTTTAAACAATGGTTTAAAACCTGAAGAAATTTTACTTCTAACATTTACCAACAAAGCAGCAGCAGAGATGGTTGCTCGGGTTGCTGAATATTTTGGAAATAACATAGCTTCTAAGATAGAAGCAGGAACATTTCATGCAGTTAGTTATAGATGGCTTAAAAAACAAGACCATAGAGTTGTTTTAAAACAACAAAGAGAATTAAAAACTCTTTTTAGAAGTGTATTTGAAAAGCGTTCTTTTATGAATATAGAAGCAGAAATCACCCCTTATGGTGGAAATCATCTTTATGATATGTACTCATTTTACCAAAACACTGAACTCAACAATAATTTTGAAGATTGGGTGATAGAAAAATACCCAGAGCATGAACTTTTTGCCATGATATATGCAGATGTAGTTGATGAATTTGAATCTTTAAAAAAAGAGTATGGTTTTGTAAACTTTAATGACTTACTTTTAAACTTTAGAGATTTATGTAAAACAAAAGAGTTAGGATATAAAGAAGTTCTAGTCGATGAGTATCAAGATACAAATGCACTACAAGGTACTCTTATAGAAGCTATGAATCCACCATCACTTTTTTGTGTTGGTGACTATGACCAAAGTATCTATGCTTTTAATGGTGCAGATATATCTATAATCGGTACATTTAACACTAAATATCCAGATGCTATAGTTCATACACTTACTAAAAATTACCGTTCTACTGTACCTATATTATCTTTAGCATCAAAAGTGATTGAACATAATGAAAGAATCTATCCTAAAAAATTAGAAGTAACTAGAGATGCACCATCTCAAGCACCAAAACTACTAGCTTTTGATGAACTTTTTGACCAGTATCATGCTATGGCTTCTGGGATAAGAGATACTCAAACACCAAATGAAGAGATAGCAGTTATCTTTAGAAACAACTCTTCAGCCGATGGTATAGAGGTTGGTCTTCGTGAACTTGGCATCCCATGTAAAAGGAAAGGTGGAACTAGCTTTTTTGATTCTCGTGAAGTAAAAGCCATTTTAGATTTTTATACTTTACTTGTAAATGAATCTGATATGATGGCTTTTATACATGTTTTTGAGTTTGCTCGTGGCATCGGTAGTGCTATGGCAAAAGAACTATATATAGCACTAAAAACTTTAGGTCATGGTAAAATCTTTTATGGTCTTTATGCTCCTGATGAATCCATAAAAAACCCTTTTGAGAAAAGAAAACTAAACCATCAACTTGGTCTTTTTGATGATTTTTTAGAACTTGGGGCAGTTGGTAAATTTGCAAAGCTTGGTTTTGAAGCTAAATTTATGAAAAATCCCATCTTAAAACATCCAAAACTTACAAAAGATTCTGCTACATTTTTGCATGATTTTTATAAACTTTATCGTGATTTAAAAGGTATAAGACAACCTCGCACCATTGTACGGAAGATAGCAGAATCAAATGTTTACAAGTACATTAGTGAGATTTTAGCAAACAAACGCTCTCAACTAAAAGATGGCAGTATAGATGAAAAACAAAAAATTGAATCTTTAGTCAAAATCACTAGAAAAATGGTACTTTTAGAAGAATTATCAAAACCATATAATGAACATGAAAGATTTTTAAATGCTATGATTTTAGGTTCATCTGATTTAACTCAAGGTGAAGGTGTAAACTTACTTAGCATCCATGCTTCAAAAGGTTTAGAATTTAAAGAAGTTTATGTCATTGATTTGATGGATGGACGATTTCCAAACAGAAAACTTATGCAAAGAGGAGGCTCTCTCGATGAAGAAAGAAGACTTTTCTATGTGGCAGTTACAAGAGCAAAAGATATTTTATATCTAAGTTATGCAAAGTATGATAAAATCAAAAAGATTAATTTTATGCCATCTCAATTTTTATATGAAGCTGGACTCGTTCCAAAAGATGAAGTTTATAGAGCTTTAGTTTTAAAAGATATGGATAAAGAAGATAAAAATAACAGATAGCTATCTAAGTAAGAACCTGAGTTCGACAATAGAATGCCCAAAGATAGGGTAAATAAATGGTGAGATTTTAAAAAATATACTCAAAAACCTAGCTGTAGCTAAGTTGAGAGGATAATTTTTAAAAGATTGCCGTTTAGTTGCCCTATATTTGGGCATTCTATTGTCGAACTCAGGTTAAGAGGACAAAAATTATAGAAGTCTATTCTTAAACCTCTTTCATACGAATTTTTCTTAATTCTATGAAATATGTATGCCCTAAATATATTATAAAAAAGACAGATGCAAAAAAGATAAAAAATGGGATAAGTGATAATAGATACAAAAATAATGTTTTTAATCTTAATGAATTAGAATTAAAGTATTTTATCTGTTTATCTTCATCTCTTGAACATAAAGTTGAACCAACATCGTAAGTTATCATTTTATGAAAAAAATAATACAGTGGAAAATTAAAAGCGATTATATTTATAACTGGTATAAAATACAGTGGTAAAAATAAAAAAAACATCATCAACATAAAAAAAGCCCATTTTATAGATGAAAATAAAGCTTCAATAATATTAGAGTATCCAATTATCTCAACATCTTGATAATGCCTAAATTGTAACTCTTTTAAAATAAAAGGTGTTAAAAAACCTATAATAACAACAGATATAAAAATGGAAAGATAAAGCATCAGGAAACTACCTATAGTATATACTAAGAACGATGCTATCCATGAAGTTACTGTATAGTTCATAAGAAATTGTATGATTGAACTTCCAGCTAATGTTGCTTGAAAAGTATCTGTATGTGGTATACCATTTTGGATAGTTGTTTCGGCAGTAGATACTTCTACATTTCCCAACTGCTCTAAACCTACTCCAGCTAAAATAAAAAAGCTGAAATATATAATAATGAGACTTAGTATAAAAGGTATAACTGAATACTTCAGCATCTTTATACTAAAAAGGTCTTTTAAACTTTTTATCAGTAAATTTTCTACATTCATAGTCTAAAATCCTCTTTTTAGTTTAAAAATAATTGTAAAAATGAAGATTAAAGGTCTCGTTCTATCACTCTTTTAAAAGTATTAAAGTAGTTGTCTCGTAACTCTTCCATACTCATAGAAACATCATTTATCTTGATGCTATCTCCACCAACTGTTCCGATTTTTTCACAAGTAAGACCATTTAACATAGATTCAAAAGCTTCACAATTTTCTGCTTTTACTTCGATAATAGCACGACTCATAGACTCAGCGAAAATATCTCTTTCATCATCTACTTTCATAGCCACATCACAACCTAAACCTGATGTTGCACACATTTTTGCTAATGCTATAGCTACACCACCACTAGATGCATCTTTTGAACACTCTAATAGATGTTTTTTATTTGCTTCTATCACTAAATCCCAAAGTGCTAACTCTTTTTTATAGTCTATAGTTGGCATCTCACCAGCAACAGTTCCACAAATCTCTTTCATATAAAGAGAACCACCAAATTCAGACTTACTATCACCTACCAGGTAAAGGCTACTTCCATCATTTTGGAAACTTGACATAAGAACATTATTTTGGTCATCATTAACACCAACAGTAGCGATTGATGGAGTTGGGAAAACACTTACACCATTTGTTTCATTATAAAGTGAAACATTTCCACCGATAACTGGAGTATTTAACTCTGCACAAGCCTCTTTTATACCCTCACAAGCTTGACCAAACTGCCACATAACTTCAGGGTTTTCAGGGTTACCAAAATTTAAACAGTCAGTGATAGCTAAAGGTCTTGCACCACTCATAGCAACATTTCTACCAGCTTCTATAGTCGCTGCTGCTCCACCATTTTTAGGGTCAACATAACAGTAACGAACATTACAATCAGCAGACATAGCTAGTGCTTTTCCATTCTCTTTTACACGAACAACAGATGCATCTAACATCCCACCATTTTTGATAGTATTAGTTTGTACCATAGAATCATACTGAGTATATATCCACGATTTATCTACAACTTCCATAGATTTTGTAAGTGTTTGAAATGCTTCTTGGTTGCTTACTTTTGCAAAATCATTTATAGTAACTGATTTAAGTGCATCTAAATAAGCTGGTTTACTCATAGGACGATTTAACTCAGGTGCTTCTTCACTAACTGGGTCAACTGGTACTTCTGCACATTTTTCACCGTGCCAAAAAAGTTCCATATTGCCAGTATCTGTCACTTCACCAACAACAGCAGCATCTAAATCCCATTTTTCAAAGATGTCGATGATAGCTTGTTCTGAACCTTTTTTAGCACATAAAAGCATTCGCTCTTGTGATTCACTAAGCATAAAGTCATAAGGTCTCATACCCTCTTCCCTTGCAGGAACTTTATCAAGATGCATAATCATACCTGAACCACTTCTTCCAGCCATCTCAAAAGATGAACTTGTAAGTCCAGCAGCACCCATATCTTGGATACCTACAACATGGTCAGTTTTGAAAAGTTCCATACAAGCTTCAAGTAAAAGTTTTTCAGTAAAAGGGTCACCAACTTGAACAGTTGGACGAAGTGATTTAGACTCTTCTGTAAAGCTATCACTACTCATAACAGCCCCACCTAGCCCATCACGACCAGTTTTTGCACCAACATACATTACAGGATTACCAATACCCTCAGCAACACCTAGAAAAATCTCATCTGATTTACAGATACCAAGATTGAAAGCATTTACTAAGATATTGCCATTATAACACTCATCAAAACTAACTTCACCACCAATAGTTGGAACACCCATACAGTTACCATAACCACCGATGCCCTCAGTTACACCACGAACTAAGTATCTTTGATGAGCTGATGTTTTGTCATCATTTAGAACATTACCAAATCTTAGTGCATTTAGAGATGCAATAGGTCTAGCACCCATAGTAAATACATCTCTCATAATCCCACCAACACCAGTTGCAGCACCTTGATAAGGTTCTATAAAACTTGGGTGATTATGCGATTCCATTTTAAAAACAGCAGCATAACCATCACCAATATCTATAACACCAGCATTTTCACCTGGACCTTGGATAACCCATGGAGCTTTTGTTGGAAAACCTTTTAAGTGTACTTTAGATGATTTATAAGAACAGTGTTCACTCCACATAGCTGAAAAAATACCTAACTCAACTAAGTTTGGCTCACGCTTCAAAATCTCTTTTATATGTGTGTAATCTTCTTGAGATAACTTATGGTTTGCTAATTGTGCATCTATATCTGCTAATTGTTCATTCAATGGAAAATCCTAAATTATGGTTTTAAAAATAGATTATATCAAAATGTCAAATTTTTATTCAACTTTTTCAAAATCTTCTATATATTTACTTAAAGATGTAGAATCATCTATACTATCTATGCGTTCTTTTGTTTCTAAAAACTTATCTAAATTATCTAAAAATAGATCTATCAATACTGGATCAAAATGCCTACCTCTTTCTTCTTTAAAAAGATTTACTATTTTCTCAATAGACCAAGCTTTTTTATAAACTCTATCTGAACCTAAAGCATCAAAAACATCAGCAATAGCAGTAATTCGTCCATAAATATGAATCTCTTCACCCTTAATACCACGAGGGTAACCACCTCCAGCATATTTCTCATGATGTTCATAAGCTACAATAGATGCTACTTTAAATATAGATCTATTTGAATGTTTTAACATTTCATGCCCTATTTCAGCATGAGCTTTCATAACTTCAAACTCTTTCTCTGTAAATCTTCCAGGTTTATTTAGTATTCTATCTGGTATACCAATCTTACCTATATCATGCATAGGTGATGCATTTTTAAGTAGTAAAGATTCCTCTACACTCATTCCATAAAATCTTGCTAACATATAAGAGTATTCTGCAACCCTTTTTACATGATTACCTGTTTCTTTTGAACGCTCTTCAGCAATAGCACCAAGAGTAAAAATAATCTCTCTTTGAGTATCTTCAAGTTCATCATTTAACTCTCTTATCTCATGAGTAGCTTCTTGAACTTTTTTCTCAATAATTGCAGATTTTTCTCTCTCTTGTGATAATAACTCTTCAGCAATATACATATGAGAATCGATTAATTTACTAATTTGAGATATTTCATCATCTGCTTCATAAGACATATGCATAACACCATCTCTTTTTCTTGATAGAAATTCAAAAAATGAATTCATACCATTTTCCAAAAGATGTAACTGAGCCAAGATGGATTTTGCGACTTTACTATTTATATAGTACATAAATATAAATATACAAATAACTAACGATATAACTAAAGTTCTTCTTTCTTCTATAACTTTTGTTAATTCTTCTGTTCTTTTTTGAGAAATACACTCAATCTGAGAGTTTAAGGTGCTAAGTTCATTAAAGATAATATTACTTGTTGTTGTAAGTGCCGAAACTGCATACATACCATCTTCAAAGCTATCTTTAACTTCAGATTCTAGTGAATCTGTTATATCTTTATAACCAATAAGTCTTTTTTTTATCCTATTTATAGTTTCAAAACTATCTTTAGAATCTTTTAAAAATTGATGACTCTTTAATAGATTCAAATTTTCAACAATAATAGTATAAATTTTTTCACTTTTATCATTATAATCTTTTTTATGAGATAAAGAATTTTCAATAGTAAGATAATCAAGTGATTTTAAATTTTTATTAATCATACCTGCATAATGATTTACTTGCTTATATTCATTATGATTCTTATCTAAGTTTTTAAGTGTATAGGAACTTGTTATAGCAAAAGTCATAATCAATGATGCCACCAATAAAATAGATAAGTAAAAAACTAAATTTATTTTATGAATTAGTTTTAATTTATTTAATAAATTTTTCATTTAGTAATTCACATTCAACTTAAAATATATAGATTTTAATTTTTTTAATTCATA
>Ga0256838_1001512_pt1 | contig 10901 bp, 10 predicted proteins | sample 4571419metaG_FD_185978 | JGI IMG/M metagenome (GOLD analysis project Ga0256838, IMG submission 185978) | Hydrothermal vent microbial communities from Guaymas Basin, Mexico - 4571-419 | ecosystem: Environmental > Aquatic > Marine > Hydrothermal vents | place: Mexico: Guaymas Basin | collected... | reverse complement strand
CGTAGGGTATGTCGTACTTCTCGAAGACCTTTATGCTTATGCCCTCGGCGCACTGCTTTGGAGTGCCTATCGCCCACTTTTTATCAATGAGCAGGACAGAAAAACCGGCCCTGGCAACGTTTCTGGCGACTATGGGCCCTGCTATTCCTGCCCCAACGACGACGACATCGTACTTCCAGCTCATGCTTTCACCTCCAGGGGCTCGGCGCTCAGCGCTCCGACCGGACAGGCGTTTACACATATCTTACAGCTTATGCACTTGTCCTGCAGAAACTCCCAGCCGCTCGAGTGCACCTCTATTGCCAACGTCGGGCAGACCCCAGCACAGCCACCGCAGAGGTAGCAACGGTCTTCGTTAACGACGATTTTAATCTTCTCCGGCATCGTCTTCACCGCCGAGCTTTGCCTTTAACCTCTCGTCGTCTATCGTTATAACGCCGTCTTTTATTTTTAACGGAACGAACCTGTCCAGCTCGCTCGCCTTCTGGAGAACTTCCCTCTCCTTGAGGTTGAGCCTGTCGCTGAGCTCGTCAACGGTGGCCGAGCCGTTGAGGAGAACGTAGTGGAGGATTGCCAGCTGGGTCATGTCGCCGATTTCCTTGAGGTAGGTCTCCTTAATCATCGCCATGAGCCTGTTTCGCTGGCTCTCCACCGCTTGGAGCTCCCTGAGGATTTCTTCAAGCTTTTTGCTCAAGTTCCTGAAGGTTAGAATCATCTCTCCGAGGTTTTTGGGTTCCTCTGGGAGTTCTATCGGAACCTTGGGCTCCTCGTTCAGGTCGAGCCCGCGGTACCAGAAGATGTTGGGGGTTATCGTGACGACGTACGTCTTGGCAATGTTTATGTCGTAGTACTTCCTCGCGGGGCCGATGAAGGGACCCTCACGCTCGTAGGATTTGAGTATCCCCTCGCGTTCCATTATTTTAAGGTGCTTCGCTACGGCCGTTGAGGAGACGCTAACCTTACTGCTCAGAAAACTGAAGTAGCACTCGGTGCAGGTGAGGTGGCTGAGTAAATCGCGCCTCACCTTGTTCCCGAGGATGTAGAAAATGTCGGGTTCATTCATGGCCCACACCCACCCAAACCTGTGACGTAAAGCTTATATATTGGACATTAAACTTAAGGTTGCAAACCAGGGGATTTTCACCCGAAGAAAATGGTTCGCGAGGATTATAAACCTTTAGATGGAGGTGTGATGGATGGGACTGATTAGTGATGCCGACAAGAAGGTAATAAAGGAAGAGTTCTTCTCCAAGCTCACCGAGCCGGTTAAGCTCATGGTCTTCATCGGAAAGGACCACTGCCAGTACTGCGACCAGCTCAATCAGCTCGTTCAGGAGCTTGCCGAGCTGAGCGACAAGCTGAGCTACGAGGTCATAGACTTCGACACCGAGGAGGGCAAGAAGAAGGCCGAGGAGTACAGGATTGACCGCGCTCCAGCGGTTAGCATAACCAGAAACGGCCAGGACGTCGGTGTCAGGTTCTTCGGCCTTCCAGCGGGACACGAGTTCGGTGCCTTTCTCGAGGACATCGTTGACGTCAGCAACATGACCACTGATTTGATGCCCGAGAGCAAGGAGGAGCTCGCCAAGATTGACAGGGACGTCAGGATACTCGTCTTCGTCACCCCGACCTGCCCATACTGCCCGCTCGCGGTTAGGATGGCCCACAAGTTCGCCATCGAGAACACCAAGGCGGGCAAGGGCAAGATACTCGGCGACATGGTTGAGGCTATTGAGTATCCAGAGTGGGCCGACCAGTACAGCGTCATGGCGGTTCCAAAGATAGTCATCCAGGTCGACGGCGAGGACAAGGTTCAGTTCGAGGGTGCTTATCCGGAGAAGATGTTCATGGAGAAGCTCCTTGCGGCTCTGGAGTGAGCCTTTCTCTTTTATCCTTCCGCCTGTGACCATAGTTTAAAAGGGTTTTTCAAACCAGTCTGCGTTAAATGAACAATCCAATACATCAACGAACCGAAACGGGCTGAAAACCGGTTCTTAAACTTTACGCAACCGATATAAAGCCTCTCCACCGAGATACCACTCGAAAAGCTTATATACCGGAACCCGCAGGTGGGGGTAGTGATATCGTTCTAATAAAAAACGTTAAGGGGGCAATTCTCGGTGGCGGCGAAAAAGGAGTTTGATATATTCACTCACGTGCTGGTTCCCGAGCACAGAATCCTCAGCGAGGAGGAGAAGGAGGAGCTCCTCAAGAAGTACAGGATTAGGATTTCCCAGCTTCCGCAGATTAAGGCTTCTGACCCTGCTGTCGTTGCCCTTGGAGCCAAGCCCGGCGATGTCATCGAGATAAAGAGGAAGAGCCCCACGGCGGGTTACTACTACTATTACCGCCTCGTCGTGGAGGACTGATTTTAGGGGTGAGAGTTTATGAGCAGAGGAGTTACGGTTAACGAGCCCACTCTAACTCCGGACGAGCTCTGGCTCGTTATGGAATCCTACTGGAAGGAAAAGGGTCTTGTGAGACAGCACCTCGATTCTTACAACGCCTTCATCGACCACGGCCTTCAGCAGGTTGTCAACGAGTTCGGCGGCGTTAAGCCGGACATTCCCGGCCTCGAGGTCAAGTTCGGAAGAATTAGGCTCGGTGAGCCCGAGTTCCAGGAGGCCCAGGGACAGAGAAGACCTCTCTATCCGATGGACGCGAGAATAAGGAACCTCACCTATTCCGCCCCGCTATACCTTGAGATGATTCCCGTCGTCAACGGCATCGAGCAGGAGCCTGTGGAGGTTCGCATCGGTGAGCTACCGATAATGCTCAAGTCCAAGGCCTGCCGTCTCTACGGTCTCAGCGATGAGGAGCTCATAAAGCTTGGAGAGGACCCGAAGGACCCGGGAGGATACTTCATCATAAACGGCTCAGAGAGGGTTATCGTTTCTATCGAAGACCTCGCCCCGAACAAGACCCTCGTCGAGAGGGACGAGAGGCAGAACCGCGTTATAGCGAAGGTCTTCTCCTACAGGCATGGCTACAGGGCCTTGATAACTGTCGAGAGGAAGAAGGATGGAATCCTTTACGTTTCCATCCCGAACGTTCCCAAGCCGGTCAAGTTCGTCTACGTGATGAGAGCCCTCGGTCTCCTCAGCGATAAGGAGATAGTTGAGGCCGTCAGCGACGACCCGAGGATTCAGCAGATTCTCTTCGACAACCTCGAGGATGCAAGCGACATAAGGACCCAGGAGGAGGCTTTGGACCTCATAGGCAGGCTCTCACTTCCGGGCCAGCCCAAGGAGTACAGGCTCAAGAGGGCCGAGCACATCATAGACAACAACCTCCTCCCGCACATGGGCGTCGAGCCCGAGAGGAGGAGGGCCAAAGCTTATTACCTCGGCATGATGGCCCTTAAAGTCCTTGAGCTTTCGCTCGGCCTGCGCGGTGAGGACGACAAGGACCACTACGCCAATAAGAGGCTCAAGCTGGCAGGAGACCTCCTCAAGGACCTCTTCAGAATCGCCTTCGGCCAGCTCGTCAAGGACATGCAGTACCAGATGACCAAGACCTACCAGAGGAAGGGCGAGCGCTACACCTTCGAGAACGTTCAGAGGTTTGTGAGAAACTCGATAAGGCCCGACGTTCTCAGCGAGAGGATTGAGCACGCCCTCGCCACCGGCGCCTGGCCCGGCGGAAGGACCGGTGTCAGCCAGCTTTTGGATAGAACCAACTACATCTCTACCCTCTCGCACCTCAGGCGCGTGACTTCACCGCTCAGCAGGGACCAGCCCCACTTCGAGGCCCGTGACTTGCACGGAACCCACTGGGGTAGAATCTGTCCCACCGAGACTCCCGAAGGTCCGAACTGTGGTCTCGTCAAGAACTTAGCTTTGATGTCCCAGATAACCACCGGCGTCCCCGAGGAGGAGGTCCGCGAGTACCTCATGAAGCTCGGCATAGTCCCGATTGAGGAGAGAAGGCCCGCCCCGGGTCTTTACCGCGTCTACCTCAACGGTGTTCTCATCGGGACCATTGAGGATGGCCAGGCTCTTGTGGACAGAATTAGGGCCGACAGAAGGAGCGGTAAGATAAGCGACGTCATAAACGTGGCCATCTACGAGGACGAGGAAGTTAAGGAAATCTACGTCAACAGCGACGACGGTCGCGTCAGGAGGCCCCTCATCATAGTCGAGAACGGCAAGCCCAAGCTCACCCGCGAGCACATCGAGGCCGTTAAGAACGGCCAGCTCACCTGGAGCGACCTCGTGAAGATGGGAGTTATCGAATACCTCGACGCAGAAGAGGAAGAGAACGCCTACGTTGCAACCTGGCCGTGGGAGGTCACCGAGGAGCACACTCACCTTGAGCTTATGCCGGCAGCGATACTCGGTATCCCTGCTTCGCTCGTTCCTTATCCAGAGCACAACGCGGCCCCGCGTAACACCTACGGCGCGGGTATGGCCAAGCAAAGCCTCGGTCTCGGCTGGGCCAACTTCAGGATTAGAGTTGACACCCGCGGTCACCTCATGCACTACCCGCAGGTTCCGCTCGTTAACTCGCGCATAATGAAGGCAGTCGGTTTCGAGGAGAGGCCGGCTGGCCAGAACTTCGTCGTTGCGGTGCTCAGCTACCACGGCTACAACATGGAGGATGCCGTAATCATCAACAAGGCCTCAATCGAGCGCGGTCTCGCTCGTTCGACCTTCTTCAGGACATACGAGGCTGAAGAGAAGAGGTATCTGGGCGGTCAGAAGGACACCTTTGAGGTTCCCGACCCGACGATACAGGGCTACCTCGGCGAGAAATACTACAGGCACCTTGATGAGGACGGTCTCATCTTCCCCGAGTCCAAGGTCGAAGGAAAGGACGTCCTCGTTGGTAGAACTTCCCCGCCGAGGTTCCTTGAGGAGCAGAGTGGTATCGGCGGAATGGCCCTTCAGGGAAGGAGGGAAACGAGCGTAACTGTCAGGCCGAGCGAGAGAGGTATAGTTGACAAGGTCATCGTCACCGAGACCGGCGACGGAACCAAGCTCGTCAAGGTCACCGTCAGGGACCTGCGCATTCCAGAGCTCGGTGACAAGTTCGCTTCAAGGCACGGTCAGAAGGGTGTTATCGGTTTAATCGTCCCGCAGGAGGACATGCCCTGGACCGAGAGCGGTATCGTTCCGGATTTGATAGTCAACCCGCACGGTATCCCGAGCCGTATGACCGTCGGACAGCTCATAGAGGCCATCGGCGGAAAGGTCGCCTCGCTCAAGGGAAGGCGCGTTGACGGTACTGCATTCATAGGTGAACCCGAGGAGAGGCTCAGGAAGGAGCTCGAGGAGCTCGGCTTCAAGCACAGCGGAAGGGAGGTCATGTACGACGGCATAACCGGCAGGCGCCTTGAGGCTGATATATTCGTGGGCGTCATCTACTACCAGAGGCTCCACCACATGGTCGCGGACAAGATGCACGCGCGCTCAAGAGGTCCGGTTCAGGTTCTCACCAAGCAGCCCACCGAGGGAAGGGCGAGAGAGGGCGGTCTCAGGTTCGGTGAGATGGAGCGTGACGTCCTCATCGGCCACGGCGCGGCGATGTTGCTCATCGAGCGTCTCCTTGAGGAGAGCGACAAGACGGAAGTATGGGTCTGCGAGAGCTGTGGACACCTGGCACTTGAGGACAAGCGCCGCGGTAAGGTCTACTGTCCCGTCTGTGGCGAGGAGGAGAAGATAAGCAAGGTCGAGATGAGCTACGCGTTTAAACTGCTCCTCGACGAGCTGAAGGCGATGGTGATTAGGCCTTCCCTCAAGTTGAAGGATAGGGTGTGATGGCCATGCAGTCGATGAAAAAGGTCATCGGGAGTATCGAGTTCGGAATACTCTCACCCCAGGAAATCAGAAAGATGAGTGCGGCGGAGATTACCGTCCCGGACACCTACGACGATGACGGTTACCCCATCGAAGGCGGTCTGATGGACAAGAGGCTCGGTGTCATTGACCCTGGCCTTAGGTGTGAGACCTGTGGGGCAAGGGCCGGCGAGTGTCCCGGCCACTTCGGCCACGTCGAGCTTGCGAGACCTGTCATCCACGTCGGATTCGCCAAGACCATCCACAGGGTTCTCGAAAGCACCTGCCGCGAGTGTGGCAGGATAAAGCTCACCGACGAGGAGATAGAGGAGTACATGAAGAAGTTCGAGGTCGTCGGTGACAGGAAGAAGGCCAAGGACAGGCTTATCAAGGAGATTCACAAGAAGGCCAAGGAGAGAATGGTCTGCCCGCACTGTGGAGCGCCGCAGTTCCCGATTAAGTTCGAGAGGCCCACCATCTACTGGGAGCTCAGGAAGGATGAGGAGGGCAACGAGTACAAGCACAGGATGATGCCGAGCGAGGTTCGCGACAGGCTCGAGAAGATACCCGACAAGGACTTACCTCTCCTTGGACTCCACCCCGAGAAGTCCCGCCCGGAGTGGATGGTTCTCACCGTCCTCCCGGTTCCGCCCGTTACCATGAGGCCGTCAATCACCCTCGAAAGCGGTATCAGAGCCGAGGACGACCTCACCCACAAGCTCGTTGACATAATTCGTATCAACAACAGGCTCAAGAGCAACATCGAGGCAGGAGCACCTCAGCTTATCATCGAAGACCTCTGGGACCTCCTCCAGTACCACGTGACAACTTACATCAACAACGAGACCTCGGGCATTCCTCCTGCCAAGCACAAGAGCGGAAGGCCCCTCAAGACCCTCGCCCAGAGGCTTAAGGGTAAGGAGGGCCGCTTCCGTGGAAACCTCAGCGGTAAGCGTGTTAACTTCTCGGCAAGAACAGTCATCAGCCCAGACCCCATGATAAGCATCAACGAGGTCGGCGTTCCGATAGCGGTCGCCATGGAGCTCACCGTTCCGGAGAAGGTCACCGAGTTCAACTTCGAGAAGCTCAGGCAGAGGGTTCTCAACGGTCCCGACAAGTATCCTGGAGCCAACTACGTTATTGACCCCGAGGGAAGGAGAATCCGCCTCATGGAAACCAACCGCGAGAAGATAGCAAACGAGCTCCTCGACATCGGCTGGACCGTCGAGAGGCACCTTGAGGACGGCGACATAGTCCTCTTCAACAGACAGCCTTCACTTCACAGGATGAGCATAATGGCCCACCGCGTCAGGGTTATGCCCTACAGAACCTTCCGCCTCAACCTTGCCGTCTGTCCGCCCTACAACGCCGATTTCGACGGTGACGAGATGAACCTCCACGTACCCCAGACCGAGGAGGCTCAGGCTGAGGCAAAGATACTCATGGAGGTCCAGAACCACATAATCTCCCCAAGATACGGAGGCCCGCTCATCGCTGGAATTCAGGACCACATCTCCGGCGGCTACCTGCTCACGCGCGAGGGAGCTTACTTCACCCGCTCAGAGGTTGAGCAGATGCTCATGTTCGCCGGCGTTGACGTTGAGGAGCTTCCCGAACCTGACAAGGTCGAGAACGGCGTCGAGCTCTGGAGTGGAAAGACGATATTCTCGCTCCTCCTCCCAGACGACCTCACTATCTGGTACCGCAACAAGCTCTGCGATGAGCCCGAGCGCTGTGAGGCCCTTGAGAAGCTCATCGAGGAGAAGCTCGTCCCCGACCCTGAGGAGGTCAGGGCTTTAGCGTACGACGGCTTCGTCTACATCCAGAACGGAAAGCTCCTCAGCGGTGCGATAGACAAAAAGGCCTACGGTAGGGAGGACGGAAAGCTCCTCGACCTCATAGTGAGGGAGTACGGCGTCGAGAGGGCCAGGCAGTTCCTTGACCAGGTTACCAAGCTGACGATATGGGTTATAACCCACAAGGGGTTCACCACCGCTATAGACGATGAAGACCTCCCGCAGGAGGCCCTTGACCGGATTAGGGAAATCATTCGTGACGCCGAGGAGAGGGTTAACAGGCTCATCGAAGCCTACAAGCGCGGTGAGCTTGAACCGCTCCCGGGCAAGACCCTTGAGGAGACCCTTGAGAGCAAGATAATGGCCGTCTTGGCGGAGGCGCGTGACAACGCCGGTAAGGTTGCCGAGCGCTACCTCGGTATGAGCAACCACGCGGTTATAATGGCCAAGACAGGAGCGAGGGGTAAGATACTCAACATCACCCAGATGGCGGCGATGCTTGGTCAGCAGTCCATCCGTGGAAAGCGCCTCTACCGTGGCTACCGCGGAAGGGTTCTCACACACTTCAAGCCAGGTGATTTGGGAGCCAGAGCCAGGGGATTTGTCATCAACTCCTACAAGAGCGGTCTCACGCCACAGGAGTACTTCTTCCACGCCATGGGTGGACGTGAGGGACTGGTCGACACGGCCGTCAGGACTGCCCAGAGCGGTTACATGCAGAGAAGGTTAATCAACGCCCTCCAGGACCTCAAGGTCGACTACGACGGAACGGTGAGAGACCCGACCGGAATCATCGTCCAGTTCCGCTATGGAGAGGACGGTGTTGACCCGATGAAGAGCTGGGGAGGCAAGACCGTTGACGTTGACAGGATTATAATCAGAACCCTGTTGAAGACCCGTGCCAAGGGGTGATGCTCATGGTCTCCGAGAGAACCATAAAGAACCTCGTCGAGAAGGCCGACCTTCCGGCGAGCGTTAAGGAGGAGCTCTACGAGAAGCTCGTGAAGTACAACGAGAAGTACGACCTCAAGAAGGCCGAGGTTGAGGCAATCATTGAGGAAACAGTCAAGGAGTATCAGAACGCTCTCGTTGAGCCAGGGGAAGCGATAGGAACCGTCGCGGCGCAGTCAATAGGCGAGCCCTCAACCCAGATGACCCTCAACACCTTCCACTACGCTGGTGTCGCCGAAATCAACGTCACCCTCGGTCTGCCGAGAATCATCGAGATTGTTGATGCCAGAAAGAACCCGTCAACGCCAATCATGACCGTCTATCTCGACGAGAAGCACCGCTATGACCGCGAGAAGGCCCTCGAGGTTGCGAGGCGCATCGAGGGAACGACCCTTGAGAACCTCGCGAGGGAGGAGACGATAGACATCCTCAACTTTGAGTTCATCGTCGAGATTGACCCCGAGAGGCTTGAGAAGGCTGGCCTTGACATGGAGAGGGTCAAGAGGAAGCTTGAGAGCTCATTCAAGAGCGCCGAATTCGAGGTTGAGGGATACACGCTCATAGTGAGGCCCAAGAAGGTAACGAAGCTCTCAGACCTGAGAAAGCTTGCCGAAAAGGTTAAAAAGCACCGCCTTAAGGGTCTCTCGGGCGTCGGAAAGACCATCATAAGGAAGGAAGGCGACGAGTACGTGATATACACCGAGGGCTCGAACTTCAAGCAGGTCCTCAAGGTTCCGGGCGTTGACCCGACGAGAACGAGAACCAACAACATCCACGAGATTGCGGAAGTGCTTGGCATTGAGGCCGCGAGGAATGCAATCATCGAGGAAATCGTTAACACGATGCGCGAGCAGGGTCTTGAGGTTGACGTCAGGCACATCATGCTCGTCGCCGACATAATGACCCTCGACGGCGTCATCCTGCCGATAGGCAGGCACGGTGTCGTCGGGGAGAAGGCGAGCGTCTTGGCGAGGGCGGCCTTCGAGATTACAACGCAGCACCTGTTCGAGGCCGCCGAGAGGGGAGAGACAGACCCGCTCAACGGTGTCGTTGAGAACGTCCTCATCGGCCAGCCCGTTCCCGTGGGTACGGGAATCGTCAAGCTGGCAATGAATCTCCCCCTGAGACCGAAAAGGGAGTAGGGAGGTGTAGTTAATGGTTGACTTCGCCTTTGAGCTTAGGAAGGCCCAGGACACGGGTAAGATAGTTATGGGAGCCAAGAAGAGCATCCACTACGCCAAGGTCGGCGGGGCAAAGATGATTATAGTCGCGAAGAACGCGAGGCCGGACATCAAGGAGGACATCTACTACTACGCCAAGCTCAGCGGAATCCCGGTTTACGAGTTCGAGGGAACCAGCGTCGAGCTCGGAACCCTCCTCGGAAGGCCCCACACCGTCTCGGCCCTCGCGATAATTGACCCGGGCGAGAGCAGGATACTCGCCCTTGCCGGGGGTAAGGAGTGATGCCGCTCAAGCTCAACACCGACCAGATAAAGTACATAGCGCTCTTCGAGAGCATGACCGGAGCAACAGTGCTCGACTGCCTCATAGACACCAACAGGAACAGGCTCATCTACGTCATCAAGAAAGGTGAGATGGGTCTTGCCCTCGGAAAGAAGGGCTCAAACGTCAAGCGCGTCCAGAACATGCTCGGCAAGGACATCGAGCTCATAGAGCACTCCGAGAACCCGGAAGAGTTCCTGAGGAACATTTATAAGAGCCTCGGGGTTAAGGTTAAAAAGGTTCATATCACCGAGAAGAAGGACGGTAAGAAGGTCGCCCTCCTCGACATCGGCCCGCGCGACAAGCCTCGCGCAATCGGAAGGGGCGGCCAGAACATAAACCTCGTGAAAGAGTTGATGGAGAGACACCACGGCATTCACGACGTGATTATAATTTGAGGTGATGTTCATGCCCGGAAAGAAGGCTCCGTATGGTGAATTTGCCGGTAGAAAGCTCAAGCTCAAGAGGAAGAAGTTCCGCTGGAGCGACATCCGCTACAAGAGGAGAGTCCTCAGGCTCAAGGAGAAGAGCGACCCGCTCGAGGGTGCTCCGCAGGCCAGGGGAATAGTTCTTGAGAAGATAGCCGTCGAGGCTAAGCAGCCTAACTCGGGAATGCGTAAGGCAGTTCGTGTTCAGCTCATCAAGAACGGTAAGGTCGTCACCGCCTTCACCCCCGGTGACGGAGCTATAAACCACATAGACGAGCACGACGAGGTCATCATCGAGGGAATCGGCGGTCCTAAGGGCGGTTCGATGGGTGATATCCCCGGAATCCGCTACAAGGTCGTCAAGGTCAACAGGGTCTCACTGAAGGAGCTCGTCAAGGGAAGGAAGGAGAAGCCGAGGAGGTGAAGGAGAATGGCCAAGCCGCTCA
>Ga0256838_1001511_pt1 | contig 10905 bp, 14 predicted proteins | sample 4571419metaG_FD_185978 | JGI IMG/M metagenome (GOLD analysis project Ga0256838, IMG submission 185978) | Hydrothermal vent microbial communities from Guaymas Basin, Mexico - 4571-419 | ecosystem: Environmental > Aquatic > Marine > Hydrothermal vents | place: Mexico: Guaymas Basin | collected... | reverse complement strand
ACAACGGAAAAATTGAAATCGCCGACAAAAAGAAAGGATTTAAAATATACCTGCCGAAAAACTAATAAACAACCTTTTCACATTTACTGACATCCGAATATTTACCCCCACCGCTTGCACACTGTAAAGTCCCGGAAGTAGCATTATATTCAAGCTGCAAATAATTAGAAGCATCGTAATAATACCTGTATTTGCCGCCTTCTGGTTCTTCCTTCCAACAGCCGTTTGTTTTACCAACCGCACATGCAGGTACAGGCACTTTTAAAACATATTTAAAAAGCTTATCTTCTGAAGTGGTGTTGCTGTCCAATATTTCAGGATAACCCTCATTGTTTAAATCATTGTCACCGTCTCCGTCAGGATCCCACGAGAAACTGTCGTTTATTATCCATTTGCCGTGAATGTTGTCTATTGAAGACTGAACGGAAGTCACAACGGATTTGACTCCCGAGCTTTTTGCATGGGTTGTAAGGTTTGTGAATTTGGGGATGGCAACGGATGCTAATACCCCGATTATTACAATTACAAAAATAAGCTCGATTAATGTAAAAGCTTTTTTCATTAGAATGTTAAGTTAATATCTGTAATATTATTATCACTACTATTATTTAATAATGCAACGCATTTTTCTTTCGTTTTCTTATCACTAAAATTATTACAATTTATATAGTATTCCAATTTTCTAAGAGAATGTAATTTTACTTTTGCAACTGTATTCGAATTAATTTTGTATTCAGTTGTATTATTATCAGACCAACTCCAGTTTTTACCATTTAATTTTATAATATCTTTTAAATCAAAACTACTGTTATTTTCTAAATCTCTGTAATTAAGAGCAACTTCTACAGCCTGTTGAGCAGCATCCACAGTCGTTTTTACCACGTTACTTGCTTCCGCATGTTGTTTAAGATTTAAAAATTTAGGAACCGCAACAGCACTTAATAAACCGATAATTACAATAACAAAAATCAATTCAATCAACGTAAACGCTCTTTTCATTTTTACTCCTTGTATTATTTTTGTATTATTATATCAAGAAATCGGCATTTTTAATAACTTTTTAATACTTTTTTTAACATAATTTAAACATTTGATATTTTATGCACTACCCAAAGTACAAAGCCGAGTATTATCATACTGATAAATGCAGTTACAATACTGCCTGTTTCTATGTTCATTTTGTCTCCTATTTAATTGCTTCGGTAAGGTTCCACATCGGTAAAAATATTCCAAGGGCAAGTGTTAAAACAAACCCGGCAATTGCTGCAATCAGTATCGGTTCAATTAAAACTGCGATATTATCTACAATGTATCTGTATTTTTCAAGATAATAATTGCTCACTTTTTGCAGCATAAGTACCAGCGAACCGCTCTCTTCACCGGCGGAAATCATCTGAATCGTCATATTTTCAAACATGCCGCTCTCTTCAAACCCCTGTTTTATGGTCCCGCCCGTTACTATTGAATTTTTAATAAGCTCAAAGCGTTTTTTAATATACAAATTATCTATAATATTTAAAGCAATGTCAACCGCATCCAAAATAGGTATCCCCGAATCAATCAGCCTTTGAAGGACATATACAAACCTGCCTGTCATTGCCAGTCTGATAACAGGACCGACAATATACACCTTCAAAATCATTTTGTCTAACTGATACCTAACCTCATCCCTTGTATTATATAAATAAGCAATAACACCAAAAACTAAAACCGCACCGCCTAACACATACAGTCCGTAAGCTTCTATTGCGTGTTCAATCCACAAAAGAAACCTTGTAGGAAGAGGGAGTTCGGAATGCAACTGTGCAAAAATAGATTTAAAAGGAGGTATTACGAAAAGAATGACAATTACAAAAGCTATACTCATAGCAAACACTATAAACATCGGGTAACGGGTGGCTTTTTTTAATCTTTTCCTGTTATCGAGTATTTCATGAAGAATTACAGACAAATCTTTTATCGCTCTTGCCAAATCCCCCGTTTCTTCCCCGAGTTTTATCATCGAAGTTGTAAGTTTTCCAAGTTCTTTTTCAAATTTTTCAAAAGCGTTTGTAAGGGAAAAACCGGCTTTAATGTCGTTTTCAATTGACATGAAGATTTTTTTCAGTTTTTTATTTTTTATTGAATCTTTAATATTTCCTATTACCGTATCTATGGCCAGTCCTGCATCAAGCATTACGTAGAGCTGTTCTAATATAGCTATATATTCTTCAAGGTCGATTTTTGCTAGGTCCAGTTTTTTTGCTATTTCTTCGGTAAGAGATGGTTTTTTATACTCTTCGATATTCATTAATACGCCGAGATTCTTTTTTCTGAATTTACTTATGGCGTCTTTGGCGGTTTTTGCAGAAATTATAATTTCCTGCATTTTGCCTTTTGAAATATATTCGATTTTAAAGTACATCTACCTTAACCACCCTTAGAATTTCATCAAGCGTAGTAATTCCTTGTTTAATTTTATTGATTCCGTCTTCAATCATTCCAACATATCCGAATTGTTTCGCCGCATTTACAATTTCCATCTTATCTTTGTTTATGGCTATCAGATGGGATATGGTTTCATTAACAACCAGCACCTCACTAATCATTTCCCTTCCGATATATCCCGTAAAACCGCACTCTTTACAGCCTGTTCCTTTATAAAATTTTATTTCCTCGTTTAAAAACGGCTTAACTCTTTCCATTTCTTCTTTTGAAGGGATATATTCGGTTTTACAGTACGGACATATTCTCCTAACAAGCCTCTGAGCCACTACTCCTATTAAAGAATCGGCAACCATGTAGTTTTTAGCCCCCATCTGTATCATTCTAGTTACCGCGCTTGGAGCGTCGTTTGTATGAAGTGTGGCTAAAACCAAATGTCCTGTAAGTGAAGCCTGAATAGCGGATTCAAGTGTTTCTTTGTCCCTTACCTCACCAATCATTATAATATCGGGGTCCTGCCTTAATATACTTCTAAGAGCGGCCGCAAAAGTCATACCTACCCTTGCATTTACAGGTATCTGTTGTATAAGCGGAATTTCATATTCTACCGGGTCTTCAACCGTAATAATTTTTTTATCGACACCTTTGATTTCGTTTAGGGCTGCATAAAGGGTTGTTGTTTTACCGCTTCCCGTAGGTCCGGTTACAAACACAATCCCGTAAGGTGAATGAACCAATTTTTCAAATCTTTTTAAATTGTATTCGCTCATTCCAAGTTCAGTCATTCTAAGAAGTATTTTTTCCTGATCAAGAATTCTTAAAACCACACTTTCACCGTGAAGTGTCGGAGTTGTAGACACCCTGAAATCATAAATATTTGAATGGTAGTTTTTTGTAAAACGGCCGTCTTGAGGTTTTCTTTTTTCACTTATATCCATGTTTGAGAGCAGTTTTATTTTAGAAACCAAAGGAAAATATATATCTTTTTCAAAAGAAAAAAGCTCTTTTAAAACACCGTCAACCCTAGCTCTTACGGTAAAATTGTATCTTAAAGGTTCTATATGTACGTCCGTTGCCCTGTCTTTTATAGCCTTTTCCAAAATTAAATCAACCAGTTCGTCAATTGCACTGATATTTTCAGACCCGCCGCTTTTTAACTCTTTTTTTACTTTATTAATTAATTCATGTGTGGAAATTGTAATTTTAAGACGCTCTATTATAATCTGAATATCTTTAGTTAAAGCTATAAAAACTTTCAGAGGTTTTGGAGAAAATTTTTCAATCAGTTCTAATGAATCATAATCAAGAGGGTCAGCCGTTGCGACATATACATATTCCTCGTCTTTTTTAAAAGGAATTACATTATGCTTTTCAATCAAACTTAAAGGAAACGAAGAAAGAAACTCATAATCTATCTTTTCACCGTATAAATCAACAAAAGGAAATCCGAGCTGCTTTGAAAGGGCTTCTAATATCTGTTTTTCTGAGGCAAACCCAAGCTCAATTAATATCTCACCGAGCTTTTTATAAATCCCGTCGTTTCTATACTCTTTTTGTTTGTTTAAAGCTTGAATAAGCTCATCTTCGGTAATTATACCTTCGTTTATTAACAAATCCCCGAGTCTGATTTTTTGCTTAATCATCTGTACCACCGCCTTTTTGTTAAATTATCATTCATATATTCATCCAGATACATTTTGTCTTTGTTTTTATAAACTTTGTAAACAACTCCTTCTTTGGCACCTTTTATAATTATAATACCGTCTTGTTTTTGAAATTCTTTGTTTTTAATTTTTTCAAAAACGTATGAAAGTACATAATCCGTCAACGGTAAATTAAAAGAATTTAACGGCATATTATCAAACAGATATGAATAAAGAAGTTTTTTTTGCATCAATATCGTTAAAAAATATATTGCATTTTTACGTCCGAAATCTGTTTTTTTAAGTTTGTTTATTAAATAAGAAAGCATATAAATTTTATCAATTTTTATACAAGACACACCTATAATACTCAGCGCTTTTTCATCATTTCCATAATCGTGAATATTTTTAAAAGTACAAATTTTTTCATATTTTTCGGTTATATAATCATCTACAATTGACGCATATCCAAAAAAAGAAAAAAATAAAATTAAAATGATTTTATTCAACAGCCGCATTCCATTCCCTCAGTAATTTTTCAACTTCTTTGTCTTTACGGTAATTATAATATATTTTCAAAATTTTCACCGCTTCGCTTTTTTTACCGAGCTTATATAGCGATTTAGCGCTCATAATCCATGAGAGCGGATCTTTTTTATTTTGAATATTAGCGTTTTTTGCCCATTTTAACGATTCGTTATATTTGCCTTCTTTAAAATATTTTTCAGACAGTTTTATACAGGTTTCATATGATGGAAGTGTATTTGATTTAATTATATAATTTTTTTGATTAGCAGGTTTTAGCGGTTTTTTTTCTGTCTGCTGCTCTTTGCTTTTTGTCGGTTGGGGTTTTTTCTCTTTATATTTCGGTTTTTCTTCTTTTAGTGTATGTTTATTTATTTTATGATTGTTTTCAATTTCCGTAAAATTCAAATCCAGCACCAATTCGAGTTTCTGTTTGGGTATTTTTTTAAGCGCTGTAGGTTTTTTTTGGAAATTAGCTTTATTAGCTGTTTTATTTATTATAATATTTTTTTCAATAATATTGTTATCTTGTTTTATACTTTTTTTACCGGCAGGAATTTTTTGATTTTTTTTGTTAATATAAAAAACGCCGATACCAACTGCGGCAAACAAAACTGCTAAAACACCAGCCCGGACTTTCTTGTAAAGTCTTCTTTTTTTACATATTTTTTCAAGTTCTTGAAACGTCATCTCAAAAGCCCCAGTTCAATTGCACTCATTTCTATTATACAGTCGTCTATTTTATTATATTTGTATGCGTTTTTTAGTGAATAATTCAACAGTGTGAGTGCCGTAAATATGAATTTTTTTGAAAGCCTGAAATTTCCTTTTGTAAATTTATATATTTTTTTAAGAGCCTTTTTATCAATAAGATCATACCTGTTGTATTTGATAAATTTCGACATTACGTATTTTTCAAATTCGTCAAAGGTAAGCGGTTTCATAAAAATCTTTTGTGTATATCTTGATGCAAACTGCGGCAAATTGGCTATTTTTTCCCCTTCTTTTTGATGCATGCTTAAAACAACCCTGTTTCCCGCGTCACTCAAAAGCCTTAAATATTCGATCATTTCAGTTGAAAGCAGCTGAGCTTCGTCAACAAGTATAATCTTATCATCCAAATTTTCATGATTTTTTAAAAATTCTTCTTTGCTTAAAAAAGGCTCTTTTTGTAACACATACCTGTTTGGAAACTTATGTTTTAAAAGCGAAAGCATATAGCTTTTTCCGCTTCCGGGGCTTCCAAGTAAAAAAACTATATTGGACCTTGTTGATATCAGCTCTTCTTTTACTATCTCAAAATTGATATAGCTGAAAAAATCACCGATATCAATTCTGTCCCTGAATTCCTCTATCAAATCACTTAACATCTAAATCCTCTAAATCTGGAAGTGCATCATACCCGTAATCTTCCAATCTTGTGTTAACGTTTAAATTTATAATATGCGGTGTAATTACAAAAACCAATTCTTTTTTTGTACTAATTTTTTCCCTTGATGAAAAAAGGTATTTAATTAAAGGAATTTCTTTTAAAACAGGAACGCCGTTTATTTTCAGTTCGCTGTCATCGAGTATAAGTCCGCCTAGTACAAGAGTGTTGTTGTTTTTTATCCTGACTACACTCATCATAGTGTTTTCTTTAGTATTAGGCGGTCTGTCCCTGTTGGAATTTTCCGACTCTGAAGGAGATATAAATTCGCTTATTTTTGGATTGATACTTAATATTATTTCACCGTTGTCGCTTATTTGAGGGGTAATATCAAGCAATACTCCCACAAATTTGGAACCAATTGTATATTTTGTGGCGACATTTCCGTTATCATTGGTTGAGATATCTGAAGCATATTTATAATAAATTTTTTTTCCCACACTAATCATTGCTTTTTGATTGTTAAGGGCCACAAGTTTTGGATTGGATACCGTATTTACATTACCGTTTTGAGCCAGGAAATTCAAAAGTCCGGAAATATTAAACGTTGCATCGCTGAAAACCGACTGGGCACCTCCTATATACGTTCCCCTCAAAGGCACATTTCTTCTATCCAGCTGTATAGAAAGCTGTGACCAGTCAATACCGGTTTTATGACTGGCCGATAATGTTACGCTGTATATTTTAACGTCAATAAACACTTCTTTATGCAGTCTGCTGTTTAATTTATTTATGTATTTTTTTATTTCTTCGAGCTGATTCCTGTCACCCGTTACAGTAATAAGTCCGGAATTTTTATCGATTATAGGATTTTTAAAATTTGTGCTTGTATTTTGTAAAATTTGAACGATGTTACTTTTCAAATTATCCCAGAAATCAAATTTATATTCCGATGTTATACTGTTTTCACCGCTTTTGCTGTTGTCGTCATTGTCATCATTGTCGTCATTGTCATCATCGTCGTCGTCACTGCTGTTATAACTGTCGCTGTTTATATTTGTTTTTCCCGTAATTGAATTCGGGATAAAATCGATTTTAAAGGTTTGGGTTTTATTATATGAAATATAAAGCGTATTATTTTTCATTTCATAAAACAAATCGGCCTGTTCAAAAATTATATTTAACAAATCTTTAACTGTAACATTTTCAATATTTATAAATTCTAAATTCTGATTTATCATTTTTTTGGCATGTTTATCTTTAAAAACTATATTTAATTTACATTCATTTACCAAATCGGAAAGAATGTATTTCATATTTACAGGATTTACTATATGAAGCGAAAAAAGCTTTTTATTACAGTCAGTTGCAAACAACGAAACAATAAATACAATTATTAATAATATTTTTTTCATTTCACAACCTTTATAATATTTGTCTTAAATTCTATTATTTTTATACGATTATTTTTTTTCAAAAAAACCTTATCGTTTGTAATCTTAACTATTTTATATCCATAAACAATATCACCTGTCTTATACCAATGTCCGTTTATGTTTATTTTATTCTGAAAAACCGCATATATTGCAATGTTTTTAGAGTTGTTTGTATTTCCGTTTATTTTCAAATTTTCCGATTTTTCTGCAACAATATCCGAAAAAACATTGTAATGTACAATTTTTTTAAATTTTAGCGTATAAGATTCCATATTTTTGATATAAGAGATTATATCCGAAATGTCACCGTATAATAATACCGCACTTAATAAAAATAAGATTTTTTTCATATTATGCTCCAAAAAAGCACTTTTATTTCAAATTCTATATTTTCTTTTTTTTCAAGCTTTAAATTACTTATTACTTTTACCGCTTTTATAGATTCTATGCTTTTTATAAAATTATAAAAATCGATATACTGTTTAGCCTTAAATACGCCTTTTATTTCGATTAAATACTTTTTAAACTTTTCAGTTTGTACATTTAGCGTATAATTTGCTTTTATGTTACTGCTTATAGCTTTCTGAAGTATATAATTTAAAATATCCAAAAATTTTTCATCATTTATATAAAGAATTTTGGATGTTTTAACAAGCATTGAAAGATATTTCAAATCTTCTTTTAATGAAACATTCTCCTTTTTCAATTCAATCATCATTTTTTTAAGACTGACGAGCTCTTTTTTATTTGAAATATTGTGTTTGAGATTTTGTTGTAACTTTGATATTTTATTATCATACGATATAATTTCTTCACTTAAAACAGAGTAATTGTAATTATAATAAATTATAAAAAACACAAGAATAACCGACGCATATACCATTATTAGATTTTTTTTATCTAAACCGTTTAAATATTCTTCAATTTTATTCTTCATAACTCACCTCTGCTATAAACAACCCTTTTTCGTTTTTGATTTCATTTGATGATATATTTTTATATCCTAGCTTATATAGCCCTTTCATAAATTTTGCAATATCGGAAGAATTATCAAATCCACTTACTATATATAATTTTACAATATTCCCTTCTTTTACAAATGAAGAGAGTTTTAAATTATACTTTTTAAGTAACCCCGTCAAGTCGGCTATGTGATTGGCCGTAAGACGTTTGAAATATATATTTCTCAAATATGTTATTTTGTCTGCTATATCATCTATTTGTTTTCTTATAGCTTCATTTTCCTTTCTTATCCGTGACACATTGTCCCTGTATTTTTTTACCGTTGTTTTTACCAGCCGTTCTTCTCTTTGTATTCTGCTGATTCTTTTTTTTAATTTTAACACCTCTTCTTCTTTTTTATTAATCTGATTTATTTTATAAACCGCATCCGCACTAATAAGCAATGTACAAACCAATGAAACACTCAGCAAAATTCCGCTTTTTGTTTTATAAAACGGAAGGGGTTTTGGGAATATTGAAAAATTCTGATTTTCATCAGTATAATATTTGGAGTTATATACACAAGCAGTATAATCAAAACAGTCATAATCAGTCTCAAACTGATATTTTTTAAACTCAATTCCGCTTAAATTCCAAAAACTTTCATAATTTTCAAAAAGACTTTTAATTTCAAACGGAGAGTAAAAATAAAGCCTGTCGATTTTATTTAATCCGTAATAACTGCTGGAATAGTTTATCAAATTGCTTACTTTCATAAAAAGCTGGGAAAAAAACGATTCAACAATACCATAGTTGTCATCTTCATACTCCGCTTCATCAAGCCCTTTTTCGATTAAAAGATTTTCGACATCTTCTAATTTCATAGAAAGCTGATTGGCAAGGGAACTTAATTTCGTAAGACTTTTTACAAAAACAAATTCACCGTTTTCAAAACAGCTTAAAAACGCTTCGTTTTTATCGAAATAGATAAAAGCGTCATTTTGCGGTTTTACTCCGGTTATATCGTAATAGCTTTTGAATACAAAAGGTTTTGGGGAAATAAAATCGATATATTTAAACGTCTTAACTATATAATCGTATTCCCTTTTTAAAATATCAACCTCAACTATAAAAGCCTCGACGTTATAATAATCGTCATATTCCCTGAAAAAATAATTAATTTTATATTCTTTCGAATAATCTAACGAACCTTCAGTAAATATATATTTTTCCGCTTCCACTTCAAGCATTTCTTGATCTAAATCTTTTGGAAGCTTAAATGTCAGATTGAATATATGATTATATCCGACTGATGAGGTTACTATACCTTTTTCGTATGCAAATTCTTTTCTTATAACCCTTCCGTCTTCATATACGTATAAATATTCTTTTGTAATATATAATGTTTTCAATTTTTCACCTCACCGAACCCGTTATTTGAAATACCGTTATATTTTTTTCTTCGTTTTCTCTGTCTTTTCTTTTTACGGTAATAATTATATTTTGACGTAACAAATTTGTCAAATTTTTATCCACACTTCCGTTAAAATCCCTTCCTATATAATCAAAACAGAGTCTGTTATCATCCAACGAAGGTGAAACGTCTAATGTAATGTAACTTTTATTAAAATCAAATTTTATTTTAGAATCCGCTTCATCGTTTGCAAGCCAGTCTTTATCAAATTTTATACAATAATAACGATCAAACCCCTCTCCTTTAAAGCCAAGAGCGTTTGATTTTTTTTCCATAATTTTAGCTTTTAGCATCTGCGTATAAGCCGTAAGTTTTTCATCGGGCATATACTGCATCCCTAAAAATGTCAAAACACCCATAATCACTATTACAAAAATAAGCTCAATCAAACTAAACGCTTTCATTTAAGGCCTTTGAAGAGTAACTTTTTCAAGTTTTATTTTCTTAATATCGGAATTTTTATTCGCGACCACCACTTTCATCAGTACATAACCGTGTGACTGCGGTGTGCTAATCTGTTTTTCAAGTGTACTATCATTACAACCGCAATTTCCGTTATAACAATAATATCTCAATACGGTAATATTTGCTTCAAACTTCCCGTTTTCATCAACAAAGTGAATGTTTTTAAGACAATTGCCTTTCTTTTCCCTATCATATCCTTCAATAGCCATAATAGCGTTTTCTATTGCACTTTGCATAAAAAGCTGAGCTCGCTGCTGCAAATAAGTATCGGATGTATGGTTAACCGAAATAAAAGCAAATTTAACAACCGCCACCATAAGTGTTGCTATCAAAAGCATAATAATAAGAGCACTTATAAGCCCGAATCCTTTTTTCATTTGTATTTATTCCTTTATATAAAAGCTCAAAGCGAAAAGCTAAACATATTACTGGCTTTTAGCTTTAAGCATTAAGCTTTGAGCGACTGCGTAGCAGTCTAATTTTAAAATGCCACCTTCTGCTTTGATACTGTTATGTTAATATCGGCTTTTTGTTTATTCATTGTAATTTTTAAAACAAGATGTGAATTTATTTTTCTAACCCTAAAAGCAGTAACATTTTGAGCCAATAAAGTCACATTACCTTCAT
>Ga0256838_1001509_pt1 | contig 10918 bp, 9 predicted proteins | sample 4571419metaG_FD_185978 | JGI IMG/M metagenome (GOLD analysis project Ga0256838, IMG submission 185978) | Hydrothermal vent microbial communities from Guaymas Basin, Mexico - 4571-419 | ecosystem: Environmental > Aquatic > Marine > Hydrothermal vents | place: Mexico: Guaymas Basin | collected... | reverse complement strand
TTTCCAATAATAATTTATAACCTCTTTGCAAAAGACACAACTATGAATATAAATGCCAAAGGCCTTTTCATTCCAATGGTTATCCTTTATCCAGCAGCGGAAGAAATGGTGTTTAGAGGAATAATTCTTTACCATACAGGGTTATCGTATAACGCTTGCATACTGAATGGTTTAATTTTTTCATTGGCTCATTTTGTAAATTACTTTTCCAAAGTTGAAAAAGTTTCTTATGTTGTGGTGATGGTTAGATTCGTTTTAGGAACATTTTTAGCCATGACCGTAAAAATGAGCGGCGGGAGTATTTTCCCACCGCTTTTCTATCACATATTGCTTAACCTCTCTGGATTCATATCTCTTCGCCATCAATCAATAAGGTGAACCACTATACCGCTCTTAAGCTTTGGATCGAACCATGTTGATTTTGGTGGCATTATAAGGCCAGCATCTGCTATTTCCATTATAGCTTCAACAGGAGTTGGATAAAGGGCGAATCCAACTGCAAAACCTTTTTTATCAACGGCGTCTACAAGTTCTCCAAGGCCATATACAGCCGGAACAAAGCTTATTCTTGGATCTGTTCTTGGATTCTCTATTCCAAGTAATGGTGACAAAACATTCTTCTGAAGAATCTGGACATCTAATTTTTCTACAGGATGGTCAGGGTCGAATACACCCTCTTTAGGAGTCATTACATACCATTCACCATTTCCAAAGTATATTCCAAATTCGTGAATTCTCCTTGGCCTATACGGCGTTTGTGATGCTTTTTCTACATTAAACTTTTCTTTCAATTTTTCCAAAAATTCTTCTTTGCTCATACCATTCAGATCTTTGACCACCCTGTTATACTCGTAAACCTTCAGTCTATCATGGGGAAACACTACAGCAAGGAAGAAGTTGTATTCTTCATCACCGGTGTGATTGGGATTTTCCTTCTTCCACCACTCCCTCGCTCTGGCTGCAGCTGCAGCTCTATGGTGACCATCGGCTATGTACAAAGCATCAAGATTTTTAAAAGCTTCGGTTATTTCTCTTATCTTTTCCTCATCGCAGACAAGATAAAAAGTATGTCTTACACCACTTCCATCTTCAAAATCATATTCTGGCTCTTTTTCGTTTGTAACGCTTTCAAAAGTTCTGTTAACCTCCTCATCAGACTTGTACATCAAATAAACCGGTCCTGTATGGGCTCTTGTAATATAAACATGTTTCGCTCTTTCATCTTCCTTATCTTTTCTTGTGAGTTCATGCTTTTTAATCTTTTCCTGCTGATACTCATCAACAGAGAATGTAGCAACAAGCCCTATCTGAGAATGGTCACCGCGCTGAAGCCTGTAAACGTAAAAACATGGTCTATCATCTTGGATCATCACACCTTCTTTGATGAGCCATTCAAGATTCTCCCTTGCCTTTTTAATGACTTCGTCAGATTTTGTGTCTACCTCTCCCTCGAAATCTATTTCCGGACGTGTAACTCTGTAAAAACAGTATGGATTCTCTTTTGCTATTCTCCTCGCTTCTTCCGTCGTTACAACATCATAAGGCCTTACCGCTATTTTCTCAACCATATCTTTTCTTGGTCTTAACCCCTTAAAGGGCCTAACTATCATCTCCATTCCCTCCCTTTCTATTTGTAATACTTTACATCGTACGAGCCGGGATCGTGCCAAGAAAAGTCTATTTCTATATCAGCTTTCGCTTTCTTTTTCCAGTTTTTCACAACATTTTTTGTTATGTAACCCGACATATTTTGATGTATTGTGATTTTTATCTTTTTCACACCCTTTATTTTATCAACATCACTATCCAAACGAGAAAAAACTACCTTTGGAGAAATAACGAAGCCTGTACCATGACAGACGGGGCATACAGATAAAAAATAATCTTCAATGGGCTTAGAAGTTCTTCTCCTTGTCATTTCCAAAAGGCCAAGATTTGTAAAACCAAAAACTTCCGTTTTTGCACTATCTTTTTTTAGTTCTTCTTTCAACGCCTTAACTACTCTTTCTCGATTCTCATCGCTTTTCATCTTTATGAAATCGATTATTATTATCCCGCCTATGTTCCTAAGTCTTAACTGTCGCGCTATTTCCTTTGCTGCTTCTATGTTCGTTTTCAATATCAAATTTTCCTGATCATAACCTTTTATACTTGATGCTGTGTTAACATCTATCGCAGTTAGAGCTTCTGTTCTGTCTATAATTATCTCAGCACCACTATCAAGATGGATGGTTCTTCTTGTTATTTCTCTCATCTTACTGTAAATATCGTACTTCTCAAAGATGTCATCTTCCTCGTATCTAACAATCATATTTTTAAATCTATATTTTTTAATAAGTTCTTCCGTCTTTTTCTTTACATCAAGATCATTGGTGATTATCTCCGAGAGCTTTTTGTTGACTTTATCCCTTAAAATAAGATCAACAACTGTAGGTGTTGTATAAAGAAGCTTAACTTTTCTCGACCTTTTGTACGTTTTAACAAGATTTTCCCAAGTTTTTTTAAGTTCTTTGTATTCCTCTGAAATTATCTCGTCATCTATTCCCGACGCAGCAGTCCTTATAACTATACCCCTACTTTTATCCCTTAATTTCCTCAAAAGTTTTTTAAGTCTCTCTCTTTCTTCGCCGTTGATCTTTTTTGAAATCCCCATGGCAAAGCTCACTGGAAAATACACCAAAAACCTTCCAGGTATACTGATCTTCGCCGTCACTTGAGGTCCTTTTTTCTTCGTCTCATCCTTCTTCACTTGAACAAGGACCTTCATTCCACTTTTCAGATCTTCACCTTTCAATATCTCCTTTTTATAAAGAGGGGTGATGTCTTTGAGCTTAAGAAAAGCCTTCTTTCCGGTTCCAATGTTGATGAAAGCTCCACCTAAAGTTTTTATTACCCTCTCTACCCTTCCCAGGTAAATATTACCCGATATGCTTTCAAAATCTTCATGAAAGACTTCTACAAGTCTGTTATCTTCAAAAAGCGCCCCCATGTAACCGGAGGCGCTCTTTCCAATTATCAACTTATCCAACTGCTCACCTCACTCAAAGAGCTCCAATAGCCCATATTCTCCTTCTTTTTTCTTATATATAACATTAACCTCTCCCGTCTCCGCATTCTTAAATACCATAAAATTGTGGTTCATAACATCCATCTGGAGAACAGCTTCTTCAACATTCATGAGTGTGAGGGGGACTCTTTTCACAGATGTTATTTTATCCTCTGGAGTCTCAGGTTCATATTCCGGTTTTTCCATCTTTTCAGCCATCGCTTGTGCTAATCCTTTAACCCCTGCCTTGTGCCTTGCCCTCGACTTATCCCTAAGCTTCTTCACCTGTTTTTCGAGAGCATCGGATGCAAAGTCTATAGCTGCATACATATCTGTGTTTCTCTCCTCAACCGTCAATATATCTCCTCTCAGATTCATTACGACTTTTAACACATAATTTTCTGCGTCCTTCTCTATCCTAATTTCCATGGATGTTATATCCCCATCATTGAGCACCCTTTCGATCTTTTCAAATCTTCTCTCTACATAGTTCTTTATTGCGTCGGAAATCTGAACTCCTCTTCCTATGACTCTGTATTCCATAAAGACCACCTCCTCAAGATAGGGTAATGCCAAAGGACTGGAAATCCAGAGAAACTTTTATAGACTTTTCTTCCTTATTTATAGTATACACAAGTTTGCCTTCATTTTGATAAATTTCTGTTAAATTTGCCGTGTTTATCCAAGATTCCCTCCTTCTAAAATCAAGCCAATCTTTTATTTTCGTTAAAAACCCCTCGTTTTGTTTTTGATAAATCACAGAATAACCATGATATGGCCTGGCAAATTTTGGAGATTTCCATCTTGTACCTCCGCTTGCGCACATATCTTCCGTCCAAGGGAAAGGATCCACTACATCCTCCGGTGAGTATGGATCATAAACACCAGGCATTCCAAGTTCATCACCATAAAAGATTACAGGCACTCCAGGAAGCGTCAGAAGTATTCCAAACGCAAAGAGCCTCTCTTTTTCGCCGGGAATATCGGAGGCAAGTCTCGTAACATCGTGATTGGACAAGAAATTGAAATATTTAGAAATCGAATCTTTAACCAATAGCAGCGCTTCATAAAGTGGCAAGGGATTCTTCTCAATTACACTCTTTCTAAGGGCACCAAACACTGTGAAGTTAAAAGAATAACCCACGACATCGGCATATCTTTCCATAACATATGGCGCGTCCCAAACCTCTGCTACATTAAGTCCCGTTTTAGCACCTTCAACGACTTTCTTCCAAAATTTCAAGTTCTTTTCGTGATCATCATATATATGCTTTGCAGCGTCAAATCTAAATCCATCAACACCTTTTCCTCTCCAAAATCTAACTATATCGAACGCTTGTGATACAACTTCTGGGTTATTGTAATTGAGATCAGGGAAACATCTGCCAAAGGTTCCTTTGTAATACCCTCTACCTGAAGCGTGCCATACAGGAATGTTGTCCCAAGGCCTTGTTTCATTCACATCTGTATTCTCGTCAGCCCAAATATAGTAGTCCGGCCTCTCCAAAAACCATCTGTTCAAAATACTTGTGTGATTTAGCGGAAGGTCAATGATCAGTTTCATGCCTCGCTTGTGAAGGACGTTTATAAGATTTTCAAAATCAGGCATATCACCATATAAAGGGTTAATGGAATAGTAATCTGCAACATCATATCCATGGAAGGATGGTGAGGAGAATATCGGAGTAAGCCATAAAGCATCAACGCCAAGATATTCGAAATAATCCATCGAATCTATTATGCCCTTTAAATCACCTATTCCGTCGCCATTTCCATCTTTAAAAGACCTTATAAAAACTTCATAAACTATCAAAATTTAATACCCCTTTCAAGCCAAAGTTTAAGTCTTGTTAAAAACTCACCCCAACCTACAGCGCAACTAAAAGCTATTTCAAGATCTTTTTCTTTAAGAACGACAACTCTATCCTCTACTTCCACCCATGTACCTCCATCGTAAGCTTCATGGAGTTTTATAGTGGTTCTCGATCTGTAGCCATCTTCATACTCGTTCCACTCAAACTCCCATAGCCTGTTTTCAATCACAGCAATATTTATTCCCCTGTCTGTTACCTCTTCCCCCTCAATTATCCACCTAAAAAATAGCTTTCCACCTTCAAAAGTTTCTACTTTCATTCCATCTGTGAACCACTCATCCCAACCATTTTTGTTGAAAAGCGTCTTCCAAACATCTTCAACATCTCTATTAATCTTTATCGTCGCTTTTATTGGTGGCACTTTCAACCAATATCAACTCCTTTACAAAGTTTTCTTCATCCTCCACTTTTCCATCTAACTTTGCCTTTATCACTTCGTCTATGATTTTGCCCATCTCAGGACCCGGTTTTACACCGAGCTTTTGAAGGTACTTTCCATCAACAACATTTGGCTTTGAATTTTTAAGATTTTCGAAGAAGTCTTTTATCTTTTCTTGATACTCTTTTTCAAGGTAGGAAGCAATGTAGCAAACTCCTTCCGGCGAGATCTTCTTAAATATATCGTAAAGTTGCGAAGGTTTTTGAGAACTTTTCACTGCCTCAACTATTTTTTGAATACTCCTTTCGAGATCCTTCAACTCGTTCGTAACTTTATCAGGAATCGAATATATGAATTTAACATACTCCAAGTTGCCTTCATCATAATATTCAAGAAAAATGTACATAAGGGCATAAAAGTCGTTAACCTTTCCAAAGTACTCTTTAGCCCATGGTAAGAAATCGAACATCCTTTTTAACTTCTCGTCCATAAGCTGTGTGTAAAAAGTCCTTGGGAACATATGTTTTATAGCGTCAAAGCTCGCCAGTCTCCTAATGGATTTCAAAGGTTCCTTCTCTTTCAATATCTTCTCTATTTCCTGGCGGAGCCTCATTCCTGTAACTTTTTCTAAATACCCATTGTCCACCGCCTCTCTTATAAGCCTCTCTGTAACCTCTTCTATTTTAAAGTCAAATCTTTGTTCAAATCTAACTGCCCTAAGTATCCTTGTCGGATCATCTATAAAGGAAAGTGTATGAAGGGCTCTTATTATCCCATTTTCCAAATCTTTCCTTCCACTGAAAAAGTCATACAAAACTCCGAACTCATTAGGATTGAGTTTTATTGCCATTGCGTTTATCGTGAAATCCCTTCTGTACAAGTCATTCCTTATCGTGCTTATATCTACCTCAGGAAGTTTTGCCGGAGACTGATAATACTCCGTTCGAGCCGTTGCAACATCAACCCTGAAGCCATCCTTGAAAAATAGTGAGGCAGTCATGAATTGATCATGAACCACCACTTTAACTCTAAAGAATTTTGCTACATATTTTGCAAACTCTGGTCCACTCCCTTCGACAACAATGTCGACATCCTCGTTCGGTTTTCCAAGAAGAAGATCTCTTACGAATCCACCTACAACATATATCTTCATATCCACCTCTTCAGCTAGAGTTCCAAGAAGTCTGAGAAGATTCAATATCCTTGAAGGAATTCTTTCCTTCATCACATCCTTGACATCCGTGAAGATTTTCCCATCTTTTACATAGACTCCCTCCACCCTCTTCTTTCCACTTGTATCTCCGAATATGGCCCTTAAAACATCTGTTCTCGTCACAATTCCTACTAAAACCCCATTTTCTAATATTGGAATTCTTCCAACGGAGTTCTCTATCATCAACTGCCTTATCTGACTCAAAGGCGTGTCAGGAGTTGCAGTTATCAATTTTGGCATCATTATAGATTTTACAGGATGGCCACCAAGACCGTGGTTCATGGCCTTATCGACAGCCTTTTTCGTCACTATTCCGACAAGTTTGTTCCCTTCAACCACAGGAAGACCATTATGGCCCGTTATCTCCATTATCCTGTTCGCTTCTTCTATCTTTTGGTTGGTGTATATAACCTTAACCGGAGATGACATTACATCCCTTGCACGAAAGGCAGGTGTTATATATTTCTTCAGTTTTTCGAGAATCTCATTGATCACTTCTTCGATATCCTGAGACTTAATCGAAGCTGAGCCGGCCTTTCTATGCCCCCCACCACCAAGTTCTTTCATCAATCCTCCTATATCAACATCGGGAGATGAAGTTCTACCAATTATGTAAATTTTCTTTCCCATCTTTATCACAGAAATCAAGGTTTCCACGCCAAGGTGGTTCCAGAGCTTTCCTGTGACTATGTTAAGTCCTCCTACGAACTTTTCGTATTCCGCCTTCGCTATAACAACTGGCGTTCCATTTATTTTGTATTCCCTTTGATCTTCCAAAAGCCTTTCGAGGATTTGTTTCTGATCATATGAAAGATCAAGCTTTATATATTCAGAAACCTCAACAAGATTTGCTCCATTTTCCAAAAGAAACTTAGCCGCTTCTAAGTCCCTTGGGGTTGTTGAGGAGTAAAGCAGGTTTCCAGTATCTTCATATATAGCTATCATAAATAAAGTTGCTATGATAGAGTCTATATCTATCCCCTTTTCCCTGATCATTTCCACCATCATCGTTGTTGTAGAACCTATTGATTCTATGTGACTCTCTCCTTCAAGTCCTCCCTCTTTTATATCGGGATGATGGTCGTAGATAACAACTTTTTCTGCTTTTTCCACTAAGGGCAGGATTTTTTTACCTATCCTCTTCGGGCTCGCGGTATCAACGATAATAACGCTCTCTACATCTTCATCTTCAGAAACTGCGCTCTCTCTAAGGAAGGGAAATTTATCTTCGTATATCTTCATATACTCTTCGAGATTTTGGTTCGGCTGACCACTGACAACTATCTCATGATCGGTATACAAAAGCTTTGCTGCAACAGCGGAAGCAAAAGCATCAAAGTCCGGATTTCTATGTGGAACAATTAATTTCATTATTTCACCTCAATTTCTGTTCTAACTTCCCATGCTTTCATCTTTTCTTCATCCATGTATATAACTGCTTTTTTTGCCCACATTTTAACATCCTTCTTTTTGTCCCAAATAAAAACGTTTTCGAAAAGTTCTAAAACCCCTTCTTTCTTTTTGTAAACAAATCTGGCTGCCTCTATATAGGTCTTCTCTCTCCATATCTTCACACATGTGCTACTTTTTGTCACACCCTCATATATTTCCTTATCCGTGTCAAAATTCAAAATGTCCGATTCAAATTTTGTTATCGAACCCTCTCTACTTATCAACCCTCTTACATTACCAATCAGTTTACCCGCATTCTTCAAATCATACTCCATATCATCTGCCGAAATAGTAGAATCCTTCGTCACAAGTTGAACATCTTTAGACACCTCCATTAGATCTTTTCCCAAATCAATAACTGCTGAATCTCCAAAAATTCTCGTTGTATTACTTCCCTCTTTAACTGCTGAAAAGTTCTTGCCATATTCAAGAAGGGAAGCTTCTTTAGTATAAGAAAAATCTTCACCGTTCATTGTTACATCCTTTCTTTTGACTTTGGTAGGTTCATCTGACCAGTACTTCCCTTTATCTAAATCAAATTCCAAAACACTCGTAGTTACCGTAGCATTCTGTCCAATCAAAACCGCTACAACATCTTCTATCAATTTTCCACTTTTTTTAGAGAGATAATATAAAAGCCTTCTAGCGGTTGCCTCTACATCCTTCGTTCTTATATTCACTGGCTCATAAGCCTCTATCTTTTCCCACTTCCCATTCTCCCTAAACACCATCATCGTACTGGTGTTTAAAGTAACTCCATCCTCTTCCATGTTGGCAACAACACTTCCCGAATAAGTTATCTTTTCATCCTCGGGGTATACGAAATCCGAGTCAACGTGGACTATTCCTGAAAACAAATAAACCGATAAGAATATCATCAAGAAAAACGCTATCTTTTTCATGGTAACGCTATCTCCTTTCTTGTATTCTTTTCTTTCCTATTCTATCAAAATTTTTATAAGATATCTCCCCAGTTGCAAAATGCGCTTTTACATGTACATCAACCAAAATTTTTTAAGAAGAAAAACAAATATGAAGTTCATCAGGTAGTATAAAATTAAATGTGTCTGTGGGGGAATGAGAAAAAGGGTGAGAAACCCTTCATGGAATTACGAGCTTTTTCGGTAATTCCTTACCTCTTTTTACACACTTTACGATAGTGTTCCAGTTTTAGAGTTTATTTAGCTTGTAGATCATGTGTAGGTATTAAACATGTTGACGCTTAGCATTGTTGAGATCAAGTTATACTCATACAAAGTTTTTAGATATTCATTCATATCAAAGAAATTTGTTTGTTGTTCACCGAAGTTCATGAAGTTACTTGTTTGATAGTTGAGCATTTGGTAAGATGGCATGTTCCTTAACATATCAACAACGCTTGTAGCTGCTGAGGCAACAGTTGTAAAGTTGGTAAACAGAGTGTTTTGAACAAGATTTTGATCTTGGAGAGCCTGTTCAAACCTATCAGTTATCTGAAGTTTGCCATCAACGTTTTCTATTCCCATGCTCCTGAGCATTGGGTTGTTTGCAAGAATATCAAGGGTCGCGTTTATACTGGGATTGTCAAGCTCTTGAGCCTTCTCTGCAACCTGGTTGAAAGCATTAACAAAATCCTCAACTGCATTTTGGATAGCTTCCGTGTCGTATGCAACATTGATCGTGTAGCTACCAACTTGGTTAGCATTCAAAGTAACGCCTGCGATAGTTGTTATCTGGTTGTTTTCGCTTTCATGTCGTATGTTGCTAACAGAATATACCATGTTCTGTGCATTTTGCGACACATTAGAGATTCCCGAAGCAGCTACGATATTCCCGGAAACATCGGAAATCGTAAATGAATTGTTTTTACCAGTCTGGCCAGTTATAACAAGTCTTACCTGATCATTCTGGGTTTCTACGGTTGCTGTAAGTCCGATATCTGACATATTTATCTGCTCTGCAATCTGATCGAGCACATCCAAATTATTCATATCTGAAGTAACATTAACCATAAAATCGTAGTTCTCTCCTCCAAGATTTACAGAGAATGTATTGCTTCCCGTCTGGAAATCCAAATTGGTAGCAGTAATCCAATTTCCTTCGTTAACCTGCGCCTAAGCAAGCTGCACAACATCAACATCATATTGGTCTACTGGAGTATTCTCTTGAACGCTTCCAGTTAATCCTTCTCCCGAAATTTGAAGGGTTCTTTTTGAGAAAACGCTCATAAGGTTTTCTGCAGAAGTCCTTAAATCATTCACATCTTGCTGAAAATCCACAACATTTTGAGCGTACTCCTTCATGTCAAATGTGCTTTGGTATATCTCAGGAAGCTGGGATGTTGGCATCACCTGAGACATTGCGCTCAATGGATTGGTATTTTGGGTGTTATTAAAAAGGATAGGCAAATACGAATAGTACCAGTAATTCCCATTTATCGGCTCCATCCGACTCACCCCCTTTCCCTGTTAAAATATTATACTCCCTTTATCATTATCGAACAAAATTTGGAAATTATAAGTTTTTTGTCCTTTCTATACTAATTTACAAATATCGGGACTTTTCAAAAATTAAAAAGAACCCGGTAAAAACAGCCCTATAAGTATTCCTGTAATTCCTTCCCCGCCTAAAAGTCCTGAGGATATTATCATTCCTGTGTCTATTTTGTCTTTTCTTGTAAGGTCAAGAATGAGTCTTATTACACCTCCAACAGCGACTGGAAGTGTGATAGAAAGTGGAAGATAAAGCCCTATTCCAAATGTAAGAGCTGGAAGCTTGAGCAGCTGGAGCACAAGAGCTACAACTATTCCCCAGATGAATTGAGGATTCACGGAACTTGTCTTTACAAAGTTTGATACAGCCATAGCTTGAGGTATAGGAAATGTTTTCGATGGTCCAAAAGCTTCTGGACCAAATTTTGAATAAATAGCGTAAAGAACGAACGTAGATACCAGCACTCCAACCGCTGCTCCGAC
>Ga0256838_1001508_pt1 | contig 10924 bp, 20 predicted proteins | sample 4571419metaG_FD_185978 | JGI IMG/M metagenome (GOLD analysis project Ga0256838, IMG submission 185978) | Hydrothermal vent microbial communities from Guaymas Basin, Mexico - 4571-419 | ecosystem: Environmental > Aquatic > Marine > Hydrothermal vents | place: Mexico: Guaymas Basin | collected... | reverse complement strand
CCGCGCTCGATGTCCACCTTCTCCGGAAGGGGCTCGAGGTGCTTGACGTTCATCCTCCTGCGCTTGACCTTGTTGAGGCCAGCGCCGGTAACGAGGACGAAGTTCCTGTCGATGACGTCAACGACGACGACCTTCTGACCGGCCCTCCTTCCGGCGATAACAACGGCAAGCCTTCCGACTTCCATAGCTGGCATTCATCCCACCTCCTCATCTTTTGTTGCCCGGGTTCAACCCGACCCCGCGTCACCGTCGGGGTATAGGTGGTCGATGGCGGCCTTCACGATAGCGAAGACGCCATCGGGATCCCAGTGGGCAGTGTTGATGATTAAATCGTAAATCGACTTGTCGTCGATGTCAATCCCGTAGAGGTTTAAATACCTTTTCCTGTTGCCCTTCTCGCGCTCGGCAATCTGGACGAAGGCCTCCTCAACGGAGATGCCCTCCCTGCGGGCAACCCTCCTCGCGCGCTCCATTATGGGCGCGTCGAGCCAGATCCTCAGATCCGCGTCCTTAACCATCCACCCGGCAAGACGGCCCTCAATAACGACGTTGCACTCCTTGGCTGCCTCCACTTGCCTCCTGTCAACCTCGCGGTCTATCTCGGGGTGGAGCTCGACGTACTCCTGGAACTCCTGCAGGGTCATCCCCATCTCCTTCGCCATCTGGCGGAAAATTAGGCCAGCGTAGATGTGCTTGAAGCCGTAGTGCCTGGCGAGGTTCCGGCAGAGGGTCGTCGTCCCGGAACCAGCTAGGCCGCTGACGGTTATCACGAGGCAGCCCTTGGGCATGGGAACACCTTCAGAGGGCAATGCCGGCCCTGACCTGGGCCTTCATAACCTTCCTCATGCAGCTCGGGCAGAGGTTCGGGTAGGGCCTCTCCGGCCTCTTTGCCGTCTTCGGGAGCTTCCTGAGCTCGCTCGGCCTTCCGCGCGGGATGCCGTTGAGCGGCCTTCCGCACATGGCGCAGTGGGCAACCTTGGGCTTCCTTCTCTCGAAGTGTATGACCGTCCTTCCGCCCGGAGTGCGGACGTACTTCCTTCTCCATGACCTTGACCTGTACATCGGCTTCATTCCTCTCACCTCGGCTTTCCTTTTCGGGAATCGTTTTTAAATTTAACTCATGTCAAGGAGCTTCCTGAGGATGTATCCGACTATCATCGACGTCATCATGTACCAGCCGATGTAGCCGAGCTCGCTGGGCGGCAATTCGGAGTGGTACATCCTGTGGAACAAGTCGAATACGAAGAAATCAAAGGGAGCCTTGACGATGCCGACCTCGACGTACCATCTCCTCAGCCAGCCGAAGAATATCCAGAATATTGGCATTGTAAGTAACATTGGAACCATTTGCTGTTGCATGAGCTCGCTTTGCATCTTCATGAGCTCCATCTGCTTTTGCTGGGCTTTTCGGAGTTTCTTTTCATCACCACTCTTCTGGGCTTCAGTTACCTCCTTCTGGACTTCCTTGGCGAGCTTCTGGAGCCTCTTCTGCTTCTCGATATCGGTAAAGAAGTAGTATATAAGGGTATAGAACCCTCCAATTATCGCTCCCGCAACTGTGATTACCCATATTGGATGGTAGTTGAGTATAAACGGACCAAACACATTATCAAGAGCCCTATAAATTCCCTCAATCATATTCTCCCACCGCCAGATCAAGTACTTCAACAAGTTCGTAAACGGCCTCTTCAAGGCCCTTATCCTCATGGTTCTCAATGATCTTTATGAGCGCGTTCGAGTGCATGGCGTAGCTCACCGCCGCCGCGCGGTTCAGGTCCTGGTGCCTCTGTATCTGCTCCTCGGTCTCCACATCGCGGTCGCGCTTGAGGTCGCGGAGGCGCCTTCCGAGTATCTCGCTTGGGGTCGCCTCTATTATGACAATGAAGTTCGGGTTTATGACCTCGATAACCTCCCTGGGGAAACCGAGGAGGTATCCCACCGGCGTCTTGATGGTGGCGTGGGTATCTATGAGTATGGGCTCGCTCTGGGACATCTCGACTATTCTCCTCGCGGCCTTCATCTGGAGCTCCTTCTGGACGTTGGGGTTCAGCTTCCTCATCTCGTCCCTGTGCTTCACGAGCCCGGCCTTCACCGCCTCCTCGAACATCAAGTCGCCAAAGTTGACGAGCCTGAACTTGGCCCGGGACTTTTTGAGTGCGATCCTCGTGATGGTGCTCTTACCCACCCCTGGAATCCCTGTTATCATGACCACAAACGGCATCACGCTCACCCAGGAAGGTTCCTGGAAGAAGTAATCGAACCGGGGTTTAAAAGGTTTTGTGAAAGAAAAGAAAGACCTCACTTGGTGAAGAACTTCCTCAGCGCCGGGAACATCTCGGTGGCCTGCTCCCTAGCTACCTCCTCGTAGAACCTGTAGAGGATACCGACCGTAAGCAGTATTCCCGTCCCCGTACCGAGGGCTCCGAGGAAGTCCGCGAGCACTGCAACGACGGCAAGGGTGAAGGAGCCCCAGAAGGTAACGTAGGGGATGTACCTGTTGAGCACCCTCTCGAGTATCCTTGGGTCCCTTCTGAATCCGGGTATCTGCAGTCCTGCGCTCTGGAGCTGTCTGGCTATGCTCTTGGCGTCGAGGCCCGTCAGCTCAACCCAGAGGAATCCGAATATAATGGACCAGAATATCGTCATCAGTGCGTAGACCAGTGCCCTTCCCGGATCCGCTATGACGTGGTAGATATCCCTCGGCGGGTAGAGGTAGGTCACCAGACCCGTCAGGGGATTGCCGTTTTGGTCAAAGGTTCCGAGGAAGGTGTAGCCGTAGTTGTTGAGGAGCCTGGCCCAGAGCTGGATATTAGAGTAAAGGGCAAACGTCAGGATAATGGGTATGTTGCTGACGTACATGAACCTGATGGGGTACCTTCCACGTACCGTGACACGGCCGTAGCTGAGCGGTATCTCAACGCGCATGCTCTCGAGGTACACGACGATGAGGAACACTATTATTGTGGCCACGACGTCCATCATGTCGGGCAGCGTGCCCCTGTAGAACGCCCCCGTGAGGTCGCCTTGGATGAGGTGCTGGATGAAAGCGGGGATGGCACCTATTATCGCAGGGCCGCCGGTGACCGGGTCTATGTACTCAGGCGTCGTGAACGGGTTGAGGGACTTGACAATGACAGTCTGGGAAACACCGGCGGCGATGAAGAGGCTGATACCGCTCCCTATACCCCACTTGCTCACCAGCTCATCGAGGAGTATGAGCATCGTCGAGGCAAATCCGAGCTGGAGTATGATGAGTATTCCAAGGCCGAGGCCGATGTAGATGTTGCCCACTGGGTCGGTCACGGTCTGGAACGGAGCGAGGCCCATGTCCACCTTTCCGAAGGCACCGGCGAAGACGTAGATCGCCGCCTCGAAGAAGCTCATGAATACCGCGAAGAGCTTCTGAGTGGCCTGATAGAACCTCCTATCCTCGTGATTTGAGAGATCGAGGTGAACGATTTCAGAACCGACGAGAAGCTGCATGATGATGCTCGCGGTGACGATGGGACCGATACCAAGGGTGAGCAGAGAACCGCTCCTTCCTGCGAGGACGAACCTCAGGGTGGCGAAGTAGTCCTGAATCTGGGCGGGAATTCCGTAGAGGGGAATCTCCGCGAGTACGAAGTACAGCAGCAGAACAATCCCTGTCCACATGAACTTCTCTTTAAGGGGTATGTGCCTCTTGGGCCTCTCAACCTCGGGGAAGTACCTTTCTATGGCGAACACTACGTTCCGGAACCCCATGATTAACACCCGCCAAAAGTTAAATTAAAGGGGAATCAGGCGAGGAGAACCTCGCCGCCAGCAGCCTTGATCTTCTCCTCGGCCTTCGGGGTGACGTAGTAGGCCTTGATGACGAGCGGCCTGGTGAGCCTGCCGGTTCCGAGAACCTTGTCAACGTTGAGCTGGGTGGTGTCAACGATTATCTTCCCCTCCTCCTCGTAGGCAACGCCCATGTCGAGGAAGAGCTGGAGGTTCTCGTCGATGTCGCTGAGGTTTATGGTCTGCGGGGTGTACTGAACTGCTTTCGGCCTGTGGAAGCCGCGCTTGCCGAGGTGGTCCGGGGCGTACTTGATCGTCCAGGTCCACTTGGTGTTCTTCCTCTTTCCGGTTCCGGCCATTCCCTTACCGCCCTTGCTACCGCCGCCGCGGTGCTTCTTCTTGCAGCCCCATCCGTGAGTGTGACTTCCGCGGAGCTTCCTAACCTTCTTCTTCCTCCTTATCATCTCTCGCCACCTCAGAGCATTCTCTCAATGAGCTCGTTTATCTTCTCGCCGCGGTAGCCGAGCGCTCCGCCCTCCTTGAAGGTGCGCTTCTTGGTTCCCTTGAGGCCGCCCCTCGGCGGGTGGAGCCTGAAGACGGGCTTGATGTTCGGTAAATCAGTGATCTTCATCTCGCCGTTGACGACCTTCTCCGCGAACTCGTCGATGGTCATTCCAAGCTTCTCCTTGACGTACTCGTCAGTTATGGGTTTGTTGCCGATGAGCCTTCCGCGCTTCCTGATGAGCTCCGCGAGGGTCTCCTTGTCGATCTCGCCCCAGGTTATGTAGTCCTTGACCTTCTGGACCATTCCCCTGTAGCTCGGGGTGTCGTCAACGAGGACGAGGTGGTTTATCCTGTGGAGGCGGAGCATGGCGAGGGTGTCCCTCACTTCGCCCTTCGCCCTTATCCCGCTCCTAAGCCTGATGAGTGCGAGCTTTGCCATCTTCTCTCACCTCACTCAACCTGGAAGTTCGCTGACATCTCCCTTCCGACGATTATGCCGTAGCGCTCGATGTCCTCGGGCTTGACTGCGACGCGGTTGGTGTTGTAGAGTGCGTTGAAGACCGCCTTAGCGAAGTTGACGGTGGTCCTCGTCTCACCGAGGGTCTGGGACCAGACGTCCTGGACGCCGGCGAGGCTGAGTATCTTCTTGCCGACGTCACCGATGACCAGCCCAAGGCCGCGCGGTCCCGGCATGAGCTTGACCTTGACGCTTCCCTCCTTGCCCTCGACGGCGAAGGGAATCGAGTGCGGCCTCCTGCACCTGCACTCCCAGCTTCCACAGCCGCGCTTGATCTCGATGATGTTCATCTTGGCGTAGTTGATGGCCTTCCTGATGGCTATTCCAACCTCCTTACCGTGACCGATTCCGAGGCCGACGTAGCCGTCCCTGTTGCCCACAGCGGCGAGGACGCGGAACCTGATCCTCCTGCCGCTGTCGGTCATCCTGACGGTGAGGGCTATGTCGAGTACCTCCTGGTTCTCCCTGAGGTTGACCTCCGGAAGGAGGACGTCGACGATCTCCGGCTCCTTGATCTGGTAGCCCTTCCTAAATATCTCGTGAATGTCAGTTATCTGGCCCTCCTTGACGAGCATGCCGAGCTTGGTCCTCGGCTCCCACTCCTCAAGAACGCGCTGGGCCATCTCTCTCGGGTCGCTCATTCTCTCGCCCCCTCAAACTTCTCGATTATCTTGGCCTTAACCTCTTCAAAGTGCTCGGGGAGCTTCTCGGGCTCGAGACCCCTCACGAGGTAACCACCGAACTGCTTCCTGTAGAGGCTCTCGTCCTCCTCCTTGAGGGCCTTGGCGTAGTTGGCAACGTGCTCGCCGTTTATCCTGTAGTCCTCAGGGTAAATCTCCTCGCTGTGCGGGACGTTGAGGCCCGCATCGACGGCTCCCTTGAGGACGGCGAAGATGCTCGAGCCCCTGGTCGGCGGGTGGAGGCCTATGTCGAGGATGGCCTCCTCGATGCCGGCCTTCTTGGCCTTGTAGCCTATGAGGAGACCGAGCAGGTAGGCGCTCGGGGTGTTGCCGCCGTGGCCCTTCCAGCCGAAGTCCCTCATGAGCTCCCTGGTGTGGGCGGAAACTATAGTCCTGTCACCCTTCGGGTCGTAGACGACTATCTGAGCGATGTGGTGGTTGAGGGTCTTCCTCACAACAAGCCTGGGCTTCCCAGACTTGAGGAGGGCGAGCCTCTTGTGATAGTTAGTCTTACCCTCTCTCCTCCTCCTGAACGGAACCCTATACCTCGGTCCGTGTGCCATCTCTCTCACCTCACTCCTTCAAGATACCGTGCTCCTGCATGAACAGGTAGAGCTGCCTCTTGTTCTTGAACTGGCCGCCCTTAGCGCGGATGTAGAGCCTCCTGTAGGTGTGCTCGTCGAGCTTGCCCTCTGCCTTGAGCTTCCTGAGCTCCTTCCTGAGGGCCCTTATGGTCATCATCCAGCGCTCCTTCTTGCCCATCCTGGCGGTCTTCTTACCCTTCCTGCTTCCCGGGCCCCTGTGGCGGCCCTTCTTCCTGGCCTCCTGGTAGGCCCTCGCCCTGGCCCTGCTCTGTCCCTTGACGGGCTTCTTCTTGATGACGCCGTCGTTGATGAGCCTCCTGACGTCCTCCCTGGTTATTGCGGCGGCAACGTCGTCAATCCTCTCCGGGTCTATCCAGACCCTGTTCTCACCGCACTTCAACAAATCAGCGGCAATCCTTCTCTGCATCTTGAGCATGAGCCTCACCTCACGGGTTGAGTACCTTCACGCCGAGCTCCTTGGCCCTGGCGAGTATGGCTTCTCTCTTCCTCGCACCAACGGTTCTCGCTATCCTTGCAGCCTGCCTGGTCGGGTCTATGGCCTCTATCTCCTTGACGTTGTGGACGAGGACCTCCTCGTACCCGCTCGGGTGAAGCCCGCGAACGGCCTTCGGAGAGCTCCAGCCGATGCTGGGTGAGCGGGGCTTGCCCTTCTTCTTGAGCCTCATCTTGCTGTCGATTCCCTTGGGCCTGCGCCACTTCGGGTTGTTCTTGAACTTCGGATAGCGCCACCACTCCTGGCGAAGGAAGCGGGGCTTCTTCCTCTTGATCCTGGCCCTTATCCTAAGGAGTCTCGCCTTCTCGTTCATTTCTCACACCTCAGAACTTTATCGGCTTACCAGCCTTCTCAACGATGTAAATTCCATCCTGGAAGACACGCCTGTCCCACTTGGTTATCCTGGTGGCCTGCTCGATGTTGGCAGCGGTCTGGCCAACTGCCTCCTTGTCTATGCCCTCGACGATGACCTCCTGGCCCATGACCTTGACGGTGACTCCCGGGAGTATCTTGGCCCTCCTCGGGTTCTTCTCACCGAGGAAGTTCTCTATGACGACCTCGTTGCCCTGGACCTTGACGGTCATCGGGAAGTGGCTGTAAACGATCTTGAGCTTGTAGGTGAAGCCCTCGGTGACTCCCCTGAGCATGTTCGCTATGTGGGCCTTGAAGGTTCTGGCTATGGCTATGTCCCTCTTCCTCGGGAACTCCTTGAAGACGACGACCTTGCCATCCTCGGTGAATATCTGAACGCCCGGGTAGCTGAACTCCCTCTCGAGCTCGCCCTTCGGGCCCTTGACCTTGACGACGTTGTTCTCGACGGTGACCTCAACGCCCTCTGGAATCTCAACCTCTTCCCTTACCCACGCGTCTATCGGCATCTCTCTCACCTCAGTAGACGTAGGCTATCAGTCTGCCGCCGATTCCCTTCTCGATGGCTTCCTTGTGGGTCATAACACCCTGGGAGGTCGAGACTATGAGGATGCCGAACTCGAAGGCCGGAAGGAACCTCTTCTCCCAGGCCTCGTACTCCCTAGCCTTGACCGGGAAGCGCGGCTTTATGGCACCAGCCTTGTTGATCTTGCCTATGAGCTGCACCCTGTAGATGCCGGCCCTTCCGTCGTCGATGAACTCGAACTCACCTATGTAGCCGTTCTCCTGCATAACCCTGAGGACCTCTCCCATGAGCTTGGAGGCCGGCTTGAGGTAGACCTCCTTCTTTCCAACCCTCTCGCTGTTGGTTATGTGGGAGAGAGCGTTCGCCAGCGGATCAAGTAGAGTCATCTCCTCTCACCTCACTCGTACTTCTTAAAGCCCAGCTTGGGGGCTATCTCTCTAAAGCAGTGCCTGCAGAGCATAAGGCCGTGTATCCTGATTATCGGCCCGTACTGGCCGCAGCGCATGCACCTTCTCGCGCCCTTCCCAAACTTCCTGGGCTTTCTCCTGTTGTAGTCAGCCTTCGCCATCTCACAATCCCTCCACGATGACGTTAAACTCCTCCATAGCGAAGACGATACCCTCTTCCTTGGTCAGCTTGTGCTTGGTCGGGAGCTTCTTCCTCTGCCTCTTCCTCTTGGCGACGCGGTAGCCGGGCCTCTCGAGGGTAACGCAGACGTCCATACCGAAGATGCCTATCTCCGGGTCGTACTCGACGCCCGGTATGTTGATGTGCTCGTCTATGCCGAAGCAGAAGTTGCCGTGCTCGTCGAAGTTGCTCGCCTTGAGCTTCCTGTCAACGGCCTCGAGGAGCCTCCTGAGCATCTCCTCAGCCTTCTCTCCGCGGAGGGTGACCTTCACCGCTATCGGCTCACCGCGTCTGATTCCAAAGTCCCTGTTGGTCTGCTTGGCCCTCCTCCTTATGGGCTTCTGCCCGGCGAGCTGCTCGAGCATGGTCTCGGCCTTGGTGAGCCTCTCACCGCTCTCGCCAACTCCGATGTTGATGGTAAGCTTGGCGATCCTGGGCTTCCTCATCGGGTGAGCTTCCCAGTCTGCAAGTATAGCCTCTCTGTTGATCTGCATCTCATCTCACCTCACGGAAGGGAAATCTCCGGCTTGTCCTTACCAACGACGAAGGCGTACTCCTTCAGCGTGTCGAAGAGCTCGCCGTTCTCGTCCTCGATGGTGACGACGTCCGGCCATCCCATCGGGAACTGCCTGACCTCGACGACCTTACCCTTCCTCGCAACGTTCTTACCCTGGGTAACGAAGACGTAGGCCCCTACCTCGAACGGGATGACCTCGATGACCTCCCTGTCGGGGACCTTCATGAGGACGGTGTAGGCAGTCCTGTACTTGTCCTTCTCGTCCATGGTGACGAGGTGGTTGCTTCCGTCGTGGAGGTTGAGCTGAACCTTGGCCCCCTTGACCATCCTCTTGTTGCTTATCCTGAGCGGCTTGATGCCGGCTTCCTTCTCGCTTATCGGGTGGAGTATGAGCTTGCCAATCCTGTTCGGAAGAACCCTGTAGTGCTCGCCGGTCTCAGGGATGGAAACGACGTCCATGATTCCGACCGGGAACTTGTAGTCCTTCCTAACGCGGCCGTCAACGAGGATCTTGCCCTCGTTGAGTATCTTCCTCGCCTCGCGGGCGGTCTTGGCGTAGCCGAGGTAGTCCCTGACTATGTAGAGCAGCGGTATTGAGGTCTTCATGCTGTGCGGACCCGGCCTCGGCCTGACCGCCCACTTGTAGGTCTTCCTGTGGATGTACCACTGAGTGGGAGCGGCAAGCCTCTTAAGGTGCCTTTTAGCTCCTTTTCTCGCCATCAACCAGCCCTCCTACTAATTATCTTCTCCCTCTTCTCGTCGTCGAGGTTGAGCTCGATTATCATAACGTTCGACGGGTGGAGCGGGTAGAACACCTCGGTTCCGTCGGTCTTCTTGTGGGTGACGCCCTCGACGTGTATCCTGTACCTCTTGAGGTCGACCTCAACGACCTTGCCTTCCTTGCCCTTGAAGTCGCCGCGCATGACGCGGACCTTGTCGCCCTCCCTGACGGGTATGCTCCTTATTCCGTACTTGTTCCTGAGCTCCGGGCTCAGGGTGGCTGCCATTATCTTGCTCCTAAGGTGAAGGGGAGCCTTGTAGAGGAACTTCCTCTGCTTCCTCGGCTGCCTGGTCTTCAACTTCATCTTTCTCACCTCACAACACGATGCTCGCTATGCTGCCGAGCCTGACCCAGCGCTCGGCGGCTTCCCTCGCTATGGCACCCCTGATCTCGGTACCCCTCGGGACGCCCTCAGGGGTGACTATGGCTGCGGCGTTGTCCTCGAACTTAACGCGCATACCGTCAAGCCTTCTGTACTCCTTCCTCTGCCTGACGACGACGGCCCTGACGACCTGGTGCCTGATGTCCGGCCTTCCCTTCTTGACGGTGGCTATGACCATGTCGCCAACGCCGGCTGAGGCGAGCCTCCTCCTGGTGCCCTTGTAGCCGACGACGCCTATGATCTGGATGACCTTGGCGCCGCTGTTGTCGGCGACCTTGAGGTAAGCGCCTATGGGAAGGGCCCTGGTAGGCCTGACGGGACTAATTCCTCTCGTAGCACCTGCACCCTTCTTCGCCATTCATATCACCTCTCGCCAGCCCTCTTGGTGACGGCAACGACAACCCAGCTCTTGGTCTTGCTTATGGGCCTGGTCTCCGCGATGAGAACGCGGTCGCCGACCCTGGCGTTTATGCACTCCGGGTTGTGAGCGTGAACCTTGCTCCTCCTGAGCTCATACCTCTCGTACTTCTTGAGGTAGTGGTAGTGCTGCCTCTCGACGACGACGGTCTTCTTGCCCTTGTCGCTGACGACGACGCCCTCGAAGTACCTGCCGTGTATCTTGAGGTGCCCGTGCCAGGGGCAGTGGGGATCGTCACACTTCTCAGCGGGAGGCTGAACCTTCAATCCGATCTCTCTCATTTTCGCCACCTCTTCTTCAATCTCATCTCGGGTCTTCCAATCAGCTCTTTTCCGTTGATTCGGATCCTTTTATCGCCAACTTCAAACTCGAGCTCCGCCACGTCCTTCGGGATAACCCAGACCCTCTCACCGCCGATGGTGAGGGTGTTCCTCGTCTCGTCAAGGACGTAGCCCTCGATGCCAACCAGCTCTGGATGAGATGCCCTTATAATTTTTGCTTTCAGCCCTATGAGCTCGTGCCAGACGATGTTCTTGGCCGTCACTCGATCTCTATCAGATCCTCGGAAAATCCAAGGTCTGCGAGCAGCTTCTTGACCCTTTCTCTGTGGTCTCCCTGGAGCTCTATCCTTCCCTTTTTCACGGTTCCGCCGCATGCCAGCTTCGCCTTCAGCTTCTTTGCTATGTCCTCGAGGTCAAACTCCTTCTCGTCTATGCCCTCGATTATGGTTTTAAGCTTTCCGT
>Ga0256838_1001507_pt1 | contig 10924 bp, 10 predicted proteins | sample 4571419metaG_FD_185978 | JGI IMG/M metagenome (GOLD analysis project Ga0256838, IMG submission 185978) | Hydrothermal vent microbial communities from Guaymas Basin, Mexico - 4571-419 | ecosystem: Environmental > Aquatic > Marine > Hydrothermal vents | place: Mexico: Guaymas Basin | collected... | reverse complement strand
AATAGCCAAACCGAACATCATACCCCACATTGCAGGGAAATGTAAGAAAATATGTCCAAGCACCGCAATGGTAATAGTCAAGGCACCAAGCCAGATAATTGCTTTTCCACCTTTTTTCATTTCTACCTTAGGAGTTGTCAAAACGTCAAAATGAGGCTCTCCTTTAGGTACGAATATACTCAAAAGCCAGGCTGTCACCAACCATCCGACAAATACAGCCGGAAACAATGCAATAAAATCAATAAATTCACCTTTTTCCGCCGTCCATGCCATAAGCGTTGTAATATCCCCAAAAGGTGACCATGCACCCCCGGCATTTGCCGCAACAACAATATTAATCGCACCCGGAACCAAAAAATTAAAATTATGTTTGTCAATGGTATAAAGTACAGTCGATAAAATAAGAGCAGTTGTTAAGTTATCAGCCACAGGTGAAATCCAAAACGCCAAAGTTCCCGTAATCCAAAACAGCTTTTTGTAACTGTACCCTCTTGAAATCAGTCTGTATTTAAGTGCGTCAAACACACCTCTTTCTATGAGACTTTCAATATAAGTCATTGCTACAAACAAGAAAAAGAATATTTCGGCAATTTCCAAAATAAGTTTTTCCATTTCGTGATGCAGAGGAGTCGGGTCAAGTCCGTTTACCGCAAAATAAATTCCTATTAACATAAAAGAAAAAGTACCTATAAATAAAGCGGGTTTTGCTTTGTTTATTTCAAATTTTTCTTCCGTTGCAATAAAATAATATCCCACAACAAAAATCAGTAAAACTAAATATCCCACCCACGTATGGGTAAAATCTTGTATCAATACTTCTTCATGCATTATTAATCCTTTCTGTAATGTGCTCCTAACGATTTTTTTCTTTTTAATGCCGCTTTTACAATTTCTCTGGCTGTGAAAAACCTGAGTTTTGCCATTCTACCTACTTTTGGAATAGTGTTTTCAATAAACTCAAGCGCTTCTTTAAGTCCGCTTTCTTTTCGTATTATACCAACATTTTTCCACATTTGCTCCCGTAAAAGGTTCTTATAATATTTATCTTTTTCTTTGAACAATTCTTCACTATTAATTTCAAACTCCGTATGTTTCGTTTTAAATTTTTCTTTTATAATATTCTCCGCCGCTTTCCTTGCAAACACAAAACATTCAAGCAAAGAGTTACTTGCAAGTCTGTTAGCCCCGTGCACTCCTGTATTTGCCACTTCCCCTACTGCATAAAGATTTTTAAATCCCCATATTTTAGAATTGCAATCAACGGCAATTCCCCCCATAAAATAATGAAATGCCGGAGAAATCGGTATTTTTTCATACGGAACTTTTATATCATAGTCTCTAAGTTTATTGTAAATTGTCGGGAATCTTTTTTTAAAAAACTCTTCATCAAACATACTTACATCAAGATAAACCCTGTGTCCTTTTTGCTGATGGTTAAATATTGCCCTGCTTACAATATCCCTACCCGCAAGTTCGCCTCTTTCGTCATATTCAAATACAAACCTTTCACCGTTTTCATCAACTATATGCGCACCTTCTCCCCTTAAAGCTTCTGTTAAAAGCATTTTTTGAGCTGTTTTCATTTCTATAAAAACAGTAGGATGAAACTGCGTCATTTCCATATCGCGAAGCTTTATTCCCTTTTCTATTGCAATACCCTGAATGTCTCCGGAAATCGTCCTTGCGTTTGTATCATATTTATATAGCGCCCCTATTCCGCCGCTGGCAAGAATAACATTATCCGCGTAAATATTGAATTTTTTGCCGTTTTTAAAAACGGAAACACCGTATGCTACGTTATCTTTTATCAAAATGTCAAATACAATCGTCTCATCAAGTAAAAAACTGTTGTCTTTTTTAAATAAAAATTTATGTAATTCCCTTCCCGTAGCGTCGCCTCCCGCATGATATACACGGTTTATACTGTGAGCGGCTTCTTTTGTGATTTCCGGGTCGAATTTAAAACCGTAATTAATTATTTCTTCTTTAAGTTTTAAAGAAAGTTTACTTAAGATTTCCACCATTTCTTTTTTATTGTGAAAAGCGCCGGCTTTGAGCGTATCTTCTATATGCAGTGGCACATCAGCTTCATCAAGAGCCATGGTTACACCGCCCTGGGCATAAAAGCTGTTTGCATCCCATACCTGGTTTTTCGTAACTATCAATGTTTTATATCCGGCTTCGTTTAGAAATTTAGCACACCATATTCCCGCAATTCCGCTGCCAATTATAATCGCATCAAATTTCATATTTCTCCTATTTAACATTTATTGTCGAATTAATTTCTATAATTTTCAATTCCTCGTGTGTTTTAACAGTTTGTTTATTGTTTTGCCATACAGGATCAGCTTTATAACCGCAGCCGATAATAAAAAACGATATAATAACAACATGAAAAAAGCGAATGAAATAATTAACCATATTTTAAGTCCTTATTCGGAAAAACTTGACAAACAGCGTTGTTTAAAAAAAATTATATCATTACTGCCCCCAAAATACAATAAATATATCACTTCCGCTCAGTTAAAAGGTGAAATTTTGTTTATTAACGTTTCACATCAGGCGGTAAAACAGGAACTTTTTTACAATAAAAACCTGATTTTTTCCATTATAAGAACAATGCACAGTGCGGGAATGTGTAAAGATATAAATCCGAAAAAAGTTGTTACAAATTATAAATATTCACCAAAACCGAAACCTCCCGCTGTTTATAAATTTTATATTAAACCTGCCGGAAATTTTGAAATAAAAGCGAAGAAAAAAGAGATAAGGGAAAAATTTGAAGAAATAAAAGCCCTACTCAAACGTAATTGAGTTTTCCTCAAGCAGTTTTTTAGCTTTACTTAAAAGCGCTGTATTGATTTTAAATATAAAGCTTCCTTTACTTTCGCTGTTTAGAGTATAGCAGTATTCTATATCTATGCCGTTGTCGCTGAAAAGTGAGACGATTTTGTTAAAAGCACCCACTTCATCATCAATTTCCACCTTCAATACATCGGTCAGAGTTAAAGAAAAACCGGCTTTTTCTATTTCTTCACACGCCTTTACGATATCCCCTGCAATGAGCCTTAAAATCCCAAAATCACTCGATTCTACCAAATCGACCGCTTTTATTGAAACACCAGCATCAGCAAGTACTGACGTAATTTCTTTAAGTTTGCCCTGTTTTTTTTCCAAAAAAACCGATATCTGTTTCATTTTATATCCTTTATTTATAAGCTTAAAGCAATATATATGCAATATTGTGAGGATTTAGAAAATAAAATATCTAAATCCCAAACCCCATATCCTACATCCCACATTCCATTTTTTCACTTTTCATTTTTCACTTCTTAAATTCTCAATTCTCCATTCTCAATTCTAAATTAAATCTATTTTCTCTTATCAATAATTCTAACCGCTTTACCCATACTTCTTTCAATCGTTTTCGGCTCTACCAAAACAATATTTGCGTTAATATACAGATTGTTTAAAAGAGCGTTTTGAAGATCTTTTTTAATTTTTTCAAGCGCGGCAACGTTATCCATCATAATGTCATCACTCACTTCCACTAATATTTCGAGTTTATCTAAATGTCCTTTTTTATCCGCAACAATCTGATAATTTAAAGTCACACCTTCCGTGTTTGCAATAACGTGTTCTACTTGAGACGGATATACGTTAACCCCGTTGATTATCAGCATATCGTCGGCTCTTCCTAAAACACTTTCCATTCTCACAGTCGTTCTTCCGCATGCGCAAGGTTCTCTGTAAAGCCTTGTAATATCACCCGTTCTGTATCTTATAATCGGAAGTGCCTGTTTTGTAAGCGTTGTAATTACAAGCTCACCCTCTTCCCCGTCAGGCAGCACTTCACCGGTTTTCGGGTCTATTATTTCAGGATAGAAATGATCTTCTTGAATATGAAGTCCTCTTCCTTTGTTACAGCTGCAGCTGACTCCCGGTCCTATAATTTCGCTTAGTCCGTAAACTTCATAATATTCTATATCCCACGCTTCCGCTACTTCACGTCTTAGTCCCTCACTTGTAGGCTCAGCTCCGAAAAATCCGCATCTAAGCTTATAATCCTTTATGAAATCAGGTCCTGCAGCTCTTGCTTTTTCCGCTAAATGCAGTGCAAACGAAGGAGTAGCAAACAATACCGTCGCTCCAAAATCGCGCATAAGCATAAGCTGTCTATCCGTAAAACCGCCGCTTGCTGGAACTACAGCAGCCCCTATTTTTTGTGCTGCTTCGTGAAATCCGAGCCCCCCGGTAAAAAGTCCGTATCCGTAAGCGTTATGACATACGTCTTTTGAATTTACATCACCCATAGATAAACATCTCATCATAACTTCATCCCAAACTTCCATGTCATGCTCGGTATACCCCACAACAGTCGGTTTTCCGGTAGTTCCCGAAGATGAATGTATTCTTACAACCTCGCTCATAGGCACTGTAAAAAGCCCGAAAGGATAATTATCCCTTAAATCCTGCTTTTTAGTAAACGGCAATTTTTGAATATCCTCAAGTGTTTTAATGTCATCAGGCGTAATACCCATTTCATCAAATTTCTGTTTATAAAATGGACTCAATGCATATACTCTTTTTACAACATCTTTAAGTCTTCTTAACTGAACTTTTTCAATTTCTTCCCTGCTAGCACTCTCAATTTTATTCCAAATCATTTTTTCTCCTTTTATTTATAAGCTTAAAGCTAAAAGCATAAAGCTTAAAGCACAATATATGCAATATTGCTTTTAATTAATTTTCCATTGCCCATTTTACATTTTCCATTTCCTACTTCGAACCTGGAACTTGGAACTTGGCAACTAAGTCTTTACTTGTCTTATAAACCGTTCCGGTAAAAAACGCTATTTTTTTCTCACCGTTAGTAACAACCACTTCATAAGTTCCGAGTCTGTTACTTTCATCTATAAGTTTAGCTTCGGCAATAAGTTCGTCTCCGAGTTTACCCGCATGCATAAAAGAAAGTGACGTATTGATTGCAAGTGAAACCTTCCCGAAAGAATTACTAGCAACGGCAAAAGCGAAATCGGCAAGCGTAAAAATAGCGCCGCCGTGGGCCACGCCTGCGTGATTTAGATGAAATTTTGTTATTTTTAATCTTGCCTTTGCATATCCGTAGTGAACTTCTAAAAGCTCAATGCCTATATTTTTTGAAAAATCTCTGCCCTCAGCAAAAAAAGTTTTAATTTTTTCCATATTTCAATGCTTTATCTAAAATTTCAAAATTTTGAGGTGCAAATTTGGGATTAATTTCTTCAATCGCCGCTTTTACCTCATCCACACTAAACGGAAAGTCTTTAACTTCAGCAAGAGTAAGCCCTAACATAAACACATTAAGCCCTTTGGCATCAAATACACCCTCTTCTGCTAGTTTATTCGCATCAACCGCAAAAACTTTCGCTTCGATTTTTGGAAATTCATCGGCATTTACGACCACATTTCCGCCTCTTTTAAGATAGGGAAGATTAAGTATCGCTTCATCCCTGTCAAGACCTATTAACAAATCAGCCTGGGCAAAATCGATTAAAGGATTATAAAAATCCCCTATTTTAATGTGAGAGCTTACACTTCCTCCCCTCTGGCTCATACCGTGATTTTCTGTCCCTAAAAACTTGTATCCTTTTTTACCGGCGCATATACTTAATACTTTAACTAAAAAGACAACTCCCTGTCCTCCGAATCCCGCAACAACTATTTGATATCTCATTTTTCATCCTTTCTTGGAATAAAAGCGTCTGTCGGGCATATTCCGCTTATACACACCCCGCAACCGATACAAAGGAGCGGGTCTATTTCAATTTTTCCCCTTTCATTGTAATGCATCGGAGGACAAACATATTGGGTGGTACACACGTCACACGCCACGCATTTTTCCTCATCCACGGTTGCGAAAATACCCGGAAGAAACTGAGTGGCCCTTTCTTTGTCAAGCACGCAGTATTGACGGCTGATTACCACAAGAGGTCTGTCAACTTCTTCAAATCTTTTTTTCACTTCCTTAAAGAAATTAATTGTCTCATTAATATCGGGCTTGTAAAAATATTCCATCACTTCCGCCCCGCACCCTTCGGCCATTTTTTTTAAATCAACTTCACCGCCCGTAGCCCTCTCAGGCGTGCTCTGGCGTCCGGTCATTGCAGTGGTTGAATTATCAAGTATTACAAGTATGAATTTAGCCTTTTGATATACGGCGTTAATAAGCGGAGCCGTTCCGGAATGGAAAAACGTAGAATCCCCGATTGTGGCAATTACGGTTTTGTTTTTATCGGCAATCGCAAATCCGTGAGCCATTGATACGCTCGCCCCCATACACAAAACGGTATCGATTGCATCAAGATTAATTCCTAATGTATAACACCCTATATCCGAAGGATAAATAGATTTTTTCGGTCTGAAAACTTTTTTTATTGCAAAATATACGTCCCTGTGCGGACATCCCGGACATAAATTCGGTTTTCTCGTTTTAGGGTTTTCAGGAACAAATACCGGTTTATAAATATTTTCACCCTCATAAAAACCTACCTTTTTTAACGCTTCAAGCACCCTTTCTTTATTCATTTCATCTATCTGGTGCATATGCCCGCTCATCCTGCCGTATACGTTTTCACATCTTACTTCTTCTTCTATCACAGGATAAGTTTCTTCAACAACAAGTACCTTTTTATATTGTTTTACTAAATCTTTTAATTCTTTAACCGGCAGAGGATACGGCATATCGATTTTTAAGATATCAATATCTAAATCAAGTTCATCAGTTACCTCTTTTACATACCCCCAGGCCGCTCCGCTTGAAATTACTAAATTTTCAGTGCCTTTAAGTTTTTCAATTTTTGGTTTAATTAATTCGTTATAGTTATATTCCCTAATTTTATCTATCCTCTCAAGCTGCTCGTATGCCTGTTTTAACCTTCCGGCTCTCGGAACCGCCGCCCATCTCGGTATATCACGCTCGAAATTGCCTTCAACGTCTTTAAACTCAAAATTATCTTCAATCTCAACAATTTCCCTTGAATGCGAAACCCTCATAACACTTCTTAACATCACCGGAATTTCAAATTTTTTTGATATTTTACTTGCAAGCTTTGTAAAATCATACGCTTCCTGAGGAGTGGCAGGATCAACTACGGGAATTCTCGCAAACCTTGCAAACTCCCTTGAATCCTGCTCGGTTTGGGATGAGTTAAATCCGGGGTCGTCCGCTACAATTAAAACAAACGCACCTTTATTTCCTATAAAACTAGCACTCATAAGTGCATCACTCGCCACATTGAGCCCCACCTGCTTCATCGTAGCCGCCGCATTAACTCCGGCAACCGCACCGGCATAAGCCACTTCAAAGCCGACTTTCTCGTTTGTGGCCCACTCGGAGTAAATAGGTAAATCTTTTTTTAGTTTTTGAACGGTTGTAAGTATTTCGCTTGATGGTGTCCCGGGATATCCGCTAACCATTTTGGTATTAGAGTGAATAAGTCCGTAGGCTATTGCTTCATTTCCCATTAATGTCAATTTCATTATTTGCCTTTGTGTAAATTTTAAACAATAATAACAAAATATTTTTTAATATTTGCTTAATTTCATAAAATTTAGGTAAAAATAATTGATTTTACAAATTCCAAAAAGCACCGGCGATTATAGCAAGGTCAACGGCTATATTTTTTGCACTGTGCGCTTCTATTTTCCTGCCTAGTTTTCTATTCGGATTTTTCAGCAAAAGAATTACAAAACCCGATGAAAACGTTATAAAAAGGGCGTTTGGAAGAAACTGACTTTCTTCCTTTTTTTTGGTATAATTAAAATAAAAAAGGGAGATTATGACCTTAACGGTAGAAATAAAAGATGATTTTCTTCCGGATTTCATAAAAATGGTATCAAAGAATAAAAATATAAAAATACAAAACGAAGATTTAACAGATTATTATCTATTTGAAGAAGCAAAAAAAGACAAAAAAAACATAAAAGACATTAACACATTATTAAAAGAATACAATATTGAAAGTTAACGTTCTTCAAAAAGCACAAAAAGATATAGCCAAACTTCCAAAAAAAGATCTGAAAAAAATATTACTTGCTATTAAAGATCTTGAAAATTATCCAAATGTTTCAAATATAAAAAAACTTGTAAACTTCAAACCTGTTTACAGAAAAAGAATCGGAGATTACAGAATTTTGTTTGATGTTGAAGATAATCAGATTTTCGTAGGTAGAGTTTTACACAGAAAAGACAGCTATAAAGGTTAAAAATGTCTTTTATCCAAAAATTAAAATCCCTGCCCGACAAACCCGGTGTTTATCAGTATTTTGACGAAAACGGCAAACTTTTATACATAGGAAAGGCAAAAAGCCTTAAAAAAAGGGTAAAAAGCTATTTTAGGTTCAACCCCTTAAGACCTGCAGACAATCTATCTCCAAGAATTTACAAAATGATTAGTGAGGCAAAAGATATAAATTACATAGTAGTTGAGAGCGAAAACGATGCGCTTATTTTAGAAAATTCTCTAATCAAACAGCTAAAACCAAAATATAATATCTTACTCCGTGATGACAAAACATATCCGTACATTTATATAGATTTAGACGAGCCGTTTCCTATGCCGCAAATCACCCGAAAAGTCGTAAAAGGCAAAAACATTAAATATTTCGGTCCCTTTAGCAGCGGAGCGTCTGCAATACTAAAAACAATCTATGAAGAAATACCGCTTGTTCAGTCCAAAAGCTGCCTTAGAAGCAAAAAGGCGTGCCTGTATCATCAGATAGGAAGATGTTTAGCTCCATGCGAGGGTAAAATTACTAGCCGGGAATATATGAAATATGTTCAAAAAGCAATAGATTTAATACACGATAAAGAAAAAATCCTTGAAATTTTAAATAAAAAAATGCAAAAATACGCCGAAAACCTGCAGTTTGAAGAGGCTGCCAAAATCAGGGACAGGATTAAATCCATCGAAAGCGCCGAAATCTATTCTCATGTAGATTTAGCAAAACTTGAAGATTTAGATATTTTTGCCGTTGAAATATTTAACAAAAAAGCGGTGGTTATAAGGATTTTTGTTCGTCAGGGAAAAGTGGTGGCAAGCAGCAATTCAGTCATCAACTCTCAAACAATACCGGAAATTGGAGAAATATATACAAGGGCGATACTTGAATTTTATTCGACCGAAACGCCTTTTACTTCAAATAAAATTTTAGTGGGTGACGACTTTGAAGAAAGAGAATGGTTAAGTCAGGTTTTAAGCGAAAAATTCGGCAAAAAAATCAGTATAATAACGCCTACCACAAAAGAGAGAAAAAGCCTTATCAAACTTGCTAAACTCAACGCCCTTGAAGTTATTAAAAACCAAAAAGAAAACTCTGTTTTAGATGAGCTTAAAATACTGTTCAATCTCCAAAACACACCTTACAAAATCGAAGTTTTTGACACTTCTCACATGCAGGGCGATGCAACGGTAGGAGCCATGGTAGTATGGGAAAACGGCAAATTTAAAAAAAGCGATTACAGACACTATCACCTTGAAGGAAAAGATGAATATTCCCAAATGAGAGAGCTTCTAACAAGAAGGGCTCAAAGTTTTGAAAAATCCCCTCCTCCCGATTTGTGGCTGATTGACGGAGGAAAAGCGCAGCTGAACTTAGCAAAAGAAATTATAGATTCAACCGGAGCGAATATTGACATACTTGCGATTTCAAAAGAAAAAATAGACGCAAAAGCTCACAGGGCTAAGGGTAAAGCGAAAGATACAATTTATGAATTGAGAATTGAGAATGGAGAATGGAGAATTGATAAATTAAAACTTAGTGAGAGTGACAAGAGACTGCAGTTTTTACAGATGTTGAGGGATGAGGCGCACAGGTTTGCAATAGAATTCCACAGAAAAACTAAAAGAAAGCGTGATACACAAATAGATTTACTGCAGGTAAAAGGCATAGGTAAAGCCAAAATGACAAAACTTTTGAATTATTTCGGAAATTTTGAGAATATTAAAAAAGCCGGTTTCAATGAATTAAAAGAAGTATTAAACGAAAAAGACGCAAAAGCAATAATGGAATTTTTTCAGTATGAAACAGCCCTAGTTTGAGGTTTGAGATGTGTAGAAAGGTATGATATTTGATACAATTTGGAAAAAAGGTAATAATGAAAGCAACAATAGGCGGCTTTGACGGAATGCATTTAGGTCATCAGGCTTTGATAAAAAAAGCCGATTTGATTGTAGTAATTGAAAAAGGCTCCAACCTCACACCCGGAGATGACAGATGTGAATATACCACCCTTCCCTGTAAATTTTACAATTTAAACGATATAAAAGATTTATCTCCCGTAGAATTTATTGAAATTTTAAAAAAACTAAACATATCTAAAATAATCGTGGGCAAAGACTTTAGATTTGGCAAAAACAGAAGCGGAGATTTGACACTTTTAAAAAAGCATTTTGAAGTAGAAAGTATTGATGAGGTTAAAATTGACGGAATCGGGGTGCATTCAAGAATTATAAGGGAGTTTATAAAAAAAGGAAATATAAAAAAAGCAAATAAATTCCTCGGACATACCTACAAAATTAAAGGCACTCAAATAAAAGGTCAGGGGCTTGGAAGCAAAGAGCTTGTCCCGACAATTAACATAAATCCTGTAAAAAACTATCTTATTCCAAAACCGGGCGTATATATTACTCTCACTAACAAACACCCGTCTTTAACTTTTATAGGAGTGCGCTCTACGGACAATAATTTTTCGATTGAAACACACATATTAGTAAAGGAAGAAGGGAGAAGGTTGAAGATTGAAGGGGAAAATGGGAATAAAATATTTCAGATTGAATTTTTGGAATTTTTAAGGGAAAACAGAAAATTTGACAATTTAAAAGATTTAAAAAAACGTATTCAAGAAGACATCATTTATGCGGAAAATTTTTACAAAACTCAA
>Ga0256838_1001506_pt1 | contig 10926 bp, 10 predicted proteins | sample 4571419metaG_FD_185978 | JGI IMG/M metagenome (GOLD analysis project Ga0256838, IMG submission 185978) | Hydrothermal vent microbial communities from Guaymas Basin, Mexico - 4571-419 | ecosystem: Environmental > Aquatic > Marine > Hydrothermal vents | place: Mexico: Guaymas Basin | collected... | reverse complement strand
CGGCGTTTATGAACTCGATGTTCGAGACGCCGTACTTCTCGGCGTTCTTCCGGGCGAACTCAACCTTCAGCGGGTCGATGTCGATTCCATACGCTCTTTCGACCTCCATCGCGTAGAATATGAGCTGGATTCCAATGCCGCAGGAGACGTCGGCGATGCTCTTCACTCCAAACTCTTTGAGGCGCTTGGCGCGGTATTTAGCGACCTCCTCATGGGTCGAGTAGCGCAGCCCCTGGAGGTCCATCCAGAGGTCATCGCGCGAGAACTTGTCCTTCGCTCTTATCCTCGCCCTCGCTATCTCAGCTATGAGCTCCCAGTTCTCGCCAAGCCTCGCGCGGAGCTTCCTCTCGTCAAAGCCGCGCCTTATGAGCTCGACCGCTTCCCTCACCTTCTCCTCGGTTACCCCCTCGAGCATGTTTCCGCCTAAGGGGAGAGGCTTAAAAACGTTGCCCGCGATAGTTCCAGAGGTGGTTCAATGGACTGGAGGAAAGTCACCTTCGCTCTAATACTCCTCATAACCACGGCGGGCTCCTTCTGGTACGTCTACGACTTTGCCTCACAACCGGTTTTCCACGATTACGTGAGCGACGAGGTCTGGTACGTCCCCGCGAGCAGGAACATCCTCCACCGGCTCGGGGTTACCCTCACCTACGTGAACGAGAGCAGCGGCTCGATGGGGGTGAACGTGATCTTCTCGAATCAGAGCGTCAGGATAAAGTACCAGTACGACGTCGAGAAAATTGCAATCAGGCACAATGCAACCTACGAGAAGGAGTACCTCAAGTTCCCGGGAGTTTATTTCGAGATTCCCCCCGAGCAGTTCGATGCCTTTCTCGATGAGCTTTCCGCGACCGTTCCTGGGGAGGCATACTACGTCGTCCCCGGCTTCTGGTATCCCGACAAGGAGAACATTCAAAACTATCTCAACACCGAGCACCCCTTCCTCGGAAAGGACTTCATAATGCTCGGCATGCTCCTCGAGGATAAGCCCGTGAACTGGCGCATTCCCGGGATAATCGCCTTCGTTTTAACCGCCCTCCTCGTAGCCCTCGTAACCTACAGGATAGGCAAGAGCTACCTCGCCGCCATCATAGCGCTGGTCTTCACGGTCGCAGACCCGACGCTTCAGGCCATGTCCACCGTCGCCATGCTCGACATCTACGTCGCCCTTGGAGTTGCCCTCTTCGTCTTCCTCCTCGCCTATGAAAAGGACCGCGGAGCGGCCTTTGCTGTTGGACTGGCCGGCGCCGCAAAGCTCAGCGGCGGCTTCGGCTGGCCTGTGCTCCTGCTCAGGGCCTTCAAAAGGGAGAAGAGCGTAGTCGGCTTCCTCCTCACCATACTCGTGCTCCCGGCACTCGGCTTCTTGATCCCGAACGTTCCGGCGATGGTCGCGGTGGGGCCGGAGAAGTGGTTCGACGACCTCCTCGGGAGCTTTAAGTGGCATCTCTCGAACAAGGGCGGCCATCCGGCGGCTTCTCCTGTCTGGGAGTGGTTCGTGAACAGAAAAGCCTTTGCGCTGCACTACGACCCCAACGTGTTCGCCCAGACCGACCCGTTCCTCCTACTCGCGATGGTGCTGTTTATCCTCGCCCTCCCGTGGCTTTACAGGAGAAGGGGCGGGCTTCTTGCCCCGTTCGGCGTCTTCTGGAGCACGACCCTCCTGTTCCTCCTTCAGTACCTCCTCGGGGGGACGACCCAGTTCAGCTTCTATGCCACGGCCCTTGTTCCGCCCGCTGCTGTAGTGATGGGCGTGGCGCTGAGAGAACTCCTCCGCTGGGAAGCCTTCACGGACTCCCTGTGGCTCTACCTTGAGTGGCTGTTCGAGATAAGGGACAGGATAAGGCTGAGGCTGGGAAGGTGAAAAAACCGTTAAGGGCCTGTTAGGCTTTTCTCGCCCTTCCTTTTCTTGAATTTTCGAGAAGATGTTGATTTCTCAAGTGGGCTTCACGTTCCACCCCAGCAAACGTAATCCTTAAAAAGTTATGAGCTAAGTATTATACCATGTCAATAACTTTCGTTGACAGAGAGAAAGAGCTTGAGTTCCTCGAAAGGCTGTGGGAGGGGAAAAACTCCTTCCTCCCCGTTTACGGCAGGAGGAGGGTCGGCAAAACGAGGTTAATCAAGGAGTTTATCGCGGACAAGCCGGCAATCTACTACCTTGCCCGGAACAGTACGTATCTCCACAACCTCCGGGGTTTTTCGAGGGCGATTCTTGAGCGGTTCCCTGCCCCTTATCTGAGTGAGGAGTCGTTTTCGAGCTTTGCAGACGTTTTCAGGTATCTGAAGGAAAAGGGAAAGCTCATCGTTGTTATAGACGAGTTCCCCTACCTGATTCAATCCGACAGAAGGGTTCTCAGCGAGTTCCAGTACATAGTGGACGAGATAGTGAGGACATCAAGTCTCCATCTGATCCTTGTCGGTTCTTCAGTGGGGATGATGGAGGAGCACGTTTTGAGCCAGAAGAGCCCGCTCTACGGCAGGCGGGATGGCCAGATTAAGCTCTCCCCGCTGGGCTTCTTCGACTCGTGGAAACTTTTGCGGGTGAACGTTGAGGAGGCGGTCAGGATATACGGGGTAACCGGTGGAATTCCGGCCTACCTTGAGCTCTTTGAAAGGTTCGATGACGTGAAAAGGCTCGCCTTCGACAAGAGGGGCTTCCTCTATGCCGAAGGTGATTTTCTCCTTTCGAGCGAGTTGAGGGAGCCAAGGGTTTACAAGCTGATTCTCAAGGCAATAGCGGAGGGAAGGAGGAGGTTCAACGAGATAAGCACCTTCACGGGAATTCCCCGCTCGAACCTCTTCAAGTACGTCGAGGTTCTTGAGAGGCTTGGCTTCCTGAGGAGAGAGATCCCCGTAACTGCCAAGCCGAGGACGAAGAACACGCTCTATACAATAGCGGACAGCTACCTCGCCTTCTATTTCCGCTTCGTTGAGCGTTATAGGGACGAGATAGAGCTTGAGAGCCTCGAATTCTGGGAGGAGTTCATGGAGGAGTACAACCACTATCTGGGCAGGGTTTTCGAGGACGTTGCGAGGCAGTTCCTCATTGAGCTGAACAAAGCTGGAAAGCTCCCCTTCCGCTTCACGAAGATTGGGCGGTGGTGGAGGAGAGGTGAGGAGATTGATTTACTCGCTTTGAACGAGTGGGAGAAAAAGGCTCTTTTCATTGAAGTCAAGTGGAGGGAGCTGAGCGAGAGGGAAGCAGGGAGAATTCTGAGAGACCTTGAAAGGAAGGCCGAACTAGTCGGCTTAGATGAGTGGAAAAAGCATTATGGCCTCGTTGCGAAGGGAGTTCAGGAGAGAGAGAAGATTCAGGGGGATGATTGGTTGGTCTGGGACTTGAAGGACTTTGAGTTCATTTCAAAAACTCGTCCAGGCTGACCTGTCCTTTCTTCTTCGCTTTTTTGGCCTCTATTTCCGCCCTCAGCTTCTCCTCTATCTTCCTCAGCGTCTTCCAGCTCCGCCTGACTATCGGCGGGAACTCGCCGTGCTCGCGGTAGTAGTTCTCCAGGAACGCCCTCGTCCTCGGGTCGCTGGGGTAGCCGCTTCCAATTTCTCCGTACTCCTCCTTCAGCTTCTCTATAGCCCTGTCGCGGGTTACCTTCGCCAGGATTGAGGCCGCGGAAACTGGCACGAACTTGTCGTCGGCCTTGTGCTCGGCCACTATCTCCGCCTCAAAGTTCAGCCTCTTCCTGATGTCTTCGCCGAAGCGGGCCTCCTTCACGTCGGCGGCGTCGATGTATACCACGTCGGGCCTCACCTTGAGTGAGTTGAGGACCTTAACGAAGTTCTCCACCTCGAACTCGTTCAGTGTTCCCCCGCGGGAGTCTATCTCCTCCGGCCATAATTCGAGAATTACATAATCATCCAAAAGCTTAATTATCTCGTCGAAGAGCCTCTCGCGCCGCTTTGGCGTCAGCCTCTTGGAGTCCTTAACGCCGAGCTCCTCGAGTTTGGGGACGTTTTCCTCGTCAACAACGACCGCGGAGATAACCATCGGTCCGATGACAGGACCCCTTCCGGCCTCATCGATTCCAGCGAGCTTTCTGCCCAAGATTTCACCTCCTGAAGAGAAGGACGCCGTAGATGACGCCCAGCATTATCGTTGCCAGACCGCTCGGTGGTATGTCTGTGAGGTAGGCCAGAACCACCGAGGAGAGCTGGATTCCGAGGGTGAGGAGCAGGCTCACGCCGATGACCTTTCTCAAGTCGCTGCTCACCATCAGCGCTATAGCCCCCGGCAGGACGGCAACCACCTGAAGGGTGATGAGGCCAACCGTCTGGACGATTAAAGTGCCAATCGCACCCACGAGGACGTAGAGAACCATGAGGTACGCCCTCACGTTTCCGCCGTAGCTCTCCATTCCCTCAGGGTCGAAGCTCAGGTAGAGGAAGTCGCGGTAGAGGAAGAGCATGACGAAGAAGAGGAACGCACCGCCGAGGACGAGGACGGTGAGGCTGTTGAGGCTTATGAGGAAGATGTCGCCCGTGAGGTAGGAGACTATGCTCTCGCCGAGCGGGAAGTAGGGCCTGGTCGCCATGACCTTGTAGAGGACGCCGAAGCCGAGGACCGTTAATCCGGCGACGAAGCTGGCCACTATCCCCACGGCGGAGTCCGGGGAAAAGCCGAGCTTCTCGAGGTGAGCTATGAGGAGGACTATCGTGACCGTGACTATCAAAGCCGTCAGCATGACGAGGGCGAGGTTCTCGAAGAGCAGGCCGAAAATCATGCCGAGCACCGCTCCAAAGAGAAGGGCGTGGAAGAGCGCGTGGGTTAGGAAGGCCAGTCCCTTGGTATTGATGAGCGGGCTTAGCATCCCCAGGAGGACGCTGACCATTATGCTGGCGAGGAGAGCGCGGAGGAGGTACTCCGGGATCACAGCCCACCACCTCCGTGCCTGTGGATGTGGACGTCGCCTGTTATGCAGAAGAGCTTACCCTCAACCGGGATGACCCTTGCCAGGGGCCCGTAGACGGATTTGATGACGCTGTCCTGGAGCACCTCTTCCGGCCTTCCGAAGGCTATGAGGCGCTTGTTGATGAGCATCACCCTGTCCCCGACCTCGAGGAGAGGGTTTATGTCGTGGGTGGTTATCACCATCGTTATTCCCCGCTCGCGCTTTATCTTGTTGAGCACACCCGCAACCTCGGCCCTCGCGCTGGGATCGAGCGCCGAGAGAGGCTCGTCGAGGAGGAGAAGCCTCGGGTCGCTCATAAGGGCCCTCGCTAAAAGAACCCTCTGCTTCTGCCCGCCGCTCAGCTCGCGGAAGAGCCTGTCCTTGACGTGGCCCAGACCAACGAAGCCGAGAACCTCCTCCGCCTTCATGAGGGTCTCGCGGGGGATTTTGAAGTGGGCGAAGCCATACCTGTATATACCGCCCATAGCGACGACTTCCAAAGCGGTGAGCGGGACGCGCTCGTTGAGGCTGTGGCTCTGGGGGACGTAGCCTATCAGCTCCCTCGCCCCACAGGGTTCTTTCCCGAAGACCTCGAGCTTGCCCCTGTACTCCCTGTGGAAGCAGGCTATCGTCCTCAGCAGCGTGGTCTTCCCCGCCCCGTTTGGGCCCAGGAGGAGGAGCGTTTCCCCTTCATCGAGGGAGAAGTTTACCCCCTCCAGCGCGGGCTTCCCATCATAGGTTATGGTGAGGTTCTCGGCTTTTATCACCCTCATGGCCATCTCCGGGTTCATGTTGAACGGTTCATTTTTAAACTTTCATGCGGTCATAGTGGACAGAGGTGTGTAATGCGAGGCCCTTTGGGGAGCGGCCGTGGTGTCCCAGACACCAAAATGGCGCTGCTAATGGCACTCCTCTCCTCGGGATGCTTTCGTGGGTTTCTTAGCCTGTTGGCCGTGAGGGTCCACGGAACCCGTGGTCTGTGCAAAAATTTTAAAAGCACAGCCCTGTACTTCCATTAGAAAATTTTTGCAAGGCTCAGGTTTATAAGGGCCCGGGTTGAGCGAATGGAGGTGATGATCATGGCGTACCACAGACGTGGAAACAATAAGAAGAAGAAAAGCAGGCAGGTTCAGGGGGACGAGGTTATCCGTGTCCCACTGCCGAAGGAAGGACAGCTCTTTGGAATAATCGAGCAGGCCCTTGGTTCCGGCTGGATGGACGTCCGCTGCTCGGACGGCAAGATAAGGAGGTGCCGCATTCCGGGCAAGCTCAAGAGGCGCATGTGGATGCGCGTTGGCGACGTCGTCATAGTCCAGCCCTGGGAGGTCCAGAGTGACGAGCGCGGTGACATAGTCTACCGCTACACCAGAACCCAGGTTGACTGGCTCCTCAGGAAGGGCAAGATAAGCCAGGACTTCATCAGCGGCGGCGAGCTGCTGTTCTGAGTCCATCCTTTCAGCGGCCGGCAGTGATGGGCATGCGCGAGGAGGTCATTGAGCGCGAAGTCGAGGCGATGCTGGGCCTCAGGGAGAGGCGCGAGAAGGACAGCGAGCTCTACAAGATAGCCAACGAAGTCTTCGACAGGACCACCAAAGAAACCCTCGCCTACCTCCACCGCAGGGGCAAGATAGAGGCCCTCTACGGCGTCATCAGCACGGGCAAGGAGGCCAACGTCTTCGCCGGCGTCGATTCGGACGGGAACAGGATAGCGGTCAAAATCTACCGCACGTACACCACCGAGTTCAGGCGGATATGGGAGTACCTCGCCGCCGACCCGCGCATCGGCTACCTGCCGAAGGACATGAGGAAGCTCGTCTTCGTCTGGACGAGGAGGGAGTTCAAGAACCTCCAGAGGGCAATTAAATACGCGGTCAGGGTTCCGGAGCCAATAATCTTCAGGAACAACGTCCTCGTGATGGAGTTCATCGGGGACGAGCTCCCGGCGCCCAGGCTGAAGGACGTCGAGAGGGAGCTGTCCAGGGAGGACTTCGAGGAGCTCTATGACTTCACGATGCGGGTCATCGAGAGGCTCTGGAAGAGGGGGGACATGGTCCACGGGGATTTAAGCGAGTACAACATACTGCTCCACGACGGCCCGGTCGTGATAGACTGGTCTCAGGCGACCGTTAAGAGGAACAGGATGAGTATCGAGCTGCTCAAGAGGGATTTGAGGAACGTCATCAATTACTTCGGTAAGAAAGGCGTTGATGTTGATGATTTCGACGATAAGTTCCGCGAGCTTGCTGGTTAGAGGGTGAGATTATGGACGAGTTTGAGAGACTGCTGAGGAAGTACGAGCGCATCGACAAGGACGGGAGGCCCATAAGGGAAGAACCCGAAGTTGAAATAGACTACGCCGCCGAGGGCGAGCAGGAGGAGTTCCTCAGGATACCAAAGGAGCGCGTCGCGGTGGTCATCGGGAAGAAGGGCCAGACGAAGAGGGAGATAGAGAGGCGCACGAAGACCAAGATAGAGATAGACAGCGAGACGGGTGAAGTCTTCATAACCTCCACCAAGGAAACCGACGACCCGCTCGCAGTCTGGAAGGCGCGCGATGTGGTCATGGCCATCGGGAGGGGCTTTTCTCCCGAGAGGGCCTTCAGGCTCTTCAACGAGGGCGAGACGCTTGAGGTGGTGAACCTCACCGACATAATCATCGGCAACGACAAGAACGCCCTCCCGCGCGTGAGGGGAAGGATCATAGGCAGGAAGGGCAGAACCAGGGAGATAATCGAGGAGATGAGCGGTGCGGATGTTAGCGTCTACGGAAAGACCGTCGCGATAATCGGCAACCCGCTACAGGTTGAGGTTGCCAAGACCGCCATAGAAAAGCTCGCCAAGGGCTCACCGCACGGGGTCGTCTACAAGTACCTCGAGAGGCGCAAGAAGGACCTCGAGCTCGAGAGTACGGCCTACTACGAGACCCTTGAGGGTGGGCCCGAGGAGCACCCCGAATACGAGGAGGGGGACTTTGAAAACGACGACTTTTGGGAGGACTGAGGATGGCCGAGGCGAAGCAGCTGTTTAAGGAGTTTAAGATACAAAGCGTCAGCGAGTTCTTCAGGCGAAACGCGGCAATGCTCGGCTACACGGGCAAGATACGCTCGCTGACCACCGTTATTCATGAGGCTGTAACCAACTCGCTCGATGCCTGTGAGGAAGCTGGCATAGCCCCGTACATTCGCGTCGAGATTGAGGAGCTCGGAAGGGAGCACTACAAGGTTATCGTGGAGGACAACGGCCCGGGAATCCCGGAGAAGTACATAACCCACGTTTTCGGTAAGATGCTGGCAGGAACCAAGGCCCACAGGAACATACAGAGCCGCGGCCAGCAGGGTATCGGTATAAGCGGTGCCGTCATGTTCGCTCAGATAACGAGCGGAAAGGCCACTCGCGTCATTACCTCAACCGGCGGCGAGGAAATAATAGAGGCCTGGGTCAAGATAGACGTCGACAAGAACGAGGGTAAAATCGTCAAGAAAGAGAAGCACCCCAATCCCAAGGGCTGGCGCGGAACGAGGATAGAACTTGAGGTAAAGAACGTCCGCTACGTCCGCTCGAAGCAGGGCGTTTACTGGTACCTCAAGCTCACCGCGATAGCGAACCCCCACGCTCACATCGAGCTCATCGAGCCGGACGGAAAGCTCATCGTCTTCCCGCGCTCGAGCGATGAGGTGCCTGAACCGCCGGTCGAGATGAAGCCGCACCCGAGGGGGGTTCTCACGGACGACGTTTACAGAATGGCCAAGAAGACGAGGAGGAACACCGTAAAGCGCTTCCTCGTCGGCGAGTTCTCGAGGATAAGTGACAAGAAGGTCGACGAGCTGATAGAGTACATAGCGGCGCTCAGACTCATAAAGACCGAGAAGGACAAGTCTGTGCAGGACCAGCTTTACGAGAGGCTCGCCAAAGGCGAGGTTAAGGCAGTCCTCCGCTCCTTCAGGGGATACACCAAGGTCGTCAAGCAGGTCGCCAAGATGATGGAGAAGCCTCCGGAGAAGCTCACCTGGCACGAGGCGGAGGAGATAGTCGAGGCCTTCAAGTACATGAAGTTCCTCGCTCCCCCAACGCATGGCCTCAGACCCATAGGCGAGGAGAACATCGAGAAGGGCCTCAAAGGAATCCTCAAGCCGGAGTTCGTTACTGCAGTGACGAGGCCTCCCAAGGTCTATTCCGGAGGTATACCCTTCCAGGTCGAGGTCGGCTTAGCGTATGGCGGCGAGATTCCGGCCGGCTTCGAGCTTTTACGCTATGCCAACCGCGTCCCGCTCCTCTTCGACGCCGGCTCGTGTGTGACCACGCTGGCCGCTCGCTCCGTCGACTGGAAGCGCTATAAGGTCGACGACCTCGAGAGGGCGCCCGTGGTCCTCATGATCAACGTCATCAGCGTCCACGTGCCCTACACCGGAACCGGAAAGCAGAGCATAGCCAACGTCGATGAGATTCAGAACGAGATAAGGCTCGCCATAATGGATGCGGCCAGGAAGCTGCAGACCTACCTCAGCGGCAAGCACAGGAAGCTCTACCAGGTGAAAAGGAGGAAGACCTTCGAGAAGTACGTCCCCGAGATAGCCAGGGCCCTGAGCGTGTTGACGGGCGAGCCGGAGGACGCGATTAAGAACTATTTCATATCATACATAGAGAGCCACTTCGCGGCCAAGGAAGAGGCGAAGGCCGAGGAGGTGAGCGAGAATGCCTAAACGCAAAGCCATACACCGCGAGAAGCCCAGGGAGAGGTTCTCCTACGACCCCACCAAGGTCCTCAACAAGCTCGAGGAGTACGGGAAGAGAATCCTCGAGGACATAAAGGCCGGCAAGAACCCCTACTTTGACATACCGATGCGCGGTCTCAACAACGTCTACTTCGACGAGAAGAGGCGCGTCATCAGGATGGGGGACAAGCTGTCCAGGAGGTACTTCCTCAACGTCGCCCACACGAGGAAGTTCATGCAGACGGTACTGCTGATGGCCTACGTGAAGAGGCTCGTGAGTGAGAACAAGCACGCGAGCCTTCGTGAAGCCTACTACGCCAACAAGCACACCATTCCCGGGACGAAGGAGAACACCTTCGAGGACCAGCGCGAGAGCGACCCCATCATAGAGGATCTCGAGAGGATGATGGGCGTCCTTCGTGAGGAGATGCACCTCACCGCCGACAGGCGCGGCTACATCTACGGAGACATAGTCATTCGCGACGGGGAGGATGAGTTCAACACGTCAAAGCTCGGTATGGGCGGCTGGGCTGTCCCGGGAACCGTTGAGCACCTCCAGTTCCCGGAGATAAACGTCGACTATGCCCTCGTCGTCGAGACCGCCGCTATGGCCGACCGTCTCATCGAGGAAAAGTTCCCGAAGAAGGAGAACGCCCTCATCATAGCGACCCAGGGACAGGCCTCGCGTGGCGTCAGGCGTTTAATCCACAGGCTCCACTACGAGGAAGGTTTGCCCATTATCGTCTTCACCGATGGCGACCCCTACGGTTGGTACATCTACTCCACCATCAAGCAGGGCTCGATAAACCTCGCCTACCTCAGTGAGAAGCTGGCAACACCGGAGGCGAAGTTCGTTGGAATGACCATGGACGATATAGAGCGCTATGGTCTCAAGAACGTCACCGAGAAGCTCAAGGGAATCCCGCCCAACAAGAAGGGTGGCCCGACTGGCGACTACAAGCGTATCATCGAGGAGATGAACTACCCGTGGTTCCAGACAAAGGAGTGGCAGAGGCAGCTCAAGATGGCCCTTAAGATGGGGGTCAGGATTGAGCAGCAGGCTTTGGCCAACAAGAGCCTCGAGTTCGTCGCGAAGAAGTACCTCCCCGAAAAGATAAACAACGGTGAGCTGCTGCCATGACGACGACCGAGGAGCTCGTCGCGCAGGTTAACAAGATACTGGACGATATCGGGATAGACATGGACGGGTTATTTGAGACTCTCCACATCCCGTCCATCTCCGTCCGCTTAAAGGAGAACCTCTCGCTCCTCCAGGAGCTGGAGGACGACCTCTCGCGGCGCGTCGGTGAGGTCAC
>Ga0256838_1001505_pt1 | contig 10928 bp, 10 predicted proteins | sample 4571419metaG_FD_185978 | JGI IMG/M metagenome (GOLD analysis project Ga0256838, IMG submission 185978) | Hydrothermal vent microbial communities from Guaymas Basin, Mexico - 4571-419 | ecosystem: Environmental > Aquatic > Marine > Hydrothermal vents | place: Mexico: Guaymas Basin | collected... | reverse complement strand
AAAAAGTCCAACTTCTATATTTATTATCTCTTGAAGAGTCTCACTATTTATTTGCACTTTTTTCCTTTAACAAACTAACTATCTTCTCTAATGCCTCTTTTACGCTAACCTCTCCCGTATCAATCACTAAATCGGCATTTTTCGGCTCATCAAATCTTAAATCCACCCCAACTACATTTTTACCATTATATACAAAATCTTTATTTTTAATCTCTTTTAAATCTCTTTTTAAATAAATCTCAATATAATCATCAAACTTTTTCCTTGCAAATTCCCTCAGTTCTTCAAAAGGAGAAATGTTTGCAACTATCGGAATTATTCCGTTGTCTTCTAATACTTTTGCGGCAATCATTACCCTTTTTATATTCTCTTTTCTCTCTTCTTCGCTATATCCTAAATCCCTATCAAAAAAATCTCTCACATAATCCCCGTCAATTATAAAGCTTTTTATATTTTTTTTATAAAAATATTTTTTTAGCTCTTTTGCCAAAGTAGTCTTTCCGACTCCGCTAATTCCAAGCAGCCAAATTACCATAAAATATCCATTTTTTAACTTCCTACTTTACTTTTACAAATTTTTTCAAAAAAACTTTTTATACTTTTTTTATATATTAAAAATTCATCAAAAATAAGCTCAAAAAACTTACAAGTTTTTTTGCAAAATTTTTTATCAAAAACTAAACAATAATATCTAACTTTATCGCTATAATAAAAAAACAAAAAGACCATAACAAATATAAAGGTAAAAATTGGAGCAAAATACAACTTTTTCAAGCCCTGACCCTTTTTTTATAACTTTTTTTATAATGAATATATAAAAATAGTTTTTTACCTCACAATATATGTCATAGCAGCAACTTTTGCTTCAATTTCAGCTCTATCATATTGTCTATTTAACTCTTCAACTATTGCTATTCTATCACCAATATTAAAATTTACATTTTTTTTCTTTTTTAATTTTCTTATTTTTGTTTTAGTAACTATATCACTTTTTAGATCTTTCATTTTGCCTCCTCAAATCGAATTATAGGACTATAATAAATATCGTTTTTATGAGCAGTTGCATCTATTACTGAAAAACCTATTTTATCTTCATCAACAAACCATTCAATATACCAAACATAATGGGGCATACTATATTTAGAGATACTTTTAATTTTTCTCTTTAAAAGCACACTATCAATTAAAGTAGCTTTATACGATAAGTTATCGACACCTTCATATTTTTGCTCAATGATATCTTTTATAACAACTTCTAAAAGAATCACCAAAGAAGGATATCTAAAATAGAATCTGTCAAAAGTAGGAATAATTAAATAAGTTTTTTCTTCTTTTTCATCATAAATTTCTTTTAAAAATTTCTCTAACTTTTCTTTTTTAATAGCCGCACTAAATAGCTTTTTTTTGTCTAACATTTTTTCAATATAATAAGACGAATCATCATATATAATATAATATTTTTCATTATTTTTATAAAAATACCCACCAATTAATACTATATGAGTAGATAAAACCATTAAAACACACAAATCACTTCTTAAAGCAACATCAATAATATCAAAAACATCTAATTTAGCAATATTTTTATTCTCTAATTCATATCTTATAACTTCAGTAGCTTTTGCTTGATAAAAAGAAGGATTATATCTATTTTTTTCTAATACTTTCAAAATTTGTTCTAAAACTAATCCGTCACTTGGTATTTTTCTGCCATTATGTGTCTGAATAGAATCCAAAATTGTATCAATTTCTATCAAATTAAAATTAAATTTTTTAAACATATATTTTGATAACATCAATATATCTGCATGAGCACATACAGTTACTACATTATCTTGAGCTATAAATGGAAATGATGTATATCTAAATTCTTTACCTAAAATATGAACTTTTACAGGAATATAAATAATATTCCTCTCTTCATCTGTAAGTCCAAATTGTTCTTTTAAGAGTTTTAATCTTGCTCGTGAGATACTTCCAGATACTGTTGGAATTGGTCTTATTGTAATATAACCTAAATAACTTTTATCATTATCTTTTATTTTTCTCTCAAATTGATCTATATTTTCAAATTCACTTGAAAATAGATGAACTCTTAAAGTTGCGTTTTTTATTCTATTATTATGTAACATTCCATAATGAAGGGAATATAGCTTAGTCCATTCTCTCTCTTTGTAAACTTCTCCAATAAATGTTTTTGATTTTTGAAAATGAAAATCAAACCTCTCTTTTATATAAAATGCTAATTTTTTTATTAACTCTTCATTATCAAAAAACGGATAAAGTTTTTGATTTTTTAATAAATCTTCTAAATTTTTTGCAATTCTCAATAACTAACCTTTTGCTAACTTTTTACTAACTTTTATAAAAAAATTATAACATCTTTTTTTTATTATTTTCTTGGCTTAATAAGCTCCACTTTTTTTAGTTCTTCAAAAATTTGCTCTTCTGTATTAAGTGCGAGTTTTAGTTTTTCTTTTCTGTATTTTATTACTTTCATCGCATCTTCTTCTTTTATTTCAAAAAAGTCAATTAATTTTCTCTCCCAATCCATTATTTCTTCATTTAGCTTTAATGCTTCATCTTTATCTAGATATTTAAATTCTCCCTCACCATATTCAAACACTTCATTCCAAGGACGAAGGACTGTATTTAGAAGTCTTGCATCTTTTTCGCTAAATAAAACTCCTACTTTTCTTTTTATTGATTTTTTATCAAATTCGCTGATAGTCGGATTTAGTTTTGATTTGTTTGAATGAAATTTAAGCCCCATAAATTCTGGTCTAAGCAAACACTCGTCATAACTAATCCCCATCCAATCAGCCACTGCTTTCATTGTAGATTCTGGAGAGTTTTTTACATCTTCGAGTTTGACAAAGGCTGTTTTGTTAGACAAACTATACCCGACTCTTTGAAAAAATAGTCTTGTTAAAAGCTTATTAAACATCCTTGAATATTTATCTCTAAAACTATTAATTCTAATTTCATAAGATGCTTGTATTTTATTTTTAGGATAATCACTATATAGCCAACTCTCAAGTCCTTGAAGCCAGTTTCTAATAATTACTAAATCTTTCGCTTTTGGAAAAACTTTAATAAATTTATAATATTCAAGCAAATTAGGATTATGAATATGATAAAACAAAACTTTTTTATTATCCAAAAATCTTTCTAAATTTCCTTCTTGATTAGTAAATTCAAACCTTATCTCTTCCCAAACAAGATGGATAATTTTAAAAAAATCTTTTGCAGTTATTTTTTCAAAAAGTTCAAGATACTTATATAAAATCTTTTCAACTTTCTTTGTATCTATTTTTAAACTAATATCTTTATTTTCCCCAAGAGTTGTAAGCCCGCTAATTTCGCTTATTTGTATTCCATCCCCCATAGGATCACCCGGAACTCTTTTTTTAGAATCAGCATCAAATACCGCCTCATAAACGTCCAAAAATCTTTTAATAGTATCTTTTTTATTAGCGTTTACTAATTTATCAAACACATCTAACCCAAAATAACCTTTAAAATATACTCCCGGAATTGTTGCAACTTCTTTATGTCCGTCAATAAGCGAATGGAAGAAAAAACTTCCTCCTCTTCCAATAGTATGAAAAGCAACAACATTTTCCAAATTTTTTAATCTTTTTTTCAAATTATACTTATTTTTATAAACACTTTTTCTTTGAATAAAAGGAAACTTTTCATTTAAAACTTTTAATACTTCTTTTGCTTTATCCTCTCCTTCTAAAATTAATTTAAGTTTATAAAGAGATAAAAATTTTGCAGGATGGTCCAATTCTTTCACATCAATATCTAAACAATAATTTAATAACATTTCGGCAGTTACTAAAATTAAACTTTTACAGCTCTCTTCATTTTGTAATAATATTTTAATTAAATTCTCTGCTTCATCAAATTTTGCCTCCTTAATATAAACAGACAAAAGAATAAATCCTGACATTTCATCTTTAAAATCAAAAAAAGATTTTTTTAAATAAACTTCAGCCATTTCAAATTGCATTAAATTTAAATAAATTTTAGCTACAAAAGAATAATATTCATTTTTGTTATATTTATTTATTAAAAATAATCCGATATTAATGGCATCATTATAAATAAGTCTATTTTCAAAATACTTTGCGATATTATAAAGGGTCTCTTCATCTTCTGTATAAAAAAGAAGAGAATAAACTATTTTTTTCTCAACATCAAAATTTATTTTTAAAGCTGCATCTACAATATATTTTAAACTTTTTAAACTCATTTGATTTGGTTTTTTAAGTTGTATAAGCTCTAAATATTTTCCTTGCAAATACAACCTTTCTATTAATTTATCATATTCACTTTCTCTCAATTCAACAAATACATTTTCATTAAACACTTTTTTAAATTCATTTACCCATTTGATAAATATTCTTTTGTGATTTTCATTGATTTTTGCAGAAGATGAAAGGGAATATATCGCTTGTAATAAATAATCTTTTGCCTTTAATAATTCATTTTTTACTAAATTTATTTTATATTTTCCATACAATGCATCTGGCATATAAGGATATTTTGCCAATAATACATCATATATATTCTCTGCTTCTTTTAACTTTCCACTTTGCAGATAAGCCGCTGCTGTTTTTAGTTTGTTTAGTAAGCTCATTTCTTCTCTTTATTTAAAGTTTCTAATATTTTTTTTATTTCAGGGTCTGATAAAGGGTCATAACCTTCTATCACTGCTCTCAATTGAGGTTTTTGCACAGGTTTTTCTTTTTCATTATCATATTTATTTTTATAATCTTTGTTTGTATTGTTTTTTTTCATTATTGACTCTCCTTCTATTTAAGTATTACTACCTTATATGTATTAATATATTCACCACATAAAATAAAATATGGCACAAATGCCAATGACAACACAATAATATTAATACTTAATAAATTTCTAATCTTAATAATAAATGCTTGTCTTGAATCATTAGTTGAAACATTTTTTTGAGAAGCATCTACATAATACTCACATAAAGTTTTTTTAAATTCGTCACTACTATCTAACTGATCTATATAACCACTTAATTCATTAGGATAAGGCATATAATAGTATTTACCGTTCTTCATATACAAATAGATATAATATCCAACTATCAATAACAAAATAATACTAATTAAAATTAACAAGAGGAAAATGCACAATAAACAATTCTGTTTAAATGGGGGTAAATTAAGAAAGTAATACCCAAGCCATGTAATTTGTAAAGATATCAAAGTAATATAATAAAATAGTTGTTGATTGATTTGCTCTTTTCTTTTTTCTTCTTTCTCATAATAATATTTGAAAAAATCTACTTTTTTATCTATTTCAACCATTAATTAACCCCTTCTCACCCACCCACTCAATCACCACATCATCAACATATTAATAATTTTCATCCAATATTGAACCTTCAAATACCAACGGTGTATCATTATTTTCAATATTTTTTATTTACAATAAATTTATCATCTTTTTGAGATATCAAATTTAAATATACCAAAAATTCTAAATACTCTTTTAATGTTACAGTAGATGCAACTCTTAAAACACCATTATTATTTATAATGGCATTTTTTAACTCATTTAAAGAAAATTCCTTTTTATTTCTTATATATTCATTTATTACTTTTTTAGTATTCTCATATGCTTTGCACATCCCTTACTTCCTTTAATAAAATTATTAGTTCTTTTTGAATTGTAGCCAAATCTATTCCTTTTGAATAAATAAAAAACATAATTTTTCTAGAAATTTTCCTTTTTGTAACACTCTTATAATCAAAAACATCTAAATTTGCTATATCAACTAATTTTAAATTTTTAGGATATTTTTGTTTTTTTGCATCAGATATTATTATGAAATTTTTATCATTGTTCAATTTTTTTTCTAATTTAGACATCCAGTCGGTTTTATTTAAAAATTCAATTAAGGCTCCCGCTTTTTCATAATCTGAAAAATCCGATATCTTTTTCATTAATGCTTTAAATTCAATAGAATCGTTTTCATTTATACTAAAATAGTTTTCACTTTTTAATTTTTGTATCAATTTTTCTAAAAAATCATAATACTCATACTCTCTTTTCCAAAGGCTTTTTAATTCTTTTTTTCCTGCAAAAAATTCATCTAATAAAAACGTATATATATTTTCTTCATTATTTTTTAAAAAATGATATCTTCTATCTCTCAAAATTCCTAAAAGCCAATCATCATTTATTTTACTAAATCTAAAAAAAATATCCTCAATTTGTTTATCATTTTTATTTAAATTAATTAATTCACTAATCATATCTATTAATTCATTTAATTTCTCTTTTTTTTGTAACTCAAAAACTATTAATCTCTCAAGTAACGTATCAAATTTTCTTACTTTATGATGATTAATTACGGAAGAATAAAGTTTATCTCTTTGTAAATAAAAATCATCTATTTCATTTAAAGCCTGAATAGAAGGAAGAAATTCAAAGTCATCTTTTTTAATTAAAATAAAAGTTTTTAAAATTCTATCAATATCACAACCATTTTCAATAAAAAAAGAAGCAAAAGAATCTCTTATAACATAATCAATTCTGTCAGCATCAAAATCACTTGCAAAAATTCTATGTAAACACTTATATTTCTTTTCATCTGTTAAGATATTTTCAACTATTTTTTTAATAATTAACAATAATAAAATATCTTTACAATCGTTATGTTTATAAACTATCAATTTTAACAATAAAAACGACAATTTCTTACCAACAAATTCATGAATATCATCTCCCGAATTTATTATTTTAAACAATTTATTATAGTTTTTATCAGTTTCGTCTAATTCACTAAAGTATCTTCCAATTGCATTTTCAAACAAATGGCTAAAAGGTAAATGCCCTAAATCATGAAAAAGAGCTGCTAATCTAATTGAAATTAATAATAAATAATAAACTACAATTAAATCTTCATTCAATGCTTTATTATAAAAAGAAAAATGATTTATAAAACTAACACCATTTATCTTTTCAATACTATTGAATAAATCTCTTAAATTAAATTTTTTGACATATCCCCTGCAACCATAAGCATTTTTTCCTAAAAACTCAGAAAAATCAAAATCTTTTACAAAATTTTCTATATCATCTTTATAAAAACTTAAAAACTTAATCACATCATTAACATTTGCATTTTTTAAACTATTTATAAAAATTGATGTGGTTACATCCATCACCCCTACTGAATGTATAAATCTTGAAGTTTTATTAGTAGGATACACATAAAAACTCATAGAATTTTGTATAATAAAATGTAGTCTGTTAAAGATAGATTGTTCAAAAATAAAAGCTTCTAATTCTGAAAAAATAATATTTTTATGTATTTGATCTTTTAATATTCTAACTTTCATAACAATCTTTCAATAACATATTTAATATTTTTTCTATTCTCTCAGTTAAATTTACTTTAATTTTTTAAATTTGGTATTCCAAAAGAAAATTTTCTAATTTTTTTTTGAAATACCAACTATTGTTTATTCTTTTATATAAAAAAGAGGCAAAAAGCCCCTTTAAATTAAGCTAAGAAATCAGCGAAGTTGTCTGCTACTAAATCTTGTGGATTGTCCACACCTTTTAGGATGGCTAAAATATCTACTGTCTCAAGAGTTGCATCAGATCCATCAGAATCTGTTGCTTCTACAATAGCGGAATTTGTTCCGTCTGTTACTACAAAATAAGCAGTCTTAGTTTGAGTCTCAAAATCAGTTTGTGCTTCTAAGAAATCTCTAATATCATTTATATTCAATGAATTTGCATTAGCCCCATATAACACGTTCATACCTGCTGTTACTGCTAATGTTGCCGCTCCTGATACATCTGCCTCTACATACTTAACTTTATTTGTTAAATCCGAATTATTAGCACTCAAATCTATTTTATCTCCGCCACTTCCTACAACGAAGTCTTCGATTGTTGTATCGTTGCTTTTATTAGCAGTCCCTGCTCCATTTAATACTACTTTATCTTGTCCATCTCCAAGAGTTACAGAGATTGTTCCATCACCACTATCATCATCTCCAGTTTGAGATGATACATCAACTGTATCGTTTCCAGCACCTGCATCGATTTTAATTGTATATCCGTCTCCCGCTGCTCCAGTTGTTGAGATGCTATCATTTCCATCACCAGTTTTTACTGTATATGAAGCGCTTGCGATTTTCATATTAGATACTGTATCTTTTCCGCTTCCTGTTGTAACAGTTACAGCTCTATCAGCTGCAGTAGTTGTACTATCATATGCATTTGTTAAATTTATTTTAACTCCACCATTAGCATTTGAAGCATCAACTTCTTTTAATGTTGAGTTAAGTGCATTTGTAATTTCTACATAAGTTGGTGAGTCGATTGTCAATTTATGTAATTTATCATCTCTAAGTGTTGCGATTTTCATACCACCATCTTGTGTTGTGTCATCACTATCATCACTTAATTTGTCTGTTTTAATATTTACATTTTCTACACCGTCTGCAGTAATAGTATTAATTGATAATTGAACACCTTTTGTTGTATTGTGTAAATTTCCATTAGCATCTTTGTTTGTCACATCAATATTTAGAGTTTGTTCTCCTGTTGTTGATGCTAATTGATAATTTAAACTTACAAGATTAGTATCTACATCAACTCCACCTGCATTATATTTTACTGTATTAGCACTTGCAGCTAAATTTGTAAGTTTGATTGTATCACCTGCATTTCCTGTAGCAACTCCTAAATCAATCTCTTTTAAGCTATCTGCTCCCGCAGTGTTTAGTGTGAATGTTCCTGGATCTGCCCCATTAGTTAAACTAAATGCCAATTTTTCAACATTTGCCATTTTAACTTTGTCTGTAATAGTATCATTATCATTTGCACTTACAACTAAAGTATCTTCCCCGTCACCTAAATCAATGCTATCTTTTTTATCAAGATTTCCAAGGATAACATAATCATCTCCACTACCACCAGTTACAGTAATATCTGTGTTTGAATTTGTTAAAGTTGCTTTTAAATTACCGGTAAATTTACTTGCATCCACTTTTGTTAACTGGTTAATTGCATTAGCTCCATCTGTATCTCTTAAAGTTAAATTTGCATCACCACTTATATTTAAAGTTTTAGTTCCACCATTTAATGCAGTTCCTCCAAGTGCAACTGAACTTGCTTTACCAGTTGAAACTATATTTAATGTTTTAATATCGTTACCAGTTATTCGTATATAATTAGTATTACTTGTTAAACTTCCAGCAGTTACATTATCAAGAGTTAATGTAATTTCATCACTAAGTCCTGTAAATGTTTGTGTAGTATCAAAACTAAAAATTGTGTTTTTATTTTTTATATTTTTAACAGCTACATTAGCTTCATCTTGAATATTATTAAATGTCACCGGCGCAATTGAACCGTTATTTTCAATATATTTTACTCCTGTAGTATTTACCATATCATAAGTAGCTTGATTAAACGCTTTGAATATAATATTCTCTACATTTGCTACTACTGGAGAATATGTTGTTCCTGCCGTGCTTCCTAAAACTGTAGCTTTTAATGTATCTATTCCATCTTTTCCATCAATACTATCTGTATTATTAAAGCTATCAACTTGATTACCATTGACATCGTTTAATACAATCCCAGCTATAAATGTATCTTTTGCATCTGTCCCTTCAATTGCATCTGCTTTGTAAGTAAGATAAAAAGTTTCCCCCGGTATATTTGCTACAATATCTTTAATTTTTGCTTCTGCAACTTCAACTGTAGCAGGGTCGTCTGTTACCACCTTTACAATGTTTTGGAATATGTCAAAATCTGGTTTTCCATCTCCATCAGGATCGTTTGTAGGTATAGTCTCAGCCGCTTCTACCGCAACTTGTGTTTTGTTTTTGAACGCTTCTACCGCTTTTTTTGTAACGTCGTCTGGAGCTTCAAGCTCTCCGTTTGCATATTGGTTGGCAACATATACTATTCCAGCCAATGTATCTCCAAGAGCTTCGTATGTCCCTCCATTGTCAACTACGTCTTTTACCCATCCGTCGATTCCTTTAGGGTCTGTCGTATAGTCTTTCCCCAGTAACAGACTGTATACTTTCTCGATTATCGCTTTTGCCTGGTCAGCCGTTACCGTTGTATCTCCCAAATTCGCATACTCCGGATAAAATTTTGCCGTATATTCGTCGCTTTTTGCTAACTGTACGGCTTCATACAACATAGCTCCCGCTAATTCCTTCATATCGGCATTCTTGTCTTCCGCCCATTTATACCACTCATCTAGCTCGTTTTTCGCTGCCGCTCTTTGGAATAAGGCAACGTATAATTGCGCTACTGTCTCTTTGTTTAGTGCCATTTTCTCTCCTTTTGTGATTTTAGGTTTTTACTCCGTAATGTTAGCACAATTTACATTACTTAAGCATTACCTCTAGTCTTACGATGATATTATAGCAAAAAAATCTTTTAATTTTTAACAAAAATTTAAAAAATAAATATTTTTTTTATACTTTTTAAGGTATTTTCCCATAAAAAACCACTTGTATCGACCGCTTTAAAAGATTTATAAGGAGTCAAAAGGGCTCTTTTTATATTTAAAACAAATTCTTCTTTTGATTTCGACCCGAATACAAAAGGCAGATTTTTAACATCATACCCCCTAAGAGCAAAAAAGGTCGCTACGGTTTTCTTTTTTGATACGAGGGCTTCGGCGGTTTTGAGGTTGGACCCTCCCCCGGAAGTAATCGGAAGCAAAATCACCTCGCTTGCGGCGATAAAAGAGTGAAGCTCTTTTTTTGAAAGCGTTCTTAGAATTTTCATTCTTGAGGATATAAGTTTTTCACAATTCACATACTCTTTTGGCATATAATCATATATAATGTTCCCGACCCTCCCGCCGACCAGTATAATCTCATCGGGGCGAAGAT
>Ga0256838_1001504_pt1 | contig 10929 bp, 10 predicted proteins | sample 4571419metaG_FD_185978 | JGI IMG/M metagenome (GOLD analysis project Ga0256838, IMG submission 185978) | Hydrothermal vent microbial communities from Guaymas Basin, Mexico - 4571-419 | ecosystem: Environmental > Aquatic > Marine > Hydrothermal vents | place: Mexico: Guaymas Basin | collected... | reverse complement strand
TAAACTCTCTTGAAGAGTACAGAGGCATATAAGATTTTGATTCTATCTCCTCAGACATCTCTTTTATAATGCCATTTGTCTCTTCTGTTGTTTTTCCATGAACCATTGTAAAAAGGTTATACTGCCAGTTTGGATACTTTGGACGGAGATAGCAGTGACTCACAGCAGAAAAAGTAGATGCTTGTTCTCCTATCTCTTCACCTTTTGCTTCATCAACATCCCAAACGACCATAGCATTTGCATTAAATCCTGCTTTTCTATGATTTAGAATAGAAGCAAATCTTCTCATAATTCCAGATGCTTGAAGCTCTTGTAATATTTCAAAAAGTCTCTCATAGCTTATATCTAAATCATCCACAATCTGCTTAAAAGGTTCACTTACAAACTCTATGTCATACTGTATTTTTTGAATTATTTGATGATGAAGTGGTGTAAGTTCTATCTCAGAGTGTACTACTTTTTTTACCTTCTCTTTTTTCTCATCTTTTCCAGTAGTGTTAAGTTTTACATTTATTTTAAATAGCTTCAAGGTTGGGAGCATTATATACTCATCTGCCTCTGTCAACTTAGCTAAAATTTCTATAGTTTTATCTAAACCTAAAGTGGAGTCAGGAGCTACTGCCATAGTAAACCAGATATTAAACTCATGATTTCGCTCATAGTTATGTGAAACTCCTGGATGTGTATTTATAATCTCTACGGCTTCATCTATTTTATCTTCAGCTATTTTAAATGCAACGAGTGAAGATTTATATCCTAATCTCTTTGTATCAAAAATTGCCGATGTCTGACGAATAATATTTGCTTTCTTTTGGGCTTGTAAGATAGAAAGAACTTCAGACTCTTCAATCTCTAACTCTTTTGCTATTACTTTAAATGGCTCTGCAACGAGCGGGAACTTTTTTTGTATTCTTGAGAGTATCTCTTGTTTCATATTTTATTACTTTAAATTAAATTTTTTCTATTTTAGTGATTGTATCTAGCTTTTTCTAATATATTATTGATGTTTATCAATAATATTTCTTTGCTATATGCTATCATTACATAATTAATATTAATTATAGGTATGAACAAGATGGCTTATTTTCCCGCTTTTTTAAAACTAGACAATAAAAAAATTTTAATCATAGGTGGTGGTAATGTAGCTTATGAAAAGTTAGAGCATCTTTTAGATTTTACAGATGACATTACTCTTGTCGCGCAAGCATTTACAAAAGAGATGCTTACAACTATAGAAAAGAAGAGACTCTCATTTGAGATTAGAGAGTATAAAAGTGGAGATATCAAAGAGTTTGCCATCGTTGTTGTAGCTGTTGATAACCTCGACCTACAGGCAGAAATATTTAAAGAGTCTAAAAAATACAACTGCCTCTGTAATGCTGTAGACTCTACTGCTTATTGTGATTTTATCTTTCCCTCTTACATCAAAAAAGGAGATTTAACAGTCGCTGTTTCAACCTCAGGAGCATCCCCTGCTATGGCAAAGTATTTGCGAATATTTTTACAAAAAATGATACCTGAAAGTATAGTAGCATTTCTTCAAGAGATGAAAACTCTTCGTAAAACTCTACCCAAAGGAAAAGAGAGAATGAAGATGTTAGATGAAAAAGCAAAAAAATATATAGAGAGTTGGAGTCAACACTCTCTTTAAGCTCTTTAATCTTTGAGTTTAAAAGATAAAAGGAGTGCAGCACTTAAGAGTAAAAGTGTCAGTGAATAGAGAATGGTATAACTACTTATTTGCAAAATAAGCCCTCCAAGAAGAGAGAAAAAGAGTCCAAAAGAGATTATATTTATCTGTAAAGCCACATAAACAGGTCTCTTCTGAGGAGGAGCTAGTTTTAAAATGAGGTTTCCTGATGCTATTCTATTTCCATCAACTGCCCCACCCACAATGAAAAATAGCAACATATACTCATAAATGCTCGATGCACTAAAAGCTAAAGAGATCGCTACAATTTGTAATGCTATGGAGATATTTGCAGTGAGTCTATTTCTTCCATTGCCACTTAATTTTCCCCATATTAAGTTACTTAGCATTGCCCCAACCATCTGTGTTGTTATCAAAGAACCAATGGCTACTCCATCAAGAGCAATCTTTGTTTGTGCATCTAAAATAATAAAAGGTAGAGAGATAAGATAGGCATAGGCAAGTAAAAATGTGCTTAGTTGTATCTGCAGCTCTTTATCTTCACGAAGAATTTTTAGTGAATTTTGTAAAAAAAGAGTAAAAGAGTTCTCTTTCTTTGGTATATCCTCTTTTACAGGTTCATCAATAGTACCAAATGCAATATATCCAAATCCCATTACAAAAGAGCTAATAATAAAAAGGTACCCATAACTCTGAGGTGCAGGAAAATGCTCTAGGACAATAGCAGCTAAAGTACCACTAAGAAGTCCCCCAAAAGCACTAAAAAACTGTCTATATGCCATTGTTTTTCCACGAAATTTATGTGAAAAAATCTTTGCAATAATATCTTTAAAATATATAGCCCCAAAACCAGCACTAAAAGAGAATACAAAAAGCCCTAAACCTATACAAAAAAGTGTTATATTTGGATGAGAGTCGCCCAAAAGAATGATAGAGAGACCTATGAAGAACCATGCTAAAAACCGTATGAAAAAAACTCGCCGAATAAAAGGGAGCATAAGAGGATAATTCTGTGCTTTAAATGCAGCAAAGAGTTGTACTAAAATAGCCCCACCTCGAAGGAGTGAAGCAAAAAAACCGACTAAAAGAGAACTCCCTCCAAAGTGATTTACTATAAGAGGTAAAATCGTAGAGGGCTCTGCTATGGTTGTCCCTATAGAGAGAAAAAAACCATGCAGAACATTTTTATAATGGTTTGAGGGTTTATCCATTTAACATCGCAAATGCCTCATCTATACTTGTAGCTTTTTGAGTTACAAAGAGGTAAACAGCAGCATTAAGTTTTGCAAGTTTAAGGTACTCTGCTGATGGGTTATTTAACTGCTCGACAGACTCTTTAATGCCTATCTTATCCCATGACTTGCTATAGTTAATTCCATAATGGGCTGGATCAACTATAAACTCCTCTATTTCAGATCCATTTACAATCCAAAGTCTTCCTTTACTAAAGAGTTCAGGTGTTCCCTCATTCCCTTGAATAAGAGCAAATCTTTTATATCTATCTGAAAATATTTCAGCATATTTTTTGACATATGGCTTATGAAAAACACCCGTAATAGCATACTCACTCTGTGCTACACGAGGTAGTTTTTCTATAGTGTTAAACCCACTTCTAAGCCCTAGTTTTCTTCTTACATCCGTTAAGTCATGCATCTTTTTAAAAAACTCAACTCTCTCAAAATAGTGAACATTTTTCTCTAACTCTATCTCATTAACAATCTCTTTAATTGTAATGCCATCTTTCGAAGGCTGTTTTTCGCCTCCAATAACAACAAGATTTAAGTCGCTCTTCTCTAACTCTTTAGCAACAAGTGGAAAGATATATGGATTTTTTGCCTTTCCATCAAAAGGGTACCCTAACTCTAAAGAGTTTTCTACTTTTGTCTCTATTATTTCACTGTCACATGCAGCGATAGCCCCGCGAAACTCTTCAATAGTTTCAGGTTTTAAACGCCAACCGAGTAAAAATGCAGCAATTTGCTCAGTAGAGACACTCTGATCTAAAATCTGATGCATCATGTCTTTTGCTTCATCAAAGCTCAAATCACGATTTCCCTTTGGACCTGTGCCAACAGCATGAATGTATTTAAAAAAACTCATTATTTATTTAGTGCCTCTATAAGGCTCTCTTCTAAATCTTCATCTTCAGGAAGTACCACAAGAGACTCCTCTGTAAAATCAATAGTAACCGATTTAGTCTCATTCTCTAAAACTTTCTCTGCAAGAATAGAGTTATATTTAAACTCAGTCATTCTCCATCCCTCTTCTTCTCCAGTTTTCATAATAACTTTATGAATAGCCTTTAAGTTATGCTTCTCCTTAAAGTGTTGATACCCCTCAGTTTTTGCATCACCGTGATACGCAAGTGTAGAACAAGCACTAAAGAGCAGAGAGCTTAGTAACAGTGTAAGCGAAATTTTAAATAAACTTTTCATCTTTCATCCTTTATGATAATACTAATATGATATAATAATAATAATAAAGACTAATTTAACCCACTAGGATTCTTATACATTTCCCAAGGGTATTGTCATCATATTAGTTATAACTGTTCCAATATTTATTTTTACTATAATATTTAGGAATCTGACCGAATGAGTATTTAGCATGTGTAACATTTTTTTGGAGCACTTTTCTTATCTTCGATATCTTATATAAAAGGTTTTTTATGTACAAGTATGCCCTTCTTTTTGCCTTATTATTCAACACTTTAAGTGCCTCACAACTAAGTGACACTGCTCTTGCCCAAGGTGATTTCACGAAAGCATTCAAACTGCTACAGCAAGAAGCTACAGATGGAAATGCCCAAGCAGAGTACAATCTTGCACTTATGTACTACAGAGGTGATGGAGTAAAACAAAATATAGAAAAATCGGCTGAACTTTTAGAAAAATCGGCTGAAAAAGGGTATAAACTTGCCATACAAAATATTGGTCAAATTTATATGCAACTCTTAAAATTTGATAAAGCCAAAAAATGGCTTAAAATAAATGCACAAAATGGAGATGCAAATGCTAAAGAGTTACTTAAAAGTATAGAGGAGACTGAACTAAGAGAACCACTCTAACTGCTCACGAAGTGTAACAACTTGTCCTACAATTATCAGTGCAGGAGTGGGTAAATCTTTTGCTTTTTCTACTATAGTTTCAAGTGTTCCAACTACAACTTTTTGATCTTTTGTAGTCCCTCTTGAAATCACAGCTATTGGGTAATCTCTTGGTTTTCCAACCTCTATCAACTTTGATGATATCTTCGCTAAATTATGCAGACCCATTAAAAAAACAATAGTATCATCTGTTTTAAAATTTTCCCATGGAATCTGAGACTCTTTTTTCTTTGGAGACTCATGCCCAGTCACAACTCTAAAACTTACAGCAACCCCACGATGTGTTACAGGAATTCCAGCATAAGCAGGAACACTAATAGCTGAAGTAATCCCAGGAATAACTTCAAAAGAGACTCCCTTTGAAAAGAGGTAAGTACCCTCTTCTCCCCCACGACCAAAGACAAAAGGATCTCCACCTTTTAAACGTACGACTACATCATGTTTGAGTGCATTTTGATATATAACATCATTTATCTCATCTTGTGGCAGTGTATGGCGACCATCCTCTTTACCTACATAAACAAACTCACATCCATCCTTTGCCATCTCTAGAAGTTCAGGATTTGCTAATCTATCGTAGATGATTACATCTGCTTCACCTATAACTCTTGCAGCTTTGAGAGTTAATAACTCAACATCCCCAGGACCAGCACCTGTTAAGTATACTTTAGCCATTACTCTCCTCCCTCATATATAAATATTCCTGATGGTTTTTTAATAGTTAATATCTCTCTATTTACCCACCAACCCTTAGTAGTATTAAGGACAACAACCTTATTTGCATCATTGACAGATACATAAAGATTTGGTTTTTCTTTTGACCATCTAACATGGAGAACCTTACCTTTAAACTCAAATCGTTTAATGACTTTAAGTGTTTTTGTATCTATAATCTGGATAACTGGGAATTTCTTACCACTAAAAGTTACCGCTAAATACTTTTTATCTGGAGAGAGTGAAGTAAATACAGGCATACCCTCTGTTTTAATAGCTTTAATAAATTTAAAATCAGGTGTGTAAACAAAGACTTTATTGTCCCCAACAGCAGGAATAAAGACATTAGAGTCACTAATAGACCAAAAACCAAAATGAGGTACTTTGAGGACTGGTTTTCTCTCATCTAACTCTAACTGAATTTTTTTAAACTTCATAGTTTTCAAATCAACAACACCAAACCAAGGGCTACTAAAAAAGCCGTTAATATATTTGTCATCTTTTATCATCGCATCAAAAGGCATAACTCCTACATCTTTAAACTCTTTTACTAGTTCAAATTTTGGACTTCCTTTTCCATCTGTAATATCTTTATAAACAGCAATAGCATCATTATCCATCTCTGAAAAAACAAGATCATTTTTATATATTTTAATCCCTACATTACGAGAACCTGTTTTTATTTTCTGAAGTGGTTTGAGGTCTCTTGAAAGTATATCTACACTCTTGTCATCATAGTTTGCAACGGCTACATAGTGCTCGTTTATTACAAAACCTATAGCACTTTTACTTGTTTTATACTCATTTAATTTTTTCTCAGAGATAGGATCAAATCTTACTATATACCCATCACGACTTATAAGGTAACCATCATTCTTATAAAACTTAATCACTCCATGGTTCATGTTATGCATATTAAGCATGTGATTTCTTGGTAGACCATCTTCAATAACAGCTACAGAACTACTCTCTCGCTCGACCACAAAGAACTTCTCTTTTGCACTCACATGTGTATATAAAGATGCCACTAAGCTAGTGACTAAAATCATTTTCTTAAACATTTATCTATTCTCTCTTTCTTCTTTAGTTAAGTAACATGAGGGGTCTTGCGCCCATAAATCACCACTGATTGCATACGCTCTTGCACGGCTTCCACCATTACAGATATCTATCTGTTTACACTCACTACAAATACCACTTATCTGCTTTCTTGGATGTATACGCAGTGCATCTAAGAGTTTCCCCTCTTGCCAAATATCACCAAAGTTTTGATTAATAATATTTCCAACAATAAGAGGGAAAAATGGATCAGGTCGAACATCTCCCTCGGAGTTAATGTTGAGTAGTTTTCGCCCTGCGGAGTTTCCACCCCATTTGACAAGTCTCTCTCTCATTTTCTCTTTAAGTTCTGGATACTTTGTGCTAAATTTATTTAAGAACATTACTGCATCCATCTCCATGTTCCCAGTCACAATCTCTATATCACGACCAGTTTCATAATACTCAAATGCTTTATTTAAAATGAATGTTACAGCTTCTCTTCTCTGCTCTTTACTTAAATCCATTTTTAAGTTATCAAGCCCTCTACCAGAGTAAACGAGATGAGAAATATAGATTTTAGGAATATTATGTTTCTCTACTAAATCAAAAATATACTCTAAAGAGCCTATAGTATCTTTTGTCATAGTAAAACGTATACCTACTTTTGCACCTGTCTCATTTGCTAAAAGGACAGCTTTTAGAGTCTCTCTAAAAGCACCTTTAAGTCCACGAAAATAATCATGTGTCTCTTCATCACCATCTATACTTACACCTACATAATTAAAGGTATCGGTAATTTTCTTGATATTTGATTTTGTGAAGTAGAGTCCATTACTAGAGAGGTATGTAATGATACCATTTTCCTTGCAAAACTCTGCAATTTCAAAAAGATCCTTACGAGTAAGTGGCTCTCCACCAGAGAAGATAATAAATTTAACACCATTAGCTTTCATCTCTAAAATGGTTTTTTTAATCTGCTCAGTAGTAAGTGTGTCAACCTCATCGAGAGTTGACTTTGAGTAACAGTGAAGACATGAGAGATTACAACGATTTGTAAAGTTCCAAATAGCAATACTACCATTTAAAATTCTCTCTTTTTTATCTTCAACAACAGAAGCTATTAAATTAGATAAACGAAACATTATTTTCCTTTTTGTGCAAGTACATAGTCAACTATAGCATCTAACTCATCATTAGAAAGATTAAGTTGTGTCATTACACTTCTTTTATAAGCAAACTTTTTATACATAGATTTCGGGGAGATAATATATGCCATTATCTCTGACTTATTTCTTTTTTTTGCTATTTCATTAAAAGGGGGACCAAATGCCATTGCTGTTTGATGATGGCATCCCCAACAGTATGTTTCAAATACTTTTTTCCCATCTAGCTTCTGTGCAAAAGCCATAGAAGAAAAAAGTAACATAATTAGTAGATATTTTTTCATTTTCACTCCTCTTACTTATACTCTATACAAATTATATTGTAGCAAAAGTATACTTGAATTACAGCTTATAAAGCCCATGAAATAGGGAAGAAATAATGTTTAAATATTTTTGATTGATTTATATCAAGAGAAAGGTAGTTTATCTCTCCAAAAAGGAGAGATAAAAAGGTTTATGCACCTGGTATACCTTGTCTATGTTCAATAGAGTAAGTAAATGTTGGCGTTGTTAAACCTTCAATATATTTAACAAATTTACCAGTTTTAGCTTCGTAGATACCGATACGACCAGCATTCCACTCAGAAACCATTGTCCAATGACCATGATTTGCAGGTTCAGCATGTAGAATACGTGGAACTACTACTTTACCATTTTTATCTTTTACAGTTGGAACTTTCCAGCTATAAAGCTCTTTATGTGTTACAGGATCAGTAATAGTACCTTTTTTAGTACCAACAGTTAAAATTCTATCTGTTTCTAATGTTTGTTTATTAATAAGATAGATTTTATTCCAGTTAGATGGACCACCTAAAACACAATCTGACCAGACAAATGGAGTATGTTCACTTGTACCAACGAAAAGACCACCACCAGCAGTTCTTACATGTGCTACAACATCCCAAGCACTATCCCAAATAACAACATCCCCAACATTCATACTATTTGTAGCATAAAGTTGACCATATCTGTCATTGTACCAAGATGAACCTTGACCTGGATGTGGCTTGCTTCCTGGACCAGTGTATACTTTTGCAACAAGTGATTTAGTTTTAAAGTCAACTACACCCATAACATCAGAACCTTGTGATGCTTGCATTAAGTAACGACCAATCTCTTTCCCCTCATTTTCAAAACCATCATGAAGAATCTTACCAATGTTTGGAATATCACCAACGATTGGAAAATTTGGTTTAGAGTAATCTACTATATATACATGTCCCGCATCTTTAAGTGCAAATGCAATATATGGACCATAAGGTGTATCATACATACCAGCTACACGAGAAGAACCAATATTACCATCCATATCAATTACACTTGACGTAGGGTAAACTTTCAGTGGCTCAAGAGTCATTGCATCCATAAGGATAGCTCCACCTGGTACATAGTTTCCTGCCATTAGGTATTTACCATCTGGAGATACTGCTAGACCACGAGAGTCTGAACCAACTTGTACTTCAGCAATTTTTTGTTGTCCTTTTGATGCAAGGTCAAACATAGTTACTAAACCTGAACGAGAGATAGAGTAAGCATAACGTGGTTGGCGTTTGTTTGTAACAGTTACATGTACTGCAAATCCAGCTGGGTGACGTGAAAGTACTTTACCACTTGTACCATCAACAAATGTAACACGTTCAGCATCACGTTCTGTTACGAAACAGATGTCAGTTACATGTTTTACATCTACAGCATGTGGATATTTCTTAAGAAGTGCTGTTCTATTATTAAGCTTTTTCCATCCTGCTGTTACATTTTCAAGACTAAGAACTTCCATCTTTTTGCCTTTAAAATGTTGAAGATAATCAACCATTTTTTGTGCATCAGCTTGATTCATCTTTTCAGAGAATGAAGGCATAGCCGTACCAGGACGACCATTTAAAATTACTTCAGACAGCGTATAAGCATTTATCTTAGCAATTTTATCTGGACGTAAATCTGAACCAACACCACCTTCATGATTTGGTCCGTGACACCCTTGACACTCTTTTTCGAACATTTTTTCAACATTCATATTTGAAGTTCCAGCGAATAAACCGGAACTAACTACTGCAAATGCTGCAACTGATGTGACTAATTTATTAAATTTCATTATATTTCCTTTATATTATTGTCATAATATATTGCATATCTACTGTTCATTCTCTTGTATGAACTCGATTTTGCATATAATAAACTGCAAAGGGAAGTAAAAACAACCCAATAGCAGCGACAACTAAAGCTCTAGCAGTAAATTTCCATACATGCATCAAACTTCTCATTAAATACAAACAATAAGCTGTTAATACTCAAAAACGTAGACAATTATTTTTGTCCACTGTTTTAATAAGTTCACCTTCACTGCAGTATATACCCCAACATAAAACCCTCCAAAAACTAACACAAGTGCTGATGACACAAAGATTGGTAAAAAATTACTTACTATGTGTCTACTCTAACGACGGTAGGTTCAATCATGGAATACTCCATAAAACTTTTGTAAGATTTTAGTCTCAACCATATTTTATTGTATTAATTTATATAATTGATTGATATATGTCAAGTTACAATTTAATTTTTTTTAACTCATCATATCTTAGCTATCCAGAGTAAGCAACCCAGAGAAAAGACAATTAATTGCTGTAAATCAACAAACTTATTATTTACATTAACATTGTGATTAAAAAGTAATCATAACAAAAATACTTTCAAAAACAAAACTGCCTTTTTTTTAATCATATTTTCTAAGTTTATCATCTATTTTTCTATTATACTTCCTGTATCAATTAATTAGGAGATTATTTATGGCAGGATTTAAAGACTTAAAGGGACAAGGACATGCACCAACATTATTTATGGCATTTTTGTACTTCGATATGAGTTTTATGGTGTGGACTATGCTTGGGCCCTTAGCATCTGAGATTGCGGATGCACTTGCAAAAGGTGGTCGTATCTTAACAGATGGTGAGATTGCTACACTTGTTTCTCTCCCTATTCTTTCAGGTGCAATATTGAGAATAGTACTCGGTTTTGGTGTCGATAAACTTGGTGCTAAAACTACAGCACTTATCTCTCAAATGATTGTTATTCTATCTCTTATAACTGCATTCCTTATGGGTGATACTATTACTTATGAAGTTTTACTTATTGTAGCACTTGGTCTTGGATTCGCTGGAGCTGCTTTTGCAGTTGCTCTTCCACAGGCAGGTCAGTGGTATCCACCAAAACTTCAAGGAGTTGTTTTAGGTATAGCAGGGGCTGGAAATATAGGGGTT
>Ga0256838_1001503_pt1 | contig 10932 bp, 13 predicted proteins | sample 4571419metaG_FD_185978 | JGI IMG/M metagenome (GOLD analysis project Ga0256838, IMG submission 185978) | Hydrothermal vent microbial communities from Guaymas Basin, Mexico - 4571-419 | ecosystem: Environmental > Aquatic > Marine > Hydrothermal vents | place: Mexico: Guaymas Basin | collected... | reverse complement strand
ACGCTATATGATCGGAGGTGAAATGTATGTTTCCAAAGGATTTTTTGTTTGGTGTATCGCTTTCTGGGTTTCAGTTTGAAATGGGCGGAAAAGGTTCCATAGATGATAAAAGTGACTGGTTTTTGTGGGTGAGGGATCCTGTTAACATAGCTTCAGGACTTGTAAGTGGGGACCTCCCTGAAAATGGCCCTGATTACTGGAACAAATACAAAGAAGACCATCAAATAATGAAAGATTTGAATATGAACGCTGTAAGAATAGGCATAGAGTGGAGCAGAATATTTCCAGAGCCAACGAAGGATATTGAAGTCGGCATTAAAAGAGAAGGAGATGCGGTAGTAGAGGTCAAAATAGATGAAAAGTCACTTGAGAAGCTAAAGAAAAGAGCTAATAAAGACGCTATAAAAAGGTACCGTCAGATAATGGAAGATATAAAATCAAAAGGGATGCATCTAGTAGTGAATCTAAATCACTTCACCCTCCCTATATGGCTCCATGATCCATTTGAAGTTAGAAAGTTTGGGATAGAAAATGCGAAAAGATCAGGATGGTACAGAAGTGAATCAGTAGTTGAATTTGCAAAATACGCTGCAGTTGTAGCTTCTGAATTTGGGGATTTAGTGGACGAATGGAGCACTATGAACGAGCCGCAAGTTGTAGCTTCCATAGGCTATATACAGGTAAGATCTGGTTTTCCACCAGCTTACCCAAGTTTTGAGGCATTTATCAAGACGATGATAAACCAGGCCCAAGCTCACGCAAGAGCTTACGATGTTATAAAAAGCATCACATCAAAACCTGTAGGACTTATATACTCCTTCTCTCCAGTCTATCCAGCGGATAAAAGTTCAGAAAAAGCTGTCGAAAGTGCTATGCAGTATCAAAACTATTGGTTCATAGACATGGTAACCCTTGGAAAAATTGGAGAGATGTTTGGAGTCGGTGGAATAGATAGACCCGATATGAAAGACAAATTAGACTTCATTGGAGTGAACTACTACACAAGATTAGTTGTAAAAAGTTCCGATGAATTCCCAGGTTGGCAGGTTCTTGGAGGTTATGGATACGGGTGCGCGCCACTATCTAAATCCTTGGATGGATACCCAACAAGCGAGTTCGGTTGGGAAATATATCCAGAAGGCCTTTATGATATACTAAAGGCTCTCCACGAAAGATACAAATTGGAGATGATCGTATCAGAAAATGGCGTAGCCGATTCGACTGATAGCATAAGACCCTATTTCATAGTCAGCCACTTAAAATACCTCGAAAAAGCCATAGAAGACGGAATAGATGTAAAAGGCTACCTTCACTGGTCGCTTATAGACAATTACGAGTGGGCTCAAGGTTTTTCAAAGAAATTCGGTCTTGTTCATGTTGACTTTAAAACGAAAAAAAGAAGTTTAAAGCCAAGTGCAGTTCTTTACTCCAAGATAATTGAGGAGAGAAGCGTTGACAAGTTCATAGGTTCAATACCCTTTTGAAGCGGGGTGAAAAATTTTGAAAGTAACAATAAAAGATGTTGCAAAGGAAGCGGGCGTTTCCATAGCCACCGTATCGAGGGTTCTTAACGGTGCTAATAACGTATCAAAAGAAAAAGGTTAAAACCACAAACTTATTCTACCCACGGATATAATGGAAAGAGAATCTGTTCTTTCTGTAAATTAATATTACTTCAACTTTTCCAAATGCTGTTTTGCCGTTTTCTTAGCTTCAAGCCCCAGTGCTGTAAAGCCTTTCATTGGAGGCATCTCAAGAACTTTCTTAAACATCTCTATTGCCTTATCTTTTTTGTTCCACACTTCGTATAAAATCCCAAGTTCCAGATAAGAGTTTATGTATTTCGGTTCTATTTCTATTGCTTTTTTAAGGTATTCCTCTGATTTTTTATAGTTTCTCATTGGCCATGGAACATCCCTGTATCTCATTCCCATTGCGACATAAGCTCTGAAACACTTTGGATCAAGCTCAATAGCCTTTTTGAAACTTTTATCAAAATCGCCCAAGAGGAATAAGCTCTTTATGATACCAGCATATTGTGCAAGCCTTCCAATAGCAGCCCCTTTAACAAAATAGGCATAGGCGTAGTTTTTATTGAGCTCTATCGCCTTATCAGCGTACTCTATCGCTTTTTCATACATCGCTTTTTTATCTGCATTGTCAGGAGCACCCCAAAGTGTGTACTCAACAATAGCATCAGCTAACAACGTGTAGAGTTTGTAATCTTTGCTTTGAAGTTTTTCCAATTCAGATATCAAGCTTTTCATACCTTCTACGTTGTATGAGTCCCTGTACTGAACAAACTCCTCATACAAAGCTTGATAGCTACTTTGAGAAAATCCTACAGAAAACAGCATAAAAGCAACTAAAATAACCACCCAAACTTTCTTCATCTTACCCCTCCTCCTATCAAAATATCCCAAAAATGCAAGTATCAATGTCTTACCTCTTTTTACACACTTTAATGTCCCAAAATAAGAACTTCAAGCAACAAAACTCAAAAGAAGCGATACTGCGAAAAATATTCCCGCATAGGCAAGAAATTTCCAACCTCTTTTATCGTATTCTTTTCTTTTTAAATCCTTCTTTTGTCTCATATATTTCGTTCCTATTTCAAAGAGAATTATAGATATTATCAAAAGCCCAACACCTATGAAAAAGAAGACATTAGAGGTTATCCACGCGATGTTTTTAAGCACATCACCACCTCTTTCCATTACAAAAGGGCGGGCAACAAACCCGCCCTTTTAAATCCTATCAACTACTCTTTATTCTTCGCTTTTGTAAAGGCTATAGAAGTCGTTTCCTGGTCTCATTGGATTGTAGTACCAACCCTTTATCCAACTTCTCTGGACCCTAAAGCCCATTCCTTGATAAAGTGGGGCTCCAAGAGCGTATTTCATGGCAAATTCCTGAACCTTTACATAAAGTTCCTTTCTCTTTGCAGGGTCAGCAATCTTTGCAGCCTCTTCTATAAGCTGATCCAAGCTCTTTCCACCAAGTTCATCTCTTGGTGTGGAAACAAAGTCACAGAAATCTTTACCTTGCCTGTGTCCATACACTCCCTTGGAGTCGTAGTAAGTGAATATGAAGTTGTGTGGATCTGGGTAGTCTGCAAGCCATCCTATGATGAATGCGGGAGCATATCCGTTCTTTGTAGCGTCGAGGTATGTTGGCCATTCAACGCCTCTTACTTCAATATGGAATTTAGGATTAAGGAATTCTATATTGGTCTTAAGCATTTCTGCAGCTACTCTTCTTGTATCGTTTCCAAGGTTGTAAAGGAGTGTCATCTTAAAGCCTTTTTCCCAAACCTTTCCATCCCAAGCTTTTTGCAATTCAGCCCTTGCACACTCAAGATCGTAGTTTGGCGCGTAGTCGCTGTAAAGAAGGTCCTCTTCAAATCCAAGGAGGCCTTCTGGAAGGTCGGTTGGTATTCTCCTTCCGAGTCCGTGGAGAACGTCGTCAATAAGAGCATCGTAGTCCATTGCACAGATGAAAGCTCTTCTCACATGAATATCGCTGAAGAAATTCGGTGGAATTCCTTCACCGTCGAGTTTTCCAGAACCAATGTATTTACTGGTTTTTTTGATTGTCCAATTGAAGTGGAGAGATGTAACGATAAGCGTTGGAAGTGGCTTAATTACCGTAACACCCTTCATAGCTTCAACCTGCGGTAGATACTGGGTTGGAACAGCAACTATGTCAGCGTCTCCTCTTTCAAGCATTGCTCTTCTTGTGCTCCATTCGCTGACTGTCCAGATAACAACCTTCTTAACCTTAGCGGGTTCCCTCCAATAATCGTCAAATCTTTCAAGAATAACTTTCTTTTGAGCTCTGTCCCATTCTACAAGCTTAAATGGTCCGGTTCCGTTTTCCTTTGCGTAAAGTGGCGATTCTTCTTTTCTTATATCGTGGAATTTCCACCATCCTTCAGCGTTTCCATCCCAACATCCTATGGATGCACACCATTTTTTGTCAATTATAGCTGCCCAATTTGCACTTTGAGCTATGACATTGAGGAATGGACCAAATGGTTCTTTAAGATGGAATACAACAGCATCGCCCTCTACCTCAACAACTGGATCGATGTATTCTTTGTAGAACTGAACAAGTTTGTCGTGGTACTCTGGCTTAAGATTTCCATTTTCGTCGAACATATCAGACCAGCTTACTCCAAGTACCTTCTTAACCATACCCTCAAGGCTGTCTATACCATAGAACGCATCCCAGAGCATCCAAACTGGCCCACCAGCTGGGTCAAGGATAAGAGCTCTTTCAAAGGAGTATTCAACATCTTCTGGTGTAAGAACATCACCGTTGTGGAATTTAACACCTTTTCTTATGTAGAATTTGTAGGTTCTTCCTCCATCGAGGATTTCCCACTTTGTAGCAAGTCTTGGTTCGAACTCGGAAAGACTGCTGCCTTTGTACTGAATGAGGTTTTCATAAACGTTGTAAATAACCTCGCCACTTGACGTATCATAAGCTTGATGAACATCAAGAGTGTCTGGTTCACCTATGGTTACATCAATGATGGTGTCTGGGTTTTTAACCGCTGCAAAAAATACCATCGCAAGTGTTAAAAGTAATACCGCTAAAACTTTTCTCACAAATACCCCCCCTTTTCTAAAAAGGTATGATGTTTAGAATTATACCACTATATTCACACTTTTAAAGGAGTGTAGCAATCATAACAGCTTTTATTGTATGTTTTCTGTTTTCTGCTTCATCCCACACCCTGCTTTGTTTACCCTCTATAACATCAAATGTAACCTCTTGTCCTTTCACTGCTGGCAAGCAATGCATGAATATCGTCTCTTCCTTTCCCGTATTCTTCATAAGCTCTTTATTAACTTGGAATGGCTTAAGCAGTTTTATCCTTTCTTGAAGCTTATCTTCCTCGCCCATTGATGCCCAAACATCTGTGTATATGACATCGGCTCCTTTTACTCCTTCGTCAACGTTGTCTGTAAACTCGATCTTGGCACCGGTTTCCTTGGCTATTTCCATGACCTTTTCTACAAGTTCTTTTCTTGGTCTTAAGCTTTCTGGGGAAACAATCACATAGTGGAGTCCCATTTTAGCAGCACCTATCATCAAAGAATTTGCCATGTTGTTCCTTCCATCGCCCATAAAAACAAGTTTTACCCCTTTAAGTTTTCCAAAGTTTTCCTCAATCGTCATGAGATCGGCCAAAACTTGTGTTGGATGGTAATTATCTGTAAGGCCGTTGTACACAGGGACTCCCGAATATTCTGCAAGTATTTCCACGGTCCTTTGCTCGAATCCACGGAACATTATCGCATCAACCATTCTCCCAAGAACTCTAGCTGTATCTTCTATCGATTCTTTAGCACCAAGCTGTATATCGTTCTTTGAAAGGAATATCGCATGGCCACCTTCCTCAGTGAAAGCCGTTTCGAAAGCAAGTCTTGTTCTCGTTGATCGTTTCTCAAATAGCATCGCAAGGGTCATTCCCTCAAATCTTCTATGCTTTTCTCTTGCCCTTGATTCTGCTTTAACCTGATGGGAAATATCAAGAAGATACCTAATCTCTTCTGGTGTGTAATCAAGAAGTGTTAGAAGTGACCTTCCTTTAAGGTTAACTCCCATACCTCTCCCCCTTTCTAAATTTGAAAACACTATCGAGTACTACATCTTCCAATTCCTCTATTTTTCCATCTCTCCAAACCTTTACAAGATCGATAAGTACTATCTTTTCCCTCAATCCATCAACCACACTGAAAGTGCTTAGTCCAAGTCCACCAAATAGAAACACGACAAAGTCCGCTTTTGAAAGTTCAAGCCCCTTTGAATGATCTCTTAGGGCTTTTGAGACTCTTCTTTTACCATTCACTTTTGTTTCATCCCAGTATTGTTTTAATCTATCAAGCTCTGGTCTTGTTAGTGAATCTAAAAGATTTTTAATTTTTCTCTCATCGAGCTCATGGAGCTTTTCATAGTTTGGGATAACAGGGCCATACTTTTTACGATAATCCTGCCAAAACTCATGCCACTTTGTTTTATCATACTTCAAAATCTCCAAAAACTCATCAAAGTGATTTTGTAGTATACTTCTCATCGCTATACCTCCCTCTGGGAATTATATCAAAGTGGTAGAATAAAGAAGGTGATATTCATGATGGAGATTTTCAAAAAGTCTAACGGAAAAGTGCAAAAGATTGAAGAACCTCAAAAGGGAGATTTTATAAGGCTTATCGATCCAACACCAGAGGAAATAAAAATGGTCATCGAACTCACCGACGTTGATGAAGACTTCATCATAGACCCTTTGGATGAAGAAGAAAGAGCTCGTGTTGAAATAGATGAAGACTACATACTAATAATACTAAAACCTCCCATAAAGATGCCCCGAGACAGCCATGTCCCTTATAAAACATCCTCTGTAGGTATCATAATCACTCCAGAACACACTGTTGTGGTGTCTAAGAGGAGGTTTTCGTTCATAGACGACAATATTTTGAATGGAAAGATAGATATAAAGAAAAGAAGCAAGATGATATTTCAAATATTGCACTTGAACGCCAACGAATATCTGAGAATATTGAAAGAAATACAGCTTAGAATAGATGAGATAGAAGAGGAGCTTAACAGATCTTTAAGGAATAAAGAAATAGTTGAACTGATGAAACTGGAAAAGGGGCTTGTTTACTTCGTAACCGCCCTCAGATACAACGAGATACTCCTTGAAAGATTGATGAAGGGGAACATCATCCCGCTTTACGAAGAAGATAGAGACATATTGGAAGACGCTATCGTTGATAATCGCCAGGCCATAGACACAGCAAATATATACAGTGATATATTGGCAGGGATGATGGATGCATACGCTTCTATAATTTCCAACAATTTGAATATAGTTATGAAGGTTCTTGCGGTTGTCACCATAATTATGGAAATTCCAACTGTTATAACGAGCTTTTATGGAATGAATGTTAAACTTCCTCTTCAAAACAGTCCTTTTGCGTCGTTTTATGTTATAATCTGGTCAGCTATAAGTATCATATTGGTAATATTCTGGTTCAAAAAGAATAAGTGGATATAAAGCTTGACACAATAACTTTGAAAATGTAAACTCATATCCGTTAAAGAATATTTAAGTTAAGGAGGGATCAAGGTTGAAAAAAGGTATACATCCAGAGATGAAGCTGGTGACAGTTAAATGTGCTTCTTGTGGAGCAGAGCATACATTTTGGACGACCCGAGAAAACATAAGAATAGAAGTATGCTCCAACTGCCACCCATTCTACAAAGGAAAGGGAGCAGGGGCTATAATAGTTGACACAGAAGGAAGAATAGAAAAGTTCAGAAAGAAATACGGAGAAAATTACTTGAAATCTTAATTGTGGGAGGTAGGCAAGGTGAAAGTTGGCGATACCATCAAGGGTAAGATCGTAAAAACATTGAAGTATGGAGCCATAGTAGAGATCGAAGGAGGGGAAAAGGGATTCGTCCATATTTCTAAGATATCCAAAGATTACGTAAAAAGCGTAGATGAGTATCTTAGGGAAGGCCAGCAAATAGAAGGCAGGATCATCGGAAAAACGAAGGACGGTAAATGGGAAATAACACTAAAAGACAGCAAACTCGAGAAACTTGACGAACAACAGCCTACTCAGACTGAAGAAGACAAGAAAAAAGCGGAATTTGAAAAGAAGCTTAAGAGATTCCTTAGAGACAGCGAAGCTAAGTTCGCTGAGTACAGAAAAAGGGTAGAGAAAAAAGGCGGTAGGTGGTAATAACTAGTGCAATAAATAAAAGGGCGGCTCTTACGTCGAGAGCCGCTTATTGTTTTGTATTAAATAGCTTCTTACTTCAACCTTTCCCAAACCTTTTTGGCCACGTTGGAAGCTTCTTTATAGATTTCACTCTCATTCAAGTGAATTTCCCCGTCTTTCATCAAGTATTCTCCATCAACCAGAACATATCTTATATCGGGTTTATCGAAGACTCCAAAGAAGACATGTCCTGCTATGTTGGATTCATCCAATGGAGTGGGAGGAGAGTATTTAACTATAGTAAAATCGGCTTTGTATCCTTTTTGTATACTTCCAATCTTTACACCCAAAAGTTCTGAAACCAACCTGTAACCATTTTTAATTCCTTTATAAAGATCATCCAAGGAGAAATAAGTGGGTTTTTCATAAAGGAGCTTTTGAGAGAAGTAAAGATTCATCCAATCCCTTGTTATGTTATAACCAAGTCCGTCGTTCCCAATGACAATAGGAATTCCATATTCTTTAAAGAGCTTTGTTTTTGGCAAGCCAACGGCGTTATTCATATTTGAAGTTACATTAACAGCAATAAACACATCCTTACCTTTTAAAATCTTCGCTTCATTTTCGTTTATATGAACACAATGAGCCAAAATAGAGTTTTTTGTTAAAAGCCCAAACCTTTCTAGTCTTTCAACAACCCGCATACCAGACTTTTCCATGCTGTCCTGTTCATCCTCATAACTTTCTGCAACATGGATATGTATAGGCCTTTCTTCTAGCACCTCTGAAATCTTCTTCAATGTTTCATCGGAAAGACTCAAAGATGCATGAAGGCCAAACATACCAGCGTGTTTTTCCGATTTTTCCTTCATAAACTCAACATTTTCCTCTATAGCTTTATCCACATCAAATCTATCTGAGGTTTCAAAACAGAAGATTCCCCTCATCTTTCCTTTATCTACAACCGCCTTTTTCAATGTGCTAAGAGAACCCCTTATTATCATTCCACTAGCGTGGTGATCAATTACTGTAGTCACACCATTTTTGATAAGCTCCACAGCACTAACAAGTCCACTATAATATACTGCTTCCTCATCTAACTTTGCATCAAGCTTCCACCAAAGCTGAAGCAAAATATCCTTGAAGGACTTTGGATCGTATGGAACGATCATCCCTCTAGCAAAGGTGGAATATATGTGCATATGTGAGTTTATAAAGCCAGGAAGCACCATATGTCCGTTTAAATCTATCACTTCATCATCGGGATTTTTCCTATAGTCTTTCATATCACCAACTTCTGCTATTTCTTTGTCGAATCTTACATAACCGTTTTTTATGAAGTTTTCATAATCGTATATCATCACATTCGTAAATGCCTTCACACCCATCACTCCCCTATTATCTTCACTACCACTCTCTTATTTCTCTGACCATCAAATTCCGCATAGAATATCTGCTCCCATGGTCCAAGGTCAAGATCACCATCGGTAACAGGAAGAACCACTTGGTGATGAACAAGTATTCTTTTTAAATGCGCATCACCGTTATCTTCACCAGTCTTGTGATGATTGTAGTCCTCTTTATAGGGTGCGAGTTTCTCAAGCCATTCCCATATATCCTGATGAAGGCCCGGTTCGTCGTCGTTAACAATTATCCCAGCCGTTATATGCATAGCCGAAACAAGACAAAAACCCTCTTTTATCCCGCTTTTTTTTACCATTTCCCTAATTTTATCTGTTATCCTAACAAGCATCCTCCTTTTCGGAGTGTTGAAATACATATACTCTGTATAACTCTTCATCGCTCAACCTCCTTTTTGAAAGTTTTTGGCAGCTTTAAGGAAATTTTAGCATAAAAGCTTTCAAGGGAATGTAAGATAAGCACGATTTTAATCACATTTCGCTTTATATAACTTAAATACTTGGCTTGAAAATAGTGTGCGCTCTTCGAAGAAAGGCACGTGAACTTCTTTACAAAATTGTATTTCATCATTCATTCCTTTAATTAGCAGCCTTGGGAATACACCTATATTAGGGTACTTTGGGTACTTTGTCATACGGGGGTTGAAAAAGCAAGATGCAAATGATAAAATTCCTCGTGCGGTGTGAAAGTGACCCGGTAGCTCAGCAGGTAGAGCACCTGACTTTTAATCAGGGGGCCGCGGGTTCGAATCCCGCCCGGGTCATAAGCGAGAGTGGCGGAACTGGCAGACGCGTCGGACTTAGAATCCGATGGGCGTTGAGCCCGTGTGGGTTCAAGTCCCACCTCTCGCACCAAGGTATGCGGGCATAGCTCAGCGGTAGAGCGCCTGCTTGCCAAGCAGGAGGTCGCGGGTTCGAATCCCGTTGCCCGCTCCAACAAAAACCCCTCGCAAGTGCGAGGGGTTTTTTCTATAAATGAACTTCCTAAAAGTTCTTCTAATAGATCTGTTCTATAAAGTTAAAATTTCCTATATTTTTGATATAAACTGATATAATAAATCAGGTCATGATATTAGAGGGGGTGAATTCCTGTTGATAACGAGAGATAGAGCACTTGAGCTTCTTAGGAAACATCTTAAAAATAAGAATTTGTTTAAACATTGTCTGGCAGTTGAGGCTGTTATGAGGGAGCTTGCAAAGAAATTTGGAGAAGATGAAGAGCTTTGGGGTCTTACTGGGCTTCTTCACGACCTTGATTATGATTACACAAAAAATGACCCGGAAAAGCATTGTCTCGTGACGCTTGATCTTCTCAAGGATGAAGACGTCCCCCAGGAAATGCTTGATGGAATACTGGCTCATTGCGGAAAGAAGGAGAGGAAAACACTTATAGAAAAGGCGATATACCCAGCGGATCCTGTGACAGGGTTTATAGTTGCTGCTGCCCTTATAAGACCTGAGAAAAAGCTAGAAGTTGTTGACGTTCCATTCCTTAAAAGAAGGTTCAAGGAAAAAGCTTTTGCAAAAGGAGCAAACAGAGAGCAGATGAAAGCCTGTGAAGAAATTGGTATGACACTTGACGAATTTTTGGAGCTCTCGCTGAACGCCATGAAGAAAATCTCTGATGAACTTGGATTGTGAGGTGGTCTTTATGGAGATTAAAAACATAGTTGAAGAGTGGATTGAGAAGTATCATAAAGAGTATAAGTTTGATCTCGATGAGAAAAGAGTGGTGTCCCAGAGTGAAGTAAGAGGTGCTATTGAGCATA
>Ga0256838_1001502_pt1 | contig 10936 bp, 13 predicted proteins | sample 4571419metaG_FD_185978 | JGI IMG/M metagenome (GOLD analysis project Ga0256838, IMG submission 185978) | Hydrothermal vent microbial communities from Guaymas Basin, Mexico - 4571-419 | ecosystem: Environmental > Aquatic > Marine > Hydrothermal vents | place: Mexico: Guaymas Basin | collected... | reverse complement strand
TCAACAATAGTGGCAATGGTCATGCAGTCAAAGTAGAACTCGCACTCTAAGCAAAACTCATCGTGCGGGTTAATCCTGCCAATGCACGCCGGAAGACGCTCCAGTTCTTCTTCAGTAAACTCATACCACACTTCAACCCCATCAACTCTAATAGCTATCACACCCCGTCACCTCCCCTCAAGCATCTGCGGAATCTTCCTCGGCAGGACTGAGGGATTCACAAGCTCCACCTGAGCCCACGGAACTACAGCATAGAGATCCCTCGCGAGCCCCTCCTTCAACCGAGCATAACGAACGCCCACACTCCCAACCCTCCAGAGCGCCACCTTCTTCCACGCAATGTTCACCATATAGAACAGCGGAAGCCCGTAAGACTCTGAGAACAGCTCCAGCGCGTCAGCCCAACCAGACCAGTACTCCTCGCCCCTTTCCTGCTTGGCCCGCAAGTAGGACGCCGTCTCCCTGGCCTCGGAAATCTCCCGCTCAAGCCACTCCAACAGGGTCGGCGGTTCTTCCCTGGCCTGCTCAACCAAGGACGCCCGCTCGCGGGCGACAAAACTCCAAAACTCCTCTTCCTGCCTCTTCGCTTCCGCGAGGACTTCCGACAGGTTGTCGCCACAGACCGAGACAATCGGCCTCGACTCCCCAAACAGGTCCACAAGCTCCTTCAACTCCTCAGACATCGGCCTTCACCTCCAAAACCGGTGCGTGGGACTCAGCCTCCTTCAAAGCGCGCAGAACCACGCGTCGAAGGTTAGAAACGAAAGCCTCAAGCTTTCCATCACCCTCAGCCCTGGCCTCAAGCTCATCAAGAACCGCCAGAACAGCCCGACGCCAGTCGGCAGGGTCAATGTCCTGAAGGACCTTCTCCAGCTTCGTTGGAACGCTCTCCTCAAGGAACTCTTTCGCCTCCTTGCCACGCTTCTGGTTGAGCAGGCCCATGTACTGCCTCTCGACAACCTCAAAGAACGTCGCAAGCCAGCGCTCCGCCGCTTTGCCCGTCTTGAGAGGCTTGACCTCGGGAACGGCCTCGCCCTTGTTGATGGCCTTGGCCACCTTCAGCGTGTCCTCGCGGTAGAGTTCATAGTCAATCAGCAGAACCGGGCCATCGCTCTTCTCAGGGCGCACGAGAACCCAACCCTTGAACTCAGGCGCGGTCCTCTTGGGATAGAACTTCGTGGCGTAAGTGTTCTTCTTCGTCGTCTTGATGTCAAAGGCGAGACCCATGAGGCGTTTCATCTTCTTCTCGTCTCTCAAGTCAAGGACTTCCGCGCAGAGGTCAGCCCACGAGATGCCCTCCCTCGCGTGCTCCGCAAGAGCACGGAGGAGCTTGCCCTCATTGTATGTGTGAGCCTGCTTCTCGCCCTTGAGCTCATAATACTTCTGCTTCCAGTATTCGGCCTCTTTCTCTGCCCTCTCACGGGCCTGACGCTCTTTTTCAAGGGCATTGAGAAGAGATTCCCTCTCTTTCTTTAGAGCACTTATTTCGTTGTCTTTCTCTGCAAGCTTCCTCATTAGAACGGCCTTTTCAGCATTCTTAGACCTCAAAAGCATGCCAACATAAACGCCAACAGGGAGAGTGCCCTTCTGCTCGTAAAGCCTCTCCTTGTCTTCCCGTTCCATCCAGAATGCAGTATAAACCGGGTTATCGAATACCGGTGGCCTTCCAGGCCCACTGCGGTTCTTGCGCTTTCTGCCCTTCTCTGTCATTGCTCTCACCAGAAAAGCTCAGTTTTTGACCAGGGCTTGAAGACGCTCGATTTCCTTCTTCAGCTTTTCATTCTCCTCCTTCAGGCGTGCAAGTTCCTTGAGCTTGTCGTCCTTGGCCATGAGGTCCAGAAACTTCCATCGCGGGAGGTCTCCCCTCATGGCCTCCAGCTTCTCGAAGAGATTGTATGGCACGTCCACAACCCACTTGACTTTGGGTTCTGCCATCGTCATCACCTTATACGTTTTATTCGTATATACGTATAATACGTATCCTTAAAAGCTTTTCTGTCAAAACCTGTGCATTCCGGTGTTTGAGAATCAAAAACTCGTGAACATTACCCGACTGCGAAGAAATGAGCACAAATTTAATTTTATAAAATCAAATTCTCAAAATTGCGGAGTTCTCGACGGAGAAAAACCAAAAAGCTACTTTTTCTTTCCTTCTTTCTGCGAGAATTAAATAAATTAAATAAATTTAAACTAGAGATATAGAGAATAGTTAAGAAAGTAGCTTCTGCTCTTCCTCTGGAGTGAGAAGTTTGTATTTTGAGAGTGAGAGCTGTTTGATTAGCTTGGAGCGGTCTCCGAGTAGGTCTTTAAGCCGATAAGCTCTAACTACCAACACCTCAACAACTGTGTCCTTTTTAATCCCCATTTCATCTCTTAGCCCCTTGGGGATTGTTATGTTGCCTTTATCTACAAGCCGAGCAACAAACAGTCCCCTGAGAACATCTCTCCCATGTTTGACTCGGATTATTAATTCTACATAATCACCAACATCGAGTTCATGATAAACCCTTGTCCAGAGCGGGAAAGTGAACTGACCTCCACGTGTAACCTTAGCGTGAAACTTCGCTAGTGGTTCAACTACTCTGGCTTCGCTGTCAGTCATTAGGACCACCACGTGCTTATTCGTATTGATGTTTAAACAAAAGTTTGAACATAAAATAAGGGTTGTGGTTCATAAAACGAAAAAAGCTCAGGAAAATGAAATCGGTGGCAGAGTAATGGAGAACTGAAGCTCTCTTTGCACTGCTGGAAAAGTAACCTTGAGCTCCCACTTGTTAGGCTTTTGATCGAAGTAATATACCAGAACTGCTTTTGCGGTCGAGTTTGCTGGCACTTCATACGGCGCTTTGCTATCAAATGAAGGAGATTCTCCGGAGAGCTCCCACGAGAGAAGGGGAATCGTTTCTGCCGTCCATTTGTTGTTCTTCACGAGTACCGTTACGTTGGCTACGGTTTCTTTTGTGCCCCAAAATTCGACTGTGCCGGTTGTGAATTCTGATATTGTTATGTTAAATGGCCATTTGGAGATTTTGATTGGAAGACTGTCGAGGATTACAAGGACTTCTTGCTCTGGCAGATATTCTTCCACTCCGAGCTTCAGGGTCAGGTTCTGGTGATTCAGGGGGATTTCGCTCATTGGGAATAAGAGGAAACCTTTGAGAAATTCTTCCGGCTCCAAGTCTCCGAGGAAGTATTCTTTCTCATCTAATTCTCTTACAGGATAACCGTCCACGACGAGCGGGCCAAGCGTTAGTTCCTCTATCTCTACAGTGTAGTTTGCCGTGTTGCGGATTCTGACATCAACGCGGAGATATTTCTTGAGGTTCTCGGGGTTAGTATAGACGCCGTACTGATAAACCTCAACCCGTAGTTCGCCATGCTTTTGGCTTATGTTAAGGGTTCTGGAGTTATTGAGATAAAGGTTCTCGAAATAGGCTTCTTTCTCATCGTCGGACATCTCTGGCAGGTCGTAGGCGATAAAGTCTCGTTTCAGCGTTTGATTCCCAACGATAAGAACCGCGTGAACGTAACCCTCTGAGACCAGCCCTTTCTTCGGATGGGGGATTATATAGCGGGCCTTGTAGCGCGTGATGTTGTGGAGTTTATCATCGAGCTCGATAAACTCCTCAGTGTATGGCTCGAAGTCTGATTTCTTCACTTCTATGCTTCCGTTGTAAATTAGGAAGCTATATCTGTCTTTTATCGTCAATCTCAACGTTCCGTCGATGCGCGTGTAGTTGGTTTGGTTCCTGACTTCGAGGTATACTACTAAGGCGTCTGCGTCGTCGTTGTATCTGATATCCACGTCGAATCCACTGATGGCCCTTTGAGGGATTTCCTCAGGAGTTCCAGTAGAGGTCGCACTTGTTGAGGACTCGGAGGTCGTTGAAAGAGGCGCCGGGCTTGACGTGGAGCCTTGGCTTTGTAGGCACCCTACCGAAATCACTATCAGGAAGATGACCGCTAGTGCTAAGGTCCTTCTCATGAGGTTCCCCGGAGAAAAATTACGTAAAAAGAGTATAAAAACTAAGCCTTCTCGGCGAGTTTCTTCTTGAAGTGCTCCTCGCCGACGGGCGTCAGAGAGAAGACGTAATGTCCGCCGTCCCTCGCTTTTGTCAGGTATTTTGATTTCACCCATGTGGGCAGGTATTTTGAAGCCGTACCCTTGCTGATGCCGAGCTCTTGGTGTATCGTGCCGTAATCGACTTTCTTTTTCTCTAATATGTACTTAATAAGGCGTATTTCTGTGTCGGTCGCTCTCTGCACGTGGCGCTTCCCGTTGAGGATTTTCGACATTTCCTTGATTATTATATCGTCGGGGGCTCCGCTGGTTGTCAGCTCGTCTAATTTCAGAAGTATCTCGTCTAGGAGTTTCTCTTCAACGTCTAAGACGAGTGGGGCGAGATAATTCGTGTCGAAGGGCACGTAGGTGCGTTTGATGTCGGTCAAAACGTAAAAGTCTCTTCTGAATGAGTCGTAGACTATTGCTTCCTCTTTGTCAGTCTTCTCGATGAGAACCCCCGTGAAGTCTCTCATGACCCTGTCGAGGAGTTCTCTGTCCTGGATTGTGATTATCATGTGAGTGCCGAGCTTTCTGAAGAGGACCATGAGCTTAATGAAGAGAACGTTTTTGTTTGAGCTCGAACGCCTTGCCATTAGGTGTAGGGCCGCCTCGTCGAGGATTAGGACTTTTTTCTTGTCTCTATGTTTCACTAGGAACATGATAAGCTCTGAAACCTTGTTCACTTTCACGTAGCCTTTTTTGAATATGACGAATTCTTTTGCGTCGTCGAAGATGCGTGTGTTGGAGATTATGTAGTCAACTTCGCCCATGCGGTACATTTTCTCGGCGATTTTGAAGGCGAAGTCGGTCTTTCCTTTGCCCATGTAGCCTGTTATAGTGATTATCAGGACGCTCGTCTGGCGGAGCCAGTCGAGAACTACATGCTCAAGCGTGAGCTTTTCAACTTCTTCCATCAGTTGTTTCCTTTCGAGCGTGAGGTCGGCCCAAAACCATATCCTGGTTCTCTCGCCGAAGTAGTTCACGTTTCTGTTGATTGCCCTGGCGTAGTATTTGACTATGGCGAGCCTCAGGGGCTCGGGGAGGTCCTCAAGCCGGAACTTCTCAATGCCCTTTCTTTTGAGGTAGAGCTTTGCAACTATGAGGGCGTCCTGGAGGGTGTAATAGTCTGCGGGCCGGGTGTTGAAGACTCCCATGACTGGAATCGTTTCTTCGAGCTCTTTCTTTGTGATGATTTTGGCTTTTTCGACTCTCTGAATCAGCTCATAGAGTTCCTTCTGGTAGTTTCTCTCTATCATGCGCTTCACCTCCGAGAATTGGGGTCGGTTCTTCCACGGGAGTTTCCATTCCGAGGCTCGTTATCCTGTCGAGGAGCTCAGCGGCCTTGGCATAGACTTCGTAGTTGTAGTTGGCTTTGAGTCTGGCGTATTCCTGCACGAAGTCCCTCAGCATTGTTTTGAGCTGTTCGAAGAGCTTGCCGTTAAGGAGTAGCTCCATGTCAGAATAGCCATGAAGAGGGCTCAGGATGATTTTCCTGTTAGCGAAGTCTATGTCGTCAGCGATGAAGACCTTAATGTCATCTTCGTCCCCCATCCAAGCGAGGTCCTCAACCTTGAAGTTCTTCTCAGCGATGAGGTCGCGGATTTCCTCATCTAGGAGCTCGATTTCTCTTCTGATTGCTTCCTTGTCGTCGAGCTCGGCCCTCAACTTGTCAATGGCCTTGTAAATCTTCTCTATCTGCTCTTCTTTTGCTTCTATTTTCTTTTCGAGCTTCTTAATCTCATTGTTGAGCTGTCTTGCTTTTTCGTCGTCCGTCTCATGCTCGTACTCTTCGATTTTCTTGTTGAGCTGGCGACGTAGCTCGCGAAGTTCCTCTTCGAGCTTTTTAGCATGTTCCTCTTTCTTTTTAATGTTATTCTCAAGTGCGAGGGTGTCGTATAGCTGTTTCTCAAGTTCTTCTTTCTCCTTCTCCTTTTGCCTGATTTCGGCCTCAATCTGCTTTATCTCATTCAAGAACTCGTCGATTTCACTATCTCTGATTTCGAGACGGAGTGATTTATGGGGAACTTTCACGCCGTCGATTTCCCATTTGCCCTCGCGGAATAGTTTTGTGGGGAAGAAATAGGGCGTGAGTGTTCTGTTTTTGAGGTCGGGCACTACGAAAACCATGTAATCTATTCTGAAAAACTGCGAGACGAGGAAGTAGCTCGGAACCAGTGCGATGATAAAACCGATTAGTACAGACGCAAACCAGTTCGGGGCGTGAGTTACAATATACCTTAGGATGTATAAGGCCAGGATAACAGCGAGGACGCGAGGAGCCCACTTTTTGATAGTCAACCAGATGTCATACCAGACTGAATACTGGTAAACTTCCTGGACGGGCTTTTCCTCGGCCATCACCATCCACCCCAAATTGTGTCTTCCTTCTGTTTCTTCTTCCGCCTGATCCAGAAGACAGAAGCGCCAAACGCTAATGTCATTCCAGTTAGCATGTAACCGAACTGAATTCCGAAGTACTTTGACTTCTCAAGAGTGACTTTCTCTTTCTGTTCTTCAATCACGTAGCTCTCATAAGTGCGATGTAGAATCGTGATGTTCTCGAAGCTGAAGAGCGTTTTATTGCCTTCGAGCACGTAGAAGCTCAGCTTGTGCACTTCGTCAGAGAAATGAACTTTCATCATGATGAAGTCGCTTGAAGTCTCGAAAGTCTTTGAATCCTCGTCAGTCACGAAACGAAGCGTCAAATCGCTCTGATTGCGGTTGATGATAGTGAGATAGACGTTTTCGTAGAGAAAGCGCGTGTTCTCGCTGTACGCTATCGCTATCTTCGAGTTCTCATGCTTGCTGATGATGCTCACAAAAAAGCTCTGGTTCGAAACGGGCACGTAGTACTCGCTGAATTTCGTCTTGTCGAGGAGCTCCCACTCGATTGTTTCTTTGTTTTCAAACTTCGAGCGGAGAGCTGAAAGGGCGTTTTTCGTCGTGTTGGCGAGTTTTTGGGTCGCGTTTATCGTCATGTTCGCGAGGGCGCTGACGTTCTCATTTTGACTCTGATTCTCGGCAGCCGCTACGTGCGAGGAGAGAAGGATGATGACGACAAAGAGAACGAGAACCTTCCGCATCGCAATCACCCCAAATTGATGTGAAAAGCCCGCTTGAAGTACGCGCCGATAACCATTCCCAAAAGCCCGACGATTGCGCCGGTGAGGATTTCTTTTATTGGGATTGAGATTTGCGGGATGTTTCGATGAGCAAAAGTGTAAATCACAGCTCTAAAGAAGTCTGGCGGGAAGTGGAGCTCTAAGTCGCCCATATAGATGTCGAGGTACCCGCTGATGATTGCCTGTAACAATCCTGACGCGAGCAGGGCTAAATAGATGAAAAAGAGTGAGGACGCTGCAATCTTGTTCTTCACCGTCCATCACCGTCACCAGTTCCTTATCTGCTCGATATTCTGCTTGAACCAGAAGATTGCAACGTACGCCGTAGCTCCCGCAATTGCCACGAATACAATGACGCCAAGGGGGCCGAGGTGATCCCAAGACCAGTTGTAGACGTTCTCGAACATGTATTTGATTTGCGTGAACGGCCACTCGACCGCCTTGAGTATAGTGTTGAAGAAGTCTTTGAACCCGTCAACAATCGCGTGAAAGAAGTCGCCGATTGCGTTGATAATCTTGTCAATGATGCCCTCCCCGTCATCACTGCCCCAAGCCGCAACAGGTCTTGAGTGCGTGATGAAAAGTAGCATTATCACGAAAGCGACCGACAAGTGCTTCCGTTTCTTTAGTTTCTCCGTTACTTTCCCAATCACCTTCACCACCTCACAACAATTCGTAAAGCCGCTTCAACACCCAAATGATGCCAGCCGCAACCGCGCCAGCGATTGAGATCACGACGAGTATCTGAAGAGGCGCTGGAAGGAACGAAGTATAGTCAACGAGATGCTGGTAAAACGATGTGATTGCGTCTTGAAGGGCATGAACAGGCGTGAGTACAACGTCTTTCAGCGTATCGAAGAGGCCCCCGAACACTTTCGACAACGTGTCCCCAACAATGCCCGCAACCTTGTGCTTGATATTAGTCCAGATCCACTCGATTAGATCGTGCCCTCCGTCCCTGAGCTTGTCCAGGAAGGCAATGAAGTAGTCGTAAACGCTGAATATCCTGTCAAATACAGCTTTGATCTTCTCGAAGTTGTCGATGAGCCACTGTAGTGGTTCTGGCCAGTCCGTTTTAGACCCTCCTTAGCGTTTTTGAAAAATCAAAAGCAAAGAGGGCATCACCTCACGAATCTGCCCGATTCGAAGTAGTTCCATAGCATTACTCCAACGAGGGCTAGATACCCTGATAAGAAGACCATTGCCGCCCAATTACCAGCAAGGGCCGCGTGGACGACAGCGTTCGTGAAGCCCGCGTAGCCGTCGATTATCATTCCAAAGAGCCCGCTGATGAACGTCTTGAAGCCCTTCGCGCCCGTGCTGATTCTGTCCTTAGCCGCGCTTAGGGCGCCAAGCAGGCCAAACGAGCCCGTCATGAGGTAGTTCCTGAAGGCGAAAAACGCTATTGCGGACAGGAATATCACGATGCTCAAGAGCAGGATGCGTTCACTCATGGGGGACATGCGCCTGCGCCTGAACGAGTACGCCATCTCTCATCACCTCCTCCTGCGCGGGATTCTCCTTTTCACAGCCCTACCCACACGGCGGACGTTGCGGTGTTCGCGATTGCTGTACGGGTTCCAGTATGGTGTAGCCGCGAGGGCTCCGAGCCAGCCGAGGACTCCAGAAACGGCGAGCATGATGTTAGAAGCAGCTGTCGCGTTGACCTTTTTGACGTCGTAGAGAGCGACATCGAAGCCGTACACAGTCCCTTCGAGTGATTCGTCGCTGTCGCTATTGTATTTGAACACGAGCTTAACAGTCGATGCAGATTTAATATGTAGCTTCGTGACAGCGTCAAGGTCAATTTTGACCCTGACTGTAGAATTCATCGCTTCGCTCATATTGACATCATGCAGCTTGAACTGCTGACCATCAATAGAAAGATAGACCTGTCCAGTCCCGTTCAATGGATGCGGCGCGCTAAGAATACGATATGAAAACTCTATCCTGTCAACATTCTCAAGTGCACTTGCATTGAACAGGACATAGATCGGGATTGCGTCAGTAGTGATTGATGCTGACGAATTGAAGTCAGTTTTTTCAGCGAGTGCTTCAAGAAGATTGTTCTCACTATCATACACAGCTTCGAGGTTGTAGATAGCACTCGTTTCACTGCAATAATATTGCGGCCAGACTTCTATGAAGTACGTTGAGTTCCACCCATTCTCTCCTTCCCTAGAGACTGCCGCAACACCGTACTTCTGCGAGATTGAAGATAGAGACTCAAGCGCGTCCGCTGTTCCAAGATCCATTGCCTTCTCCGTCAAAAGCCCGAACGCCGCGGGCACCACGACGCCCATCAGGAAGAGGAACAGTCCAACTATCGCGAGCTCCTTCCTATGGCTCCTCCACGCCATCACCTACACCTCCTCCTGCTCCGCCGGGAGGCGGAGCGCTTCTTTCTTGAAGACGTCCTTCTGGTTGTGCGAGACTTCGACTTTCGTCGGGTTGCCAAGGATACCGCCTCCCAAATAGTGTTGTCATTATGTCATGAAAACTTAAAATATATAACCCTATTTGTGAAAACTTATGAAAAGCTATGAAACGTTATGAATTGTTATGAAGAGTTATGAACAGTTATGAAAAAATTAGAAGTTCTGCCGGGCGAACTCAGCGAGGATGTGCCGGAGCGCGAAGCTCTCAGAGACCTTTGTTCCGAGCTCTTCTTCCAGAGCCCTCTTGACCTCGAGAATGACAAGGTAATGCTCCTCAGAAAGCACGGCAGAGATGCGGACAGTCTTTCGAGTTTCTTTCTCATACTCCCGGGCACGGGCTATACTAATCGCCACCCTGCCTCACCCCTTCAAAATCCTCTTTAGTCCATCAACAATGCGGGCGTAAGCTCCATCGGCGAGGAGTTCGAGGTTGGCGTAATGTCGTTCTCCCACACTCTTTGCAGAACGGCCTTGAATGAAGTCCGCGACCTCAAAAGAGACGTCGTGCCTGATGAGAAAGTTGTAGTGCCATTTTCTAATCGTTCTTGCCTTGACGCGATGTGCTGGTGGTTTGAAGTTTTTAACCCACTCTCTCATGGCGTCGTAGCTGGCGGAAATTCTTTCAAGCTCCAGCGCAAGTTCTGTCGGCATGTAGGCGTAGAACACCCTCTTTGTACCTTTGCCGGCTTCTTGTAGGGGATACTTTGCTATGTCGCCGAGGAAAATCAGCTTTTCAGGGTCAAAGGTGGTGAGCAAATAATGAATATGGGATAAACGAAGCCCGGAGAAGACGAGCAGTTTAAATGTCAGCTCGCGACGCTTTTCGTTGTATGCTTTAACCTGTTTCCAGGCTTCTCTTAGTTCCTCATTTGTGATAAATGTCCTGTCCGCGCTTGTCTTCTTGATTTTCGCGTATTTCCTAATCCTGTTAGCGTCGTCTTCGTCTATGATTCCGTTGAGTTCAAGGAATGTAACAAAGTTCCTGAGGGCCGAGACAGTGTGATGTTTGTAGTTGATGCTTTGTAATGCTGAGACCAACTCGCCGATTGTGCTGATTTTGTGGCGCTCCAAAAATCGGTTGAGCGAGTTCATGTAGTCCTTCACTGTGCGTGGGCCCGTTACTTTGCCTGAGAGCCATTCTCTGAATTGGTCTTTGTAGAGGTCCCACATTTCGTTTAGGCTTCCCGAGCCGAAGGTCGCGGGTTCGAATCCCGCCCGGCCCGCCATCAGCCCTTGCTTCGCAAGCGCTGGCGGAAGATGATGTGCCTTTTTAAGAGTGCAAGGTTTAGAGTGGGTTTTTATTAGGGTTGTTT
>Ga0256838_1001500_pt1 | contig 10950 bp, 7 predicted proteins | sample 4571419metaG_FD_185978 | JGI IMG/M metagenome (GOLD analysis project Ga0256838, IMG submission 185978) | Hydrothermal vent microbial communities from Guaymas Basin, Mexico - 4571-419 | ecosystem: Environmental > Aquatic > Marine > Hydrothermal vents | place: Mexico: Guaymas Basin | collected... | reverse complement strand
AACTATATTACAAGAAGCTGATGTAGTAAATAATAATAAAAGAATATATCCTAAGGAAGTTTTACAAGAGGTTGTTAATCAACTTTCACCTAAGGCTGAAAAGCGCGCGCTTTTGGGTGAATTAGACCACCCTTGGGTAGAAAGTAATGATGAATCTTTAATTAAAAAAAGAGCATCACAAGTTAGATTATCAGATGCTTGTGTACTTTTTAGAGATATAAAATTTGATGGTAAATATGTAATAGCTGAATGTGAAACACTTACTACATCTAAAGGATTAGATTTATATGCTTTACTAAAAGATAAAGTAAATATTGGATTTTCATTAAGAGCATTTGGACCTGTTAAATTTGATACTACTACTGGAAATATTATAGTTCAAAAAGGTATTAAAGCTATTACTTATGATGTAGTTTCTAATCCTTCTCATTCAAATGCGCGCATTTTAGAGTTCTTATCAGAAGATGTTAATTTAATTATACCTCAAATAGAAAACAAATCTTCTAATAAAATAATGGTTTTAACTGAATCTTTAAACTTATCTTCTTCTTTAGATAAAGATAATAAACAATTACAAGAAGATTTAATTGTTAAATCTATTCCTCTTGGAGCTTTGGTTGTAGATTTAGATAACGACGAAATTTATGAAGACCCCGCGCTTTCTAATATTATCCAAAACTCTTACACCTTCAAATTAGATACAGAAAACAACTTAGTAGTAATATGTAAAAATGATTACTGTATTTCAAAATCAATAGATGAACTTTTAGATGATATTATTAATTACTACTTTAACAATATAGATGATAGTATAAATATATCACAACCTATTGTAAATCAAGGACTTTCAGGAAATTATGATATAAATTCTTTAATCCCACCTGGATTTGGAAGAAGAAAATTTGGATTACCTCCAATTAGATATATAGACCCAACTAAATGTAAATATTATCCATTTATAGCGTTAAATGTAAATCCATATACTTCTTTATTAGATAATACAAATAGTAGTAATATTGATAGTAATAATAATAATAGTAAAGATAAAGTATGTATTTTTGACCCAAATTCTGGAGAAGAAGTTTGTGTAGATAAGAAAGATGTTAAAAAAGTTTTAAAAGGAAATGTATTAGATTATGTATCAAGCGCGGCGTCTGATGAGCTAGCTGAATGTGTAAATATACTTTACTCCCTAGACGAAAGCGCGCTTGATAACATACTTGATATTATTTACAAAGATAAATCATATTTAGAAATATTTGAAGATGAACTAGATATAATACAAGAAGATTTAATAGATAGTATAGATGATGATGAACTTTTAAAACTAGCTGAAATAGAAGACATTAAGGAACTTATTGAAATTCAAGAGGAATATAATGACTTAGTTGAAAATGAAATAGATACAGATGAAGAATATTTAGATATAAATTATTTTGATTTATTAGAAGTAGTATTAGATGAAATTGAAAAAGATATAGATGAATATGTAAATAAAGTATCAGATAAAGAATATATTAAAACTATAATAAATGAAAGTATTGAAGAGATAATAGATGAATTAAATTCTATTCCAAAGGCTTTATATGAACTTTCAATTATAGATGACAAATATGAAGAACTTGCAAATTCTAAAACTCTTGAAGAAGAATTAGATGAACTTTCAGTAAAAGTAGATGATTTATTTTTAGAAAATGTATTTGAATATATTATTAGTGAGTTAATTGAAGAACTTGAAAATGATATAGATTGTAATGAAATAGTAGATAATTCTGAAAATATTGGATTAGAAGAGATTGAAGCTTTAATATATAAAGAAGTATTAGATTTAGTTTCCTAATAAGCGCGCCGTTTTGAAGTTTTTGGCGCGCTTCCTTTTATCCACCACCAAAAATCCCGCCCTTTTTAAAAATATAAATCCAAAGAAAATACAAATATCAGGAGGTAATATCAACTATGTTGTTATTAGAACAATACGAACACTTTGTAAAAGAACACAAAGAACACATCTTATCTAACCCAGTATCTTTACTTGAAAACACAGTACTTTTTGAAAACTATATTGAAGCATTAGCAGAAGCTATAGAAGACCCAGAAGCTAGACAAGCATTTAAAAAAGTAGCTCAAAGAGAAAGAGAATTCTTACTCACAGAAGCTACCAATTTACTTGGAACTGAAGCAGGAAAGGCTTGGGCAGTAATGTACTACCCACTTTTAGCAGATGTATATGCAACACCAGTAATTTCTAAAATATTAACTACATTTACTACAAACAATCCACAAGTAGCTATTCCAAGAAAAATAGTAAAAGGAGAAATTATCCAACTTGATGGTTCTACAAAGACAGTAGATTTACCATCTACATCTGCAGTTAGACCATCTGAAGTAGTTAAAACTGTAGGACTTGGTAAAAACAACTTAATTTCTCTTGCTGGAATTAAAGATGTAAAAGCAACTATCAATACTAGATACTTTGCTATTACTAAAATTACTATTACTGAAAAATATACTGACTCTACTGGAACTACTACAACTAGAGATATTGACATAGATGTAATTATTAGACCAGACTTTTCTGGAAACATCAATGGAGAATATGAAGCAAAAGATATTGATGGAAAGACAATTAAAGGATATATCTCTGGTAAAGTAGACTTTAAATCTGGAGATATTATCCTTTCTAACACATTTGAATATGATGGAAGCTCTGAAATAGAATTTAAATCTGCAACTGTAAAATACAGAGTAAATGTATATGGTTCTGATATTGGAAGAGTAAGAGTATATGTAGATGCAACTGATGAATACAAAATCAAAGTAGATGAAGACAATAGCTTCTTAATTGAACTTGTTACAGAAGAAGTACAAGACTTAAAAGATATTTACAACTTAGATATTCTTGCTTCTGCAATGGAAGTTGTAAAATTACAATTTGTATTAAACAAAGATGCAGATGTATCTGAACTTTTACAACTTTCTGAACCAGAAATGCAAGCACACGGAAATGTAGCTACTGTAGACTTTAATGCACTTCCAAGTGCATTTAACCCATCTAATCTTGCAGACCTTTATGCAGTAATTGTTCCAAGAATTCTCAAAGTTAGAAATGCTATTAGAAAGAACGCACATGTAGAACCACAATACTTATTGTGTTCTCCAAATACTGCAACTCTTATTGAAAGTTTACAACAATATGGTGTAATGGCTAATCAAGCAAATAATATGAAATTAGGACCAACTGGTTCTAATATTACATTTGCTAAGTTTAATGTTGTTGTATCCGAAACACTTCCTGATAATAAAATCTATGTAGTATTTAAAGCTCCTAACAAACAACAAGCCGCACTTTTAGATATTGTTTATAAACCACTATATATTGAAAAAGCTGTTGATGGTGGTGTAACAAAACAATATCTAAAATCTAGAACAACTGTTGAAGTTGTAGATACTAAGAAACTTGGTGTAGTAGAACTTCAAAATGTTGATAAAGTTCTTTAATTAGTTTCTTAATTAGTTTTTAAAAGCGCGCGGTTTGTGGGGAGCTTGCATAATCCCTACACCGCGCGCTTTCACCTTTATTTTTTTGCCAAACAAATGAGAAAATTTCCAAATAATAAAGGTTTTAATAAAAATGGAATCTATAAACATATTACAAATCATATTGAAATACGCACAAAATAAATTAAATACAAATGAATTTGTATTAATTATGTTAACAGTTATAGCATACTTTTGGTTTACAACTTACATGCAAAAAGCAAAACAACAAGGTAGTAAAGATGATACAGATAAAACAAAAATGTTAAATAAAGATGATATAGATAAGATTATTGATGATAAACTTGTAAAAATAAAAGAGGATATAAATGAAATATATCATACTGTAACATATATCAAAGAGATAATTGTAAAGATAGACAAACTTACAACTATACTTAAAAATATTGAAATACTTACCATAAAGGTAAGTAATTTAAAAGATTTAATTGATGATTTAAAATCTTTTTCTAGAGACGACAAAAGCGCGCTTTCAAATATTAAAAATGACATTCAAAATATTATCTTAGAATTAAACAAACTTGTAAATGAAATTAATAGTATCAAACTTTCAATTAAAAACTTAGAAAATAAAATACTTTTAAACTCCTCTGATATTTCTTCTATCCAAAATAATACCTTTAATAAATTAAAATTCTAAATATTTAAAAATAATTGAAAAAAAGGAAAAAGAGTAAAGAACCATGATACAAGAATATTGTACAAAATGTAAAAATTGTGAATTTAATAAATCTGGTAAAGAATTAATAGAAGCAGATGATTTAATACTTTTAGATAACGGTAGAGAAATAAATAGATTTATATCTATATCTATTACAACTAGTAATGCAATAAGTTCTTTTGAAAATAATCATAGTACATTTTTAAGATTATTACTTGATTCAAAATTTAGATTTGCACAATCAGTATTTTATATACTTGATATAAAATTTAATGTATGGAGAAAATCTATAATTAAATTATCAAAGATATTAAGAGCACTGTTTATAAGATATACTCATTCAAATAAAAATTGTATTCAATTTAAAAATATAATATTAAATGAAGTTTTGTATTATTTTAAAAAGTATTATGAAGATAAAGTAAATGTTTTATATAACTTTTTTAAAGGTAATGATATTAATGAAAAGATAATTAAACTTTTTATGAAATCTCATGATAAGTTATTTGAAATTTTAAAGCGCGAGGTTTTGAAGTTAAATCAGCCTAAAGAGAACGGACAATTTGATAAATATATAGCAGAATATACTTATATATTAAATAAATGTATGGAACTTACTGTTGTTGAAGTATCAAGTATAAATAGGTTGATTGTAGATAAAAGTGCATATGTAACAAGTCAGGTTGTAAACTTGATATTAGATGAAAACTTTAATTTAATTAAATATTTATCAGAAGATATTTGTAATGTGGATTATAAAGATGTTAAATTATTATTTGTGGAGGACTTTTTAAGAAGATATGAATTTCTTTTTAAAGTTTAAATTTATTTAACAAGCGCGCCGTCTGATTTGGATTATTATGTGCGGGAGGTATTCTAACACCCCTTACACAGAATATTTGATTTCAGACGGCGCGCATTTAAAAGGGGGTTATTAAATGGTAAAATAAAGAGTATAAAAAATAAATAAAGGAGGTAATATACAGTCGTGAGTGAAAAAAACAAATTAACACTAACAAAGCGTGAAATTTTAAAAAAGTTAGATGAATTTATTAAATCTACAAAAGATGAAAATGAAGTAAACTTTAAAAACTTTGCAAAATATCTTGGAACATATCCTCAATACTTAAGATACTATTTAAATAATCTTGGAATTAAAAATGAAGTTATAAGAAAGATAAATAACTATAAAGTATTAAATTCTGATAAAGTAGATATTATTGAAAAGTTAGAATTAGAGATAACCAAATTAAAAGAGGAAAATAAATTACTTAAAAAGAAATATAATAAACTTCTTAAAGAGTTATCTATTGAAGATGAGCTTATTAATGAATTTAATGAAAAGATTGATGAATATTTAAAAAGCGCGCAATTTCAAAACAAAAGTTTGCGCGCTTTAGAAGAATTAAAAGAAAAACTTTATAAACAAAATAAAAATGCTAGCTCTGCAGAAGAAGAATTAGTATTAATATTATCTGACTGGCATATAGGTGAAATAGTATATCCAGAACAAGTAAATAATTTAAATATATACAATTTAGATATAGCTAAAGAAAGAGTAAATATAGTTTTAGATAAATTTTTAAAAATAGCAAAAAGATTAGAAACAGAAAAGAAATATAAAAAAGTAAATGTATTTTTACTTGGTGATATGATATCTGGAATAATACACGATGAACTTGTTGAAAATTCTATACCAATTTCAGACCAAGTTATTGAATGTGCTAATCTACTTTCAGATGTTATATATAAATTATCTTACCTATATGAAAATATAGAAGTATATGGTGTTAGTGGTAATCATAGTAGAGTAAAAAAGACTGTAAGCTATAAAAATAAATATTCTGGATTTGATTATTTGACATATAAATTTACTGAAAGTTTATGTAAAAATATAAAAAATGCGCGCTTTTTCATACCAAAATCACCAATGATAATAATAAATAAATTTAACAAATATAATTTCTTACTTAGACATGGAGATGGTAAAAGTCAATCTTTTGCAGGAATACCATTTTACGGAATAATAAGACAATCTACTAAAGTTCAACAATTATTTAATGCATATAAAGATATATATATTCACTATCAGATAATGGGACATTTTCATATGAATGTATCATTACCATATCCAAACGGACAAATAATAATAGCTGGTTCATTAAAAGGAATAGATGAATATAGTTTTAATAATTTCTTAGCAAGCGAGCCATCTCAAACAATGCTCGCAATAAATGAAAAAGTTGGAGTATTTGCAAGAATAGATTTACTTTGTAAAGAATTTTAATAGGAGGTGTAATATAAAATGTCTATTACAAGTATAGTAAATGCACTAGAAATATTAAAAGAAATTGAAAAGGAAAAAGAAAAAGTATTTAAATTACCTATTTCCAAATTAGAAATTAAAAGCGCGCCCTTGATAGGTGAAGACGATGAATTAATTAAAAGAGCATACAAAACCTCAAGTGATTACATAGAGGTATTAACAAGTATAGCTTCAAAAAGAATTAAAGTTAAAAATGAAAATGGAGAATTTGTAAAATTAGATAAAAATGAACTAGCTAAAAAAATAGCTTTAGATGAATTAAATACATTGATATATGCTTTACTTGTAAGTACATATGAAGAAGCTAAAAATGTAAAATTCATCTGCGAAAACTGCGCGCTTGAAAATACTATAGAAAAAATAAAATATGAAGAATTTAAACTTACATCAAAAATCTGGGATAAAGAAAAACCATTTACAGAATATATAAAGAAAGTAAATTTAGATATAGCTTCAAAATATACTTTAAACTTTTATCTAAAATATCCAAGTTTATATGAAGGAATACAAGTAAATAAAATAATTGAAAGAAGTGTAAAATCCTTAGATGAATATATAGAACTTCCATTACCTTTATACTTACTTAACTTTGTAGATAAAATTGAAATTATTGTAAATGATAATAATAACAATAAAAATGTAATGAGTTATGATAATAAGATTGATATTAAAACTATACTTGAAAAATTAGATTATAGAATTTTAAACTATGTAAAAAATGAGTATTTAAATGAATTTAAAGATTATATTCCTAGATATAGTACTAAAGTTATTTGTAGTAAATGTGGAAAAGAAAATGAAATTTATTTAAATCCTGAAATAGCTTTGATTAATAAGATATTTGGAAATGAATAGTTAGAAGATTTTTTTTAGTTTTTAGTTTTTAGTTTTTTAACAAGCGCGGCGTTTTTGTTTCCTTTTCCCTTCTTCCTCCCCCTCTTTTCGCCGCGCCTCTTACATATATTCCTTTCCCAAAAATAAAAATAAAAAAAAAGGATAAAATAATAAATGTTAAACCTAATAAACTCACACTCAATAATCCTTCCAATAACCAAAATAGAAATTATATCTACTCCACTAACCTTACAAGAGCTATTAAACTTAAGAACATCTACAAATTTAATACCATATCACTACATATATGAATATCTAAAACTTATTCATAGTAAATTAGATTTTCCTCTTGAATATAAAATACTTAAAGATGATTTTATTTTATTTTTAAAAAATATTTGTTATTTTGAGTTAGAACTTATATCATATGTATTACTTTTATCTACTTTCAATATTGAAGAAGAAATTGGAACTACAAAGACTGTTAAATGTAATAGTTGTGGTAATGAATTTTCAGTATCTATTTCTTTAAAAGATTATTTAAATTTGGAGAATGTAAAGATTTTTAATGACAAAACCCGCGCGCTTTCAAAGGAATTTATATTCAAAACAAAAATAAAAAATATAGATTTTACAGTTTCATTTTCATTTAAATCCTTATTTGATATCTTAAAATTTTTAAAACCTATAACTAAAGAAAACTTTTACTATAACTTTAACGAATATAATTCATTTTTCAATTACAAACAAGAATTACTTATACATTTAAATTACTTTATATTTGGTGATTATAAAAGTGATAATAAAGAAGAATTTTTAGAAATATATGAAAATTTACCTGTATCTATAAAACAAGAACTTGATAAGTTTTTTAGTAGTAGTATTGTAAGTTATAAACCAGATTTATATGTAATGTTAACTTGTCCTAAATGTAATCATAAAATCAAATATAAACTTTCTGCAACTTTCAATTTAATATCTTCATACATTAACTCCATCAAAAACCCCGCGCTTCTATCAAAAGAATTAGAAAACACTGTAGATATATATGAAGAATTATTAATACTAACAAATGAAAATTATACTTCCATAAAAGAATTACTTGAACTACCAATACCTATCTTATATAAACTTCAAAATAAACTATCTAAATCCTATGAAAAAAGACAAAAATTATTAAATAAAGAATTTAATAAAATTTCAAAATTATTAGAATACAGTTTAAAAGGTTTTAAACTGAAATGATAGTAAAAGTATCTGAATTACCAAAAGAAATACAACAAAAATTACCACTTTCACTTAGAATAAAAGATACTATAGATACTGATTATTTAAATGTAAATTTAAAGTATGAAATTGAAAACTATTTAAAAAGCGCGCTTTCTAATATAGATTTAAAAGATACAAATAAAGAAATATACGATATCATCTTTGACAAAGGTAAATATGATATAAAACATATTACAGATATAAAAGAACTTGTAATAACCTATATCAAAAATTATTTACTTACCAAAAAAGGTTCTTATCCCTTTGACCCAGAATTTGGAACAAACTTATATAACTATATCCAAACTAAAGATTTACCATTTATAGCTACTATAATTTCTCAAGAATTATCTCAATTAATTAAAGATATTTCAAACATGCTTTCAGATAAAAATGTATCTATATCTATTACTTCTTTAAAAATTATTCCTACTAGTTCTAGTTTTGAAAGTAGTTATGAAATATATATGGAAGTAAAAATTAATAATAGTTTAGTTAATATGTCTGTTAATATTTCCTAAATAGAGGCGCGCAAAATCAACACTTTCCGCGCGCCTTCTCATTTCAAATATTCTATTTCATAGCTATCATAACATATCCCACACAGAATAATCCAAATTATGGCTTTTGTAGATAGCTAAGTAAAAAGGTAAATATTTCTCTACATACAGCTTAGCTATTTACAAAAGCCATACACAAATTACTCAAACTATGATAACTGCTTACGCAGTTATGATTGTTGCTAGCTTATAGCTAGCAACAATTACTATTATTATTCTATGTTCTAAATTTTATTTTCTTTATTTCTAATTTCTAATTTATCTTTCATCTATCCTTTCAATATACACTAATCATAGTTAATGTTTTCTATTGGTAATGTAAAAAAAACTTTCTACAAAATTCATATGTATCACTGTAAATTATTGTAGTTCAATAATTAACAATACCTTTGTCTAGATATTGGAAATAAAGATGTTAGATAAAAGCGCGCCGTTTAAAGTTCTGATTACCTACCTTCATAGTCAAAACCCCGCGATTGTTAGTTAATCACTATATAAATACTAAAAAAAACTAGATAAATTATTATGTATCACTGTATCTCATTGTAGTTCAATGAATAATAATATCTTTGTCTAGGTATTGTAATTCAATAATTTTTATTACATTTTATTTAAATTCATTTTTTTTCTATTTCCCAATACAAGTAGCATATGTAATGTTTATTTATGTTTAGTTAGCAAAAAAATGAAGTTTGTTTTATTTATTAATAAGTAGTAAAAAAAAAACTACAAAATTCACATGTATCACTGTAAGTCTATGTATTTCAATTGCTAATATAACCTTTGTCTATTTATTGGAAATAAATTAGTTAAAGAGGCGCGCAAAAATTGATACAAATTTATACCTGCTCTAGCTATCAAACTTGCGCGCCTCTTGTTAATCTCTTATAAAAATACTAAAAAAAAAACTACAATAAATTACTATGTATCACTGTATCTATTTGAAATACAACTAATAAGAACACCTTTGTCTACATACTATCTTCCAATTACTTACAGTATTACACCCTCTAATTTGGATTATTCTATACAAGAAGTATTAAAACATATCCAAAATAAAATAATTGAAATTATAGCTTCTGTATCAAATTTATCACTTATATTACTTGTATCTGGATATAACTAATTTGATATTTACTAACAAATATATACCACCTAGCGGTGGTATAGTAAAAAAATTCCTGACGGAATTTTTTACAAAACTAATACTTGTATACAAAGTACATTTATCTATACTCCTGTAAACAAATTACAGTTTTTTACTATTCTATTTTCTATTAATTACTTTTTTATTTTCTAATTTTTATTTTCTATTTCCAAACTACATATATAAGCATAGTTAATGTTTAATGAAATTTAGATAGTACATATTTGATTTTTTATTAATAAATAGTAAAAAAAAAACTGTAAAAATTCATATGTATCACTGTAAATAATTGGAATACAATTACTATCTAAATCTTTGTCTACCTATTGAAAATAAATAACTTAGATATCTAAACTTTAATCTATACACTTACAATATACTTATCTTGTAAATAATTGAACTACAATACTTAGACAAAAGTATTCTTATTTATTGTATTACTTACACTTACAGTGATACATAAGAATTGTTTTTTTTTTTTACTATTTTATATATAGAGAACAATCAAAAATTTTTATTTTTGTATTAATCAAAACATAAGTAAACAATAACTATGTTATGTGTACTATATAGTAGAAGATAAAATAGAAAATAA
>Ga0256838_1001498_pt1 | contig 10954 bp, 12 predicted proteins | sample 4571419metaG_FD_185978 | JGI IMG/M metagenome (GOLD analysis project Ga0256838, IMG submission 185978) | Hydrothermal vent microbial communities from Guaymas Basin, Mexico - 4571-419 | ecosystem: Environmental > Aquatic > Marine > Hydrothermal vents | place: Mexico: Guaymas Basin | collected... | reverse complement strand
ATTATCATTATGGACAAAATATAGAAGATACCCGTCAGAAACTTATGTATGATTTTTATTACATAAAAAACTGGTCTTTGGTACTTGAAATTAAAACTATTATCAAAACTATTTTGGTGATGCTTGGGAGAAAGGGTTTATAAATTAAATTGTTTCAAAACTTTTTTATTTATTTTTTCTCTTTCTTTATCAAAAAACCATCCCCATTTATTGAAATATTTTATTGCAGATTGTATATGAAATTTCATAAGTTTTTTATTTTTGTAAGATCCTTTTTCATAATGATGAACTATATTAACCTCTGGATAAAAAAGTGTTTCTGATATAGAATGAATTCTGCGATTTAAATCTACATCTTCCATATACATAAAATATCTCTTATCAAATCCTCCAATTTGTTTTAAAATATTACTTCTTAAAAACATAAAACATCCACTTAAATTTGGTACATTTAAAACTGAATTATAATCAAAAAATTTTAATTCATGATAATAATTGATTTTTTCTCTTAAACTCTTTATAGGTATAAATCTTCTTCCAAAAAGTGTTAAAGGTGTTGGCAATAATTTAGCTAAATATTGAATATTTCCATTAGGATATAACACTTTTGGCATCAAATTGCCAACATTTTTATTTTTCTCCATAAAATCAAAAATTTTTTCTATCGCTCCTTCTTTAATTTCAACATCTGGATTAATAACCAAATGATATGCAATATTACTTAGTATAGTTTCATTTATTGCTACATTATGACCTTTTCCATATCCTAAATTGGCACTATTAAACCTATATTCTAAATCTTTTATTAAAAGTTTTTTTAATTTTTCTTTTAATATAGGCTTTTCTGAATTATCAACTATATATATTTTCTTTGATAATTCTACTTTATCCAATTGAATAATTAGTTTTTTTATTAATTCAAATGATGTATTATATGTAACAATAGAAACGTTTATTTTAGTTCTCATAAATATATTCCTTTATTAATGTACTTATTTTTTTTATGTTCTCATTTTCATATGGTTTAAAAACAATCTTTTTTTCACGGATTTTTTTAATAAAATCTTTAAGCTCATTTACATCAAAACATGCTTTTACATACCCTTTTGAATCATAATACTCAACAAGTTCAACCTGATTATCTTGCGCTTCCTTTAATTTTTGTAATCTTGGAACCGCTATTACTTTTTTATTTAAAATAATTGCATCAGTCATACTACCATATCCACCTTGGGTAATTACGATATCAGCTTCTTTCATGAGTTTTTCTATTTCATTTTTAGAAGCAAAGTCAAAATATTTACAATACTTAGGAATATATTTTGTATTCCCTAATTGAATAACAACATCTTCTTCCAAATCTTTTGCTAATTCATCTACTGCTTTAGCCAATCTTGAAAAATCATAAGGATTTGTTCCTAATAAGCATAAAATCATATTAATCTCCCTACCTTTGCTTTTGGATAATATTTTTTCAATGTTTCATGTTGAATTAAAAATAAATCAGCATACTTATATACAAATTTCCCAGTCTTTGAAGGCTCGAATATTCTAGCTCCAGTTTCTATAAAAATTATTTTAGAACCACAAATTTTGCCCAACAAAATCATTGGTATAGCTATCCCTGCTCCTGTAGACACAATATAATTCGGTCGTATCTTTAAAAAAATCAAAAAAACTTGAATAAAATTTATTATATATTTAATCTTGCTTATATGCGGATCAATAATAAAGTAATGTTTAAATTTTTTCAGTGTTTCTTTAGTATGTCCGGTTTTATTCACAACAAACACAACCTGTGATTTGTCAATTTCTTCCAAGCTACTCAGTAACTCCATTAAATGACCGCCACCGGAAGAAATAGCTAATATATTATTTTTTTTCAACAATTTTTTGCACAATTTCATTTTCATTTAAAAGCTCCGTGTTTAAACTCTCTAATTTAAATTCACTTTTTAAATATTTATATGCATCCACTTTTTTTAAATATTTTTTATCATCTTGTACATCTGGCCTACGACTAAATACAACATTCGGATTACATTCCAAGATATAAATATCACTACATTTTTTTTCATATTCTAAATATTTACCAAATAATTTTTTTATTAATTTTTTTTCATTTGTATCAACAATCAAATCAGCCATAATATCTACAATATATCTATCTACTATCATTACATCAAACTTATTATTAAAATATCTTTTTCTAAAAAAAGTTCTAAAAATTATATGATCTAAATACACAGCATAAACATAAACTTTTCCAAATATCCCTTCATAATCGTGATAACCTACTCTACCCCAAAAATAATTTTCATAATAACTTTTACCTAACATTCTTCCAAAAAAATTCACCACTTTTGAAAAATAATGATTAAACCTTAGCCAAACATATTTAACATTTAGATTTTTATTTTGATAATATTCAATTAATTTTTTAGATATTGTAGATTTACCAGTTCCATCAGGCCCTGAAATCATAATAATCCTTTTCATTTAAACTCCAATTTTTTTAAATGTTCTTTAATATTTGGTGAAGAAGGATATTTTTTTAATACCTCTTTATTTTTAAGAAAATTTACCGGAACTTCATCTTTTCTTATTTTATCCATAAATTTCATATCACTAAAACAATAAACATCAATTGGAAATTGTTTTACAAGTCCTAAAAATCTTAATTTTGTTGCCATAATATAAGCTTTTAAAGAAGAAACAAAATTATTATCATGATAAATACGAATATCTAAATCACTTGTTTTACTCATTTTACTACGAGAAAAACTTCCAATAATCAATACATCAAAAGGTTTAAAAAATTTTATATTACTTTCTATTTCATTTATAAAATCTAATAATTTTTCTTTTGTAATTACTTCATTAGAAGTTAAATATCTATAGACTACATAAAACTGTCCATTAAAAATATAATTAATTAAATGACCTAAAAATAAATCTATTATCCAATTTTGAATAACAAAATGAAATACAAATGCAAATAATATTGTAATAGAAATCTTATATATTTTTTCTCCAAAAGACATATACCTTATACCTTGAAAAATAAAATTACTTAAAAAAACAACTATTTTATTATTCAGTAACTTATAGATTATTTTGTCTTCTTTATATTTTACTTTTGACATATTACCTCCAAAGTTTTATGATTAATTTTATTAATCTTTTCTAAGATTTTTGGAAAAACCGGACATAGTTTAGATGACTTATTTAAAAAACTTATTACATTATCATAGTGTTTTTTATCAAATTCTTCCATTATTTCTATTTTATTTATATCTTTAACTAAATTATGAATACCACAATCTTTTGTAGTAATGACAGGAATTTCTAATTCTAATGCTTCTAAAACCACTATTGGTAATTCAGACATAACTATTCTAAACGGCAATATAAGTAAATCAATCTCTTTAAGCTCTCTATACAACTCTTCTCTTGTCAAAAAACCACTGATTAATTTTAAATTTTCATCCCCTTTTAATTTGGATAAATATTTTTCTTCGATATTTTTTAATTCATCTCTTTCAATTCGTGTAATGATTTTTTTTAAAAAATTAAATTTTTTATCTCTCATCCATAAAAATAAATTTACGATTTCATCAAAATATCTTGTCGTAAATGGAGGTCCAAAATATCCTATTGTTTGTTGATTTTTTATTATTTCTAAATTTTTAAACTCACCCCAGTTACTAGTTTGGAAGGGATAATATATAAGTAAATTTTCTATTCCTAAACTTTTTATATAATCATAAGACCTATCTGAAATAGCAATATTATATTTTGCTTTACTCAATATTTTTTTTACAAAAAATTTAGGAATTAATGAAAAAATAAAAATTCTTTTTAAATCTTTCCAATTTTCAAATAAAATCCTTTTAGGCATTTTCAAAAATTTACCAAAACTATACATAGGAAACGTTATAAAAAAGTATAAGTTATTAAAATTATTTATTTTTTTATTCCAAATATCATTTAAACTAAATGTTTTAATAATTTTACCCTTGAATCCAGTAGGTATTTCATCTAAAGAAGAAACGACATTGACCTTATTTCCTTTATTTTCTAAATCTTCTTTTAATTTTTTTATACTATACCATGGTTGACGTTTAGCTAAGTTTTCATTATATTCTTTAATTACTAAATATATTTCATTGTTCATATAAATATCTTTTTAATTCATCAATATTTTTATCACTATACTCATTTAATACTTTCTCTCTATTTTCTTTACCCATTTTTTGATGATTATTATTTAAAACTAATTCAATTGCTTTATTTAAACCTTCTTTTAAACTTAAACTATTACCTTCTTCTACCAAAATATCTTTAACTAATTCAGGAATCGAACCGTTTGGAGTTGTAACGATTACCATTTCAGAAGCCATAGCTTCCATTAACACTACAGGTATGCCCTCAGCTCCTTCTTCTTTAGTAGTTTTTGATGGAAGACAAAATATTTCACAGTTATTGTAAAAAAACCTTAATTGTTTTGAATTCATCTTATCAAAAATAGTAATTTTATCTTCAATTTTCATCTCTTTAGCCATTTTATTCAAATTCATATCCCCAAAACCAACTGTAATAAACTCCACATCATTTCTATTTAATGACTTAATTGCTTCAAACAGTTCTTTAAAGCCTTTTCTCTCAGTATAACGTGCCACTGTCAATACTTTTACTTTGTTTTCTCGTTTAAAATTCGACAAGTCAATTGAAAGACGAATAACTTTTATTTTCTCTGGATTTACATTAAATTCTTTTATTAAAATATTTTTGTTCTTTTCAGAAATTGCCACTATTTTATCAGCAAAATTAATATATTTTTTAAAAAACTTTTCATTTGGATTAGCATATATTTCATGAGCATGTATAGTTACAGAAAGAGAAATATTAAGAAGTTTTTTACAATATACTCCTATAAAAAACTTTCTATCTCCAAAATGAGCATGTATATGTTCAATCCCTTCTTTTTTCATTCTTTGAGCATAATCAAGTGCTATCAAAAATTCAATCAATGTATTTGTTTTTATTGCTTCTTTTAAAAGTGCAAAAAATTGTTTTGGATTAAAAAACATTTTTTTAATAGATTCAAAAACAATTTTTCCATAATTTATTTTCTCTACATTCCACTCTTTTTTAGGGGAAAAAACATCATTCTCTTTATACTTTGTAGTATATAAATAAACATTAATATCTCTTTTTAGCATTTCTTTGATTTCTCTATATACAAAAGATTCTAATCCTTTTCCCGCAGAAACAATATAAGCCACTTTTTTCATTTTATTACCTTTTTATAAATTTCAATATATTTTTGTGAAATATAATCAATACTACATTCATTTAACTTTTTTTTTGAAATTTCATAAATATTTTTTTTACTAAATATTTCAGGATTATCAATAATTTTCATTATTGCTTCAAAATAATCTTCATAATTTTTATTTACCATAAAACCATTTTTTCCATTAATAATAAATTGTTTAACATCACCGGTATTATTTGTTATAACAGGAACACCACTACTTAAAGCTTCTTTTACAACAGTAGGAGATGCTTCATGTTTTGAAGTTAAAATCACTAAATCAGAAGAAGCTATTAAATCTGGAACATCTTTAGGTTTTACTTCTCCTAAAAAAATAGGTGGATTTTTTTGACAAATTTCTTTTGCCAATTCTTTTAAGTCTTTTTCTTTTTCACCTCTACCGGCAATAATTAATTTAATATAATCTTTATATGAAAATTTTTTACAAAACATCTTTATTAAAAACTCGATATCTTTTACATCTGCTAATCTTCCTAAAAATAAAATATATATATTCTCATATCCATACTTTTTTTGTAAATAATTACTTTTTTTTACTTTAAAATCACTTAAATCAAGCATTGAGCCTAAAATTTCAGTATTCGATTCTTTTTCTTTCATCAGCTGAGGATATTTTTGATAAAAGTGATCAAAAACATCCTCACTTACCGGAACTAAAAAATCAATATGCTTTAAAGCAAATTTTTCTATGGCCATAAAAAACGGCTTAACTAATTTTAATTTTGTAGAACCAAAATTACTTTCAAACACTGTAAATGTCCTCCCATGCAATGTACAAACTACTTTTAAATGAGGCTTAAATATGATAAATGGTATAGCAAAATAAGCTCTATGAACATGAACAACTTTATAATCTTTTGTATTTATAAACGGGAGTTTCCAAGATAAATTCCATAAAAATTTTACATATCCCGTCATTTTTTTTGTTATAGGTATAATTTCAATATTTTCTATATTTTCCTTTTTATTTCCTATTCCCAAAAATAGAATTTTATTAACATATTTTTTAATACCATAAGTTAAATTTTTAACATACCTTATACCCCCACCTTGTTCATCTTTTAATAAATCAGTTTGATACACCTGAATAACTTTCATCCTTTTCCTTTTTTAATCCAATTTAATAAAACATATGCATAAACATATAATGAAAGAAAAAACAAAGTAGAATAATGATGAACTGTTAAATCACTACCTGTAATTGTCCGTAATAAAGTAATAATAATAAACAGCCATATCATCAAAAGATTTTCATAATCTTTATAAGATACATATTTAATTTTATTTACTAAAAATAAAGCATTAAATATTTTATAATATCCTATAAATATTGAGACTAACCAAAACAGTAATCCAATAAATCCCGAATATAATAATACTTGTAACATAGAATTATGTGGGCCATAAGGACCATAAACAGTAGTTACATAAAATCCATAACCAATAAAAGGAGACTTTTGAACTTTTTCTATAGCCATTTCCCAAAGTTCTGTTCTACCACTAATTGTTTCAAGTTGTTCTACTGTAGAACCTCTACTTAAATATTCAAATAATAAATCAAAATTATTTATATTAATATTTCCTTTTATCGCATAATAACTTATTCCTATAATTAAAACAATAAAAATAAAATATCTTATTTTTTTTAATTCTCCCAATAAAAATGAAATTAACAATATTCCTAATGTAAAAGAAATAATCGATGTCCTTCCTTGAGCTAAAAACAACACACTTAAACCCATTAAAAAAATTGAAAAATATAGCATCTTAATTTTAATTTTTTTACTAAAAACATATCTAATTAATCCATATGAAGAAACTACAGCAGCTAAAAAACTTAAAGTATTTGAATTTAATTTAGGCCAACCTACTAACATAAACCCTAATGGACCATTATTATGCCTATGCGTTATTTCGGGAAATACATACCCTCCTAATAAGGATAAAAAAACAATAAAAATAAAATAAATAATACTTGTTTCTACTAAAATAAATCTATATTTTTTATTGTATTTAATTATTTTTATAATAAATCCTGTAAAAATTATTACAATTATTAATGAATAAGCTTTAAATAATGTAATAAATGGCTTAGTAGAAACAAAGCTAGTAAGTAATCCAATAAATCCATAAACTAAATAAAATAATAAAAATTTTGTTAAAAACAGTTTTTTATTTTTTAAAATAAAATAAAAAGTTATTAAACTAATAAACATTATTGAAACAACCTGTATACTATATGATAAGATATCAATACCACTTCCTCTATTTATCCATACAGCTAATCCAAAAAATAAAAAAAACCAAGAAAAAAAAACTAACTTTATTTCTCTAGGAAAACTAAAAAAACTTTTTACTAAATATTTTATATTTAACATTAAACCAATAATAAAAAATATGGGTAAACCTACAAATAAAAAATTTAAAAAGACATTCATTTATTTATTACCTTATCAATTATTTGTTTAACATTTTCACTAAAAATTTGATTTATAGTTAAATCATTATATTTCTTTTTAAGAATCATCCTATCAGTTTTATATTTATCTATTTTTTTATTAAATATATTATTTAAATGCATAATTAATTCATCCGTATTTAACGCAATATGTTCTTTAAATTCCTTAAAATAATCCTGATAAATACCTCTTAGATTTTTATACTCTTCTAAATCAACTGGCAATAACACAACAGGTCTATCCAACAAAAGAAAATCAAAATAAATACTCGAATAATCCGTAATTAATAAATGATATTTATATAAAAATTCATAAATATCCTCTAAATCTACTAATTTTATATTTGAAAAGGTTAAATTTTGTAAACGTTTATATAAAATACTTTGCGGATGTAATTTAATATCTAAATATATATTATTTTTCTCTAAAAACTTATTTAATTTGTTAAAATCTAAGCTATCAATTAATTTTAGTTCCAATTCAGTTTTATCTCTATACGTTGGCATATAAATGATTCTTTTTTCTTTAAATACATTATTTTTATTTTCTAAAAGTACTTGATTACGAGGATATCCTGTAACATATATATTATCATAATTAATATAAAAAGCTGAATGAAAAAATTTTTTTACATAATCTGAAGTTACACAAAACACATCATAGTTTGAATCCAGCCAAGGAAATATGTATTTTAATTTTTCATTTAATTTATATTTTTTTGAAGAAATAGTATCATAGCCTATTTTTTTAATTGGATTACCATGCCATAATTGTACGAATAAAGTCTTTTTATTTAAAACATATCCGTTTAAATCACCTAATTTAGAATGAGACACAATCGCTACCTTTGCTCTCATCGAAAGTAAATAACCTTTCAAACTATACGCATATTCAACCTTATATCCTTTTTGTTTTAATTGATTAAAAGTATCCTTGCTTTTAGTTAACCATATAATCTTAATATTAGAATAATTATTATTAATATACTCAAAGAAATATTTACTATTATCTGTAAATTTCATTCCTGACCAACCACCTATTATCCATAAATTTTTATTTTTAGGAATTAAATAAGAAAAATAATACAGTGGAATATGTAAAACATTTTTAATAATTTTTTTTATCATTCTTTCCCCCAAATTAAAAATGATTTATACTCTTTGTAAGTAAAAAAAACATATAAACTAACTAACAATATATGCCCTAAAAATAATACTATATAAGCACTAATAATCCCGTATCTTGGCACATAAAAATAATCTAATAATAATACAAACATTAAAGATATTGCTACACTAATCACTCTAATTATTTGTTTATCTGAAATAGTTAATATTAATCCATATATATTTCCTATGTATCTTAAAAAAATTATTCCCGCAATAAAAAATATATAATTTTTTAATACTAAAAATTTCTCCCCAAATAAAATTAAAATTATTAAATCTTTAAATAAAAAAATTATTATACTAATCATTAAACCCAAAATTAACATATAAAAATTAAATTTTATTGCAATTTTCTTAAATTTTTCTATATCACGCTTTAATTTTGATAATTGAGGAAGAGCTACATTATTGACAATATTTATGATTAAACTTGAGGCTAAAATTACACTAATACCACTTCTATAAATTCCCACACTTTCCATATCTAAAAAATGTTTTATTATAAGAGTATCGGCAGACATATACAAGCCACCAATTAAAGTCATAAGAGCATATGGAGTGGCTTTTTTTAACTCTTTAAGTATTTTAAATTTAAAAAATATTTTTGTAGCAAAATTTTTTAAATAAATTATAAATACTATACACACATTAATTAATTTAATTAAAAAAAAGCTTAAAGAAATTAATAATAAGTTTTTTGAAAAATAAGCCATAAGAACCACTACCCAAAAAGTAGTTAAATTATTAATTAAAGCAAACTTACTTTCTATATCGAATCTATCAATAATTTTAAAAGGAATCATAAAATGTACAATAAAATTATTTAATACTACAGCAAATGTTATAAATAAAATCACATAAATTTCACGAATTGTAAAATTACTTAATTTTAAATATAAAAACAATATTATGGTCGAAAAAACAAATATCGATATTTTTATTAAGGTTGTAAAAATTACATAATTATGAATATCTTTTCTTTGCGCTAATTCTTTTACTAATAAAGTATTATATCCATATTCTACAAGCATAGTAATCATATTTGCAACCACCACCCCATACATATAAGTCCCAAAATCCTTTAAAGATAATATTCTTGCTAAGATAAAAACAATAAATATTCCTACTAACATTCTTGAAATTGTAGTGATTGAAGAAAACAACAAAAATTTCTTAATCATATTTATATTAAATCTTTTTTTAATTGTTCTAATATTTCTAGAGCATTGATAATATCTTCTTTTGGAATAGATAAAAATTTAGTCAAAGACTTCTTCAATTGAGTTGTAGATATGCCATGAGTTCTTGGCAAATAGAGCACTTCACAATATTCTCTTAAATAATCAAACTTTCCTTTCCAATCATCCCCTATTGCAAAAATATCTACATTATACTTTTTAATATCTTCAATTTTTTGCTCCCAAGAAGTCTCAGGAATAACTAAATCTACACCCTTAATATTTCTGATAATTTCAGCTCTATGTTCATAAGGAATTAATGTTTTTTTCCCTTTTAGTTTATTAAATTCATCAGTCGATACAGCAACTATCAATTTATCACCTAATTGTTGTAATCTTTGTAAAAGTTTTAAATGACCAATGTGAAACATATCAAAAGTTCCGTAGGTTATTACAGTTTTTCCCATTTTTTATCCTTTATACTTCTTCAAATACCACCTAACAGTTTTCACAATTCCAGATTCAAAATTTTCATCTGCTTTCCACCCAAGTTCGTTTTCTATCTTACTTGCATCAATCGCATATCTCCTGTCATGCCCCGGTCTATCGGATACGAAAGTTATAAGTTCCTTATAACTTTTTAAGTTTGAATTTTTAGTTTTGAGGTTTGAATTATTTTTAACAGGATACAGTTCATCTAAAATTTCACATATTTTGTTGGCTATGTAAATATTCGTTCTTTCATTCCTTCCACCGATATTATATGTCTCACCTGCTTTTCCTTTGTGATACGCGAAGTCTATACCT
>Ga0256838_1001497_pt1 | contig 10974 bp, 12 predicted proteins | sample 4571419metaG_FD_185978 | JGI IMG/M metagenome (GOLD analysis project Ga0256838, IMG submission 185978) | Hydrothermal vent microbial communities from Guaymas Basin, Mexico - 4571-419 | ecosystem: Environmental > Aquatic > Marine > Hydrothermal vents | place: Mexico: Guaymas Basin | collected... | reverse complement strand
TAGATATAGTTGGCTAATACCATCTATAAATCCATCTACTATTTTATTATCTACTATATTATTGAAAAATATAGCAACTCTTCTTAATCCTTTGATAAATATAATATTATATACTCTATCTATATAAAATCTATCTACTATAATTTGCTCAAATTTATTATAACTCTTCTCTTGTGATGGAAGAAAATATAATCTATATGCTAGAAATATACCTAATAGAGAGACACTCATACTAATAAGTGCTAATATATACTCTAATTTATGTGAGCTATGTTGTATATGCTCATCTAAAGCTAGAAATGATGAAAATGAGTTACTGCCTCCATAAGCCTCATTAGCACCCAAAAATCCAACAACAATAGAACCAAATGCTAGGATATATAGAGGGTATATTAGAGTCTTATCAAGGCTTTTAATATTATCATAGCTTTTATCATCTCCAAAAAATACTATAAAAAGCATTTTAAACATATATAATGAGGTTAGAAATGCTACAAATACTCCAACTCCCCATATAATATAGTTATGATTTAAAAAAGCAGATGAGAGTATGGCATCTTTGGAGAAAAATCCTGCAAACGGGAAAATTCCACTAATTGCAAGAGAGGCTATTAACATTACAATAAAAAGTTGTGGTTTATATTTTTTGAGATTACCCATTTTAAATATATTTTGTTCGTGATGAAGTGATATAATAATAGCACCTGCACCCATAAATAGAAGTGCTTTAAAAAATGCGTGTGTAAAGATATGAAAAATCCCACTACTATAAGCACCCAATCCAACTGCTACAAACATATATCCAAGTTGGCTCATAGTAGAGTATGCCAAAATCTTTTTAATATCATCTTGATATAGTGCTACTACTGCCCCAAATAGAGCCGATGATATACCAATAAATGCTATAAACTCTCCAATAGATGGTATCTCATTATATAAAAATCCAAATCTTGCTACCATATAGACACCTGCTGTTACCATTGTAGCTGCATGGATAAGAGCTGATACAGGAGTAGGTCCTGCCATAGCATCAGGAAGCCAAACAAATAGAGGTAGTTGAGCAGATTTACCCATAGCACCAACAAATAGAAAAAACCCTATAATACTAAGAGTATGATTATCTATTAGTGATATACTATTTTTAATATCTATAAACTCATATCCATTACCCTCTAAAGATATAAATAGTGTAGCAAGGGCTATTATAAATCCAAAATCCCCTACACGATTGACTATAAAGGCTTTATTTGCTGATGTGATATTATCATACCCTTGATGGTAATATCCAATTAATAGATAAGAAGCAAGTCCTACAAGTTCCCACCCAATAAACATTATAATAGGATTTGATGCCAATACAAGAAGCAACATACTACCTAAGAAAAAATGAAAATAGGCAAAAAATTTACCAAATCCATCATCATCACTCATATATGAAGTGGCATATATATGTATAAGCATACCAATAAATGATATAAAACTTATCATCACTACACTTAATCTATCTGCTATAAATCTCAAATCAATTTGAAACTCTCCTACATCTATCCAGTTAAAAAGATAACTCTCTAATATATAACTGCTACTATGTTGTGTGCTATTATATATAATAATAAAAGTTAAAATTGTAACAATTACAGGGGTCGTAACTGCTATTATATTATATAACTTTTTTTCTATTTTGAGATTGGATAGATAAAGAGATGCCAAAACCATAGAGGATATAAATGGTAATATTACAATAAGAGCCAAAATTATACTCATATACTCTCCTCATTTCTAAGATTTGTAAAGGTTTCTGTATCAATAGTCTTGGTGCTTTTATAAAGATATACAATAATTGCTAAAAATATTGATGCCTCTGATGCAATAACAGCTATCATAAGAAGAGCCATAATAGAGCCATCTTGGGAGTTATTAGCCCTTGAAAATGTAGCTAATATTAGGTTTACACTACTTAACATTAATTCAATAGATAGATATATTACAAAAAGATTTTTACGGATAGTAAGCCCCAACAGCCCTATACCAAAAAGGATTGTAGCTAGATATAAAAAATGGTGAGGAGTCATAGATTGAGCCTTCTTTTAGATATTATAATAGAACCAATTAGAGCTGATAAAAGTAGTATAGATACAATCTCAAAAGGTAGTACCCAATTAGAAAAAAGAGTAGTACTTATACTTTGAATTGTCCCAAATGAACTATCCACCTCTACAAATTTAATATCTAATGATGATATAGCTTTGAAAATCACAAGTATAATTGGTAAAATTAGTATAGAAGATAAAAATATACTTTTGGGTGATACTCTATGTTTTGGAAGGTTATCTCTCTTGATATTTATAGAAGTTATTATCATAAGTGATAGTGTAACGACTGCCCCGACACTCACTAATATTTGAGCCAAAAATAGAAAACTTTGATGAAGGAGTGCAAACATCCCAGCCATAGCTATCATAACTAATAAAAAACTAATAGCACTATAAACACTCTGTTTAAAGCTAATCATACTAATCGCACCTATTACTAAAAATAGTGCCAAAATAGAAAAAATAATAGACTCTAACAACTATATCTCCCTTAAATTACCTTATTTCGTAATTATAGTCTTTTTTAGTTAAGTTAATAATATATATGATAAAAAACTCATTATATTTTAAATTAAGTTGGATTGCAGTATAATATATTAATATAAACTTAAAATATATTATTATAGTAAAGATTTAATAAATTAAAATTATCGGTGGTTCTTTGTCCTATATATTAATAAGGGAGTTGTTTATATTTGTAGTCTAGTTATGATATAATGACAGCATGAAAAAATTTATAAACTTATTAACTCTTATCGCTATAAGTTTCTCAATAGCCCACGGAGTAATCATTGATACCCATCAAGATAACCACTGTTCTATAAATGAGTTTGTAGTAGAGTTTTCAGAACCTTTGATTCACGATATAGAGGAGCATAATGGAGATTTATGTAATACTCATTTTATGTTACATATAGTTATATATACTTAGATAATACCTTTCACCCTCCTATCTCAACCAATAGCTATGAGAATAGAGGAGCTTTTAGAGGGTGTCCAATCAGAACTTGCCATTAAGATATATGGAGAGAACCAAAAAGTAATGGGCAAAATTGCCAAAGATATTCAAGAGGCATTAGAGGGAATTGATGGACTACACGAGGTAGAGGTAGAACCACAATTAGGACAAGCTAATATTATAATCTCACCCAACTACCAAGCACTTAAAAGATATGGTATCAAAGTAAGTGAGATTATGCAACTTATTAGAAATGGAGTAGGAGAAGAGCCAATAACCCAAAAAATTGAGGGTGTCAAAAGATTTGGAGTAGTCCTCAAAATCAAAAATGCCAAAGATGATATAGATAGTATCAAAAAAATCATAATTCGCTCACAAAATGGAGTGGTGGTAACTCTTGATGAGGTGGCTAATATAGAGATAAAACAGGGTGCTTCATTTATCAAACGACAAAATTTAAATAGATATATGGTATTAGGAGTAGAGAGCGAAGGACGAGATATAGCCTCACTTGTAGCAGAAGCAAACCAAAATATAGAAGCCAAAGTCAAACTACTCTCAGGATACTACATAGAGTGGGCAGGAAAGTTTAAAAATATGCAAGAAGCAACAGATAAATTAATGATGATAATCCCTATCTAAGGCTAAGACCTGTATTAATGACAGCATTTACAACCCTATTTGGAATACTACCACTTCTATATGCTACGGGTGTAGGGAATGAGATACAATATCCATTATCGGTTGTAATTGTAGGTGGAATTATTAGTTCTACGATTTTGATTCTTTTAGTTTTACCTGTGGGGTATTTTTGGGTTTATAGGAGGGAAGCAATGCCAAAAGTTTAACCTCTTTTTATTGTTAGCACCAAATAAATATCAAATATAAATATGCGTGGGAATATATAGATAATATTAAATAGTAATTTACTCTACCAATCTATCTATATCTTGCCAATTTGAAATAGAAGAATTTTTTAATTTAAGAGTATTATACCTAAATAATATAATATTTTTGAAAATATTTTTATACCATAAGCTCATTAAAAATTTTATGGTATAATTAAGCTAATTAAATTATATTGGAGTATATTATGCGTTTTAGATTAGCTTTTAGTATGATAGAATTAGTAATGGTTATAGTTGTTATTGGTATTTTGGCTTCTGTGGCTATACCTAATATGGATAAAGATATAAGACAAGGTGCAATTGATACTGTTCTTTCTGATGTAAGATTAGCTCAACAAAATGCTTTATCAGATGATAAGCATGATGTAAATAATACTAAATGGCAGAGAGCTTATTGGCATTTTGCTTATTATACATGTGGTAATGATGTTGTTTATAGAGTGGCTTCTGATGTTGATTTTGATGGTACTATTACAAATAGTGAGTCTGCTCTAAATTCAAAAGATAATAAATATCTATTTGCAGATTGTAATGATTTAGATGATAAAGATAACTCTCCTAAAGTTAATTTAACTAGAGAACATGGAATAAGTTCAGTAACTACTACTGGTGCTTGTCAAGATAGTCATATTTTAGCTTTTGATAATTTAGGTAGATTACACTCTGATATAACAAGTGAGTTACCAGATTATGCTCATCTTGTAACAAAAGATAGCGATAAGTGTCAGATGAGATTTTCATTTCAAGATGATAATTTAAAACCATTTACTTTGGAAGTAACACCTATTGTAGGACATATTAAAATAGTAGAACAAGAGTATTTATAAGTATAATATTCTTATGGTATAATTGAAGTATTATATAAGGATAAAGGAATCCATTAGATGTCTGTTATACTTTCATTACTAATTATTTTACCAATACTTACTGTGTCAATTTTAGGGATAAGTAGGGCTTCTATTAATATACTTCGTATCTCTTCTTTGAGTATATCTATTGTGGTTTTTGTATTAATTATACTATTGACTTTTCAATTTGATACATCACAAGAGTTACAATTTATATCCAAAGTACCATGGATTATCAATTATGGTATTAGTTATTATATTGGGATAGATGCTCTCTCACTCGTTTTATTACTTTTAATCTCTCTTCTTATGCCTTTGATTTTTATATCTATTTGGCATAGAGAGGAGAAGGGGTATTTTTATAATCTACTACTATTACAATCAGGTGTAATTGGTGCTTTAGTATCATTAGATTTAATCCTATTTTATCTCTTTTGGGAGATAATGCTACTTCCTATATTTATTATGATTGGTAAATATGGATATGGTAAAAAAGAGTATAACTCAATGAAAATTATTTTGATGACAGTATTTGGTTCTATGAGTATGCTTTTTTCAATTATATATTTAGGATTTATGCACTTTGAGAGTTATGGAGTTTGGAGTTTTGCATTAGATGATTTGGCTAGACTTAATCTATCAGTTAATAGCAATATTATTTTAGCAGGTGGGTTTTTATTAGCATTTTCTATCAAAATTCCTCTTGTTGGGCTTCATACTTGGATAGCTCCTGCTTATGCTTCTGCACCTACTCCTGCTTTGGTGGTCTTATCAGCTATTATGGCAAAATTGGGTATTTATGGATTATGGAGATTTGGGTTTGAGCTTTTTAGTGCTACATTTGTATATTATCAAAGTCTTGTTACTATTTTGGCTATTATAGGTATGATATTTTATGCTATATCTGCAATTATGCAAGATAATCTTAAACGAATGTTTGCTTTCTCCTCTGCTTCTCACCTCTCATTAATTGCACTAGGACTATTTTTGGCTAATATCTACTCTTGGAGTGGGAGTTTATATCTTATTATCTCTCATGCTCTTGCAAGTGCAGGTATATTTTTGATGATAGGTATGATAGGTAATAGATTAGATACAATTAAAATATCTAATCTTGGTGGTATAGCTTCAGTTGCTCCACGATTTACATTTTTCTTTGCTCTATTTGCATTAGGAATTGTAGGAGTACCTATGACGGGGGGATTTGTAGCAGAGATGTTGATTATTTTTGGGGCATTTAAGTATAGCTTTGTAGTAGGAGTATTTACAGCATCTACAATGGTGGGGGCAATAATATTTGTATTTTGGATGTTACAACGGACAATATTTTCTAAAGCTATGACAAAAGAGTTTCCTGATTTATCAAAAAGAGAACTATTAATTATTATACCATTAGCTATATTATTAATAGCTACGGGAATATTTCCAAGCTTTTTTATGGAGATATTTAATACCAATTTAGAATTAATGCTACAAGGGGTAAAAATATGATAGAATTTTTAATATCTCTCTCATTAACTACAATTATTATAGGTGCAATAGTATTAATGCTTATTACACTATACAAATCTATCTCAATAGCTCATAAAAATCTATTGGCTATTGGTATATTATTTGTTGCATTTTTATTACAACTAATAATTTTATTAAATATTGATAAGAGTATATATCTATATCCTGATATTTTCAACCACTCTTTTATTGTAGATAAACTATCTACAATTTTTGATTTGATGTTTTTGGGTGGTGCTATATTTACACTTGCTATTAATAATAGATATTTTATCAATAGAGACTATTATAATGGAGAGTTTTTTTCTTTGATATTATGGAGTGTATTTGGTATGATGATGCTCTCTCATGCTAATGAATTAATATCTGCTTTTATATCATTAGAGGTAGCTTCAATTAGTATCTATACCCTTGTAGGATACAAAAAAGATGATATTAAAAGCTCTGAAGCGATGCTAAAATATATTATATTAGGAGCATTAGCAAGTTCATTTTTTATCTTAGGTACAGCACTAATTTATGGAGCAGTTGGTTCTACTGGATTTGGAGATATTCACAACTTTATAGAGTCTCATCCAACACAAGATTTATCTATGATAATAGTAGGATTATCTTTTATATTAATTACAATACTATTTAAAATCGGAGCAGTACCATTTCACTCATGGGTAATAGATGTATATCACGGAGCACCTTTTCCAATTACAATGTTTATGGCTTCTATTTTAAAAATAGCACTATTTTCTATTTTATTGAGATTATACCTTGTGGATTTCTCACACTTTTATAATATATTCTCTCCTATGCTTACATTTATAGCACTAATTACTCTTTTAGGTGGTTCATTACTTGCAATATCTCAAACCAATCTCAAAAGAATGTTAGCAGGTTCTTCTATCGTACATAGTGGGTATCTATTAATGGCATTATCATCTATCAAAAGTGATAACCAAGAGGCATCATTAGCTATTATGTTCTATCTTGTATCTTATGTAATTAGTGCTATTGGAGCATTTGGAATTCTAAGCTTTGTAGCAAGTCATCGCAAACGAAAACTTACATTTGAAGAGTTCAAAGGATTTGCACATCAAAGACCATTTTTGGGTGCAATGATGACAATTTTTATGCTCTCACTTGCAGGATTTCCATCTACTATTGGATTTTTGGGAAAATTTTATATATTTATGAGTGTGATACAATCAGGAAATATAGCATTAGCAGGATTTGGTATAGCCATAGCATTTATATCTGTATATTACTACTTCAAACTAATAGCACTTATGTACTTCTACCCATCTCCACACCCAAAAGAGAAATATAGTTTTAGTATCACAACAGTAGTTATATCTCTTCTTGCTATTGCTACAATATGGGGAGGCATTGGTACAAAGCTTATTAGCTTTTTGCCTAGTGGAGATGTATTATTAGAGATAGCTAGAGAGGCATTAATGCAAATATAATTATCACTTTATAATATTATATGACTTACTAGAGTATCATATATCTTTTTTGCTATTATGTCATTTAATAAATGCAACTATAAGTATTATATGATATACTTATAAAAAATATATTATTTACTTATATTATAAAAGGATTATAACAATGGAAAAAAAGAGTTCTAAAAAATCTTATCTTGCTAATTGGATACCATACTCACTTAAAAGATATTGGGCTTATGCTGTAGCTACTATAATGAGTTTAGTAATACCTTGGATAACAATTGGTGGCAATCATATATTTTTATTAAGTTTTGACCACAAAAAACTTCATTTAATGGGTGTAGCATTTGATATGCAAGAGTTATATTTAATGCCTTTTATATTAATGTTGCTATTTTTGGGAATATTTGCTGTAACTGCTGTTGGTGGTAGGGCTTGGTGTGGTTGGGCTTGTCCTCAAACTATCTTTAGAGTTATCTATCGTGATTTAATAGAGACAAAACTATTAGGATTAAGAAAAAGAATTAAAAATAAGCAAAAAGAGCCTGATATGAGTATTGCTTCAAATCAAGCTAAAAAAGCTGTTGCAATTTTACTTTGGTCTATATTAGCATTTATTGCATCTGCTAACTTTTTATGGTTTTTTGTACCACCAATGGAGTTTTTTGAATATCTAAAAAATCCTATGGAACATACAATATTATTTGGTACTCTTATTGGAACTGCGTTATTTATTATAGCTGATATTGTATTTATCAAAGAGGATTTTTGTATCTATATCTGTCCTTATAGTAGGGTTCAATCTGTACTTTATGATGATGATACAATTATGGCTATATATGACCCTGTGCGTGGAGGAGATATATATCAAGGGCATGGATATGATAGAGAAAAAAAGTTTGAGAAGAAAAAAGAGCTTTTAGCATTTAATCAAGATGCTGAATGTACTACTTGTGAAGCATGTGTAACTGTATGTCCTACTCATATTGATATTAGAAAAGGACTTCAATTAGAGTGTATAAACTGTCTTGAGTGTGTAGATGCATGTACTACTGTAATGGGTGCATTAGAGAAGCCATCATTAGTACAATGGACAAGTGAAAGAGAGATTAAAAGAGAGGGTAAAACTCAATATCTAAGAAACACTGTAAAAGCTTATATAGCTGTATTATCTATTATTTTAATTGCATTAGTAATGATGGGTAGTACCAAAGAACATATGCTTCTAAATGTAAATAAAAATACAAGATTATATAAAATTATGGATAATGGTGTGGTTCAAAATGATTATCTGTTTTTATTCCAAAATACAGATTCAAAAGCGCATACTTACTATTTTGAAGTATTAAATCCTGATATTAAGATTATTAAACCAACAGAGCCATTTAGATTAGGTGCAGGGAAGAAAAAGAAAAAAGTTGTAATTTTAAGAACAAGTAAAAAACTTGTAGATAATGCTAGAAAAGATACACCTATCCCTCTAAAATTAAAAGCTTATGCGATTGATGATAAAGAGAAGATTATAATTGATAGAGAGACTGTATTTATATACCCAAGAAGTGATTTATTAAAAAAATAAAAAGGAGTAAAAAATGGCAAAAAAGGTATTAATTTTGGGTGGTGGATTAGCAGGTATTGAGTCTGCTATCTACCTAAGAGAGTATGGCTTTGAGGTAACACTAATTTCAAATAGAGATTATCTATATGTATATCCTACATCTATTTGGATACCTACAGGAGAGGCTTCATTTGAAGATACTTGTATAGATTTAAAATTACTTAGTGATATTCATGGATTTAAATTAATTATAGATGAAATAACTACTATCAAAAGCTTAGAGGGTCAAGTAGAATCTAAAAATAGTAGTTATAGCTATGATTATCTAGTAGTTGCCCTTGGTAGTGGCAAGATGAGACATAAAGGGATTGAAAATACCCTTACAATTTGTGGAGAACCAAAAGAATCATTAGATATTAAAGCTAGACTTGATGAGCTTATCGCTAAAGGTAGTGGTAAAATTGCTATGGGCTTTGGTGGAAATCCAAAAGATAGTAGTAATGTTCGTGGAGGTCCTGCATTTGAGGTCTTATTTAATGTTCATCATAAGCTTGAAAAACTTGGCATTAGAGATAAATTTGAATTAACATTTTTTGCACCAATGGCAGAACCTGGTAAAAGAATGGGTACAAAAGCTTTAAAAATGATGGATATATTTTTTGATAAACTAGATATTAAAAAACAAGTTGGTAAAAAAATATTAGAGTTTAAATCGGATAAAATAATATTTGAAGATAATATAGAGTTAGAGAGTGATTTAACAATGTTTATATCTGCTGGTGATGGACATAAAGTATTTCAAAACTCTGATTTACCTCTAAATGAATCAGGCTTTGTTCATATAAATGACTACTGTGAAGTGGTTCATAATTATGATAATACTCCTGATAAATATAATGTATTTGTAATTGGTGATAGTGCTGCATTAGAAGGTCCTGATTGGAGAGCAAAGCAGGGGCATATTGCTGAAGTAATGGCAAGAAATACAGCCTTTAATATCAAAATGATAGAAGAGGGTTCAACTGCATTTAATGGATATAAAGACCATATAAATATCCTATGTGTAATGGATAGTGGAGATGGGGCAGCATTTGTATATAGAAGTGATAAAAGAGCTATGATGCTACCTATGCCATTTGTTGGACATTGGATGAAAAAAGGGTGGGGTTGGTACTATAAAAACTCAAAACTCAAAAAGATGTTTAGATTGCCTGGTATGTAGAGATACCTAAGCAATTTATTCTACTAGTAGAATTATTTTTATTTTATGCTATAATCAAAATAAAATTAGGAGAAAAATATGAGATTCTTAGATATGAAAACTGATTATGCCTTTTGTGAAAGCATAGAAGATAAATGGATTTACTTTATCAAAAACGCAAGAGCTTTAGATGTAATTCCAAAAAATACAAATAATACAATTGAAAAAGCCTATAAGATAGCAAACAGAGCAAATTTAAGTAAAGAGGAGCTTGAACTCCAAGAGAAAAGAGAAGACTTTTTGTTTATTCAAAAAAGTTCTATTGAAAAGGCTACACCCGACTTCGCCCCAAAAAGCACTACACCCCCCTGCCTACCGAGTTTTCCTAAAAAATCTAGGCACTACAAATCACAATTTACCCAAGATATAAGGGGTTAAAGAGTGCTTAACCTCC
>Ga0256838_1001496_pt1 | contig 10976 bp, 11 predicted proteins | sample 4571419metaG_FD_185978 | JGI IMG/M metagenome (GOLD analysis project Ga0256838, IMG submission 185978) | Hydrothermal vent microbial communities from Guaymas Basin, Mexico - 4571-419 | ecosystem: Environmental > Aquatic > Marine > Hydrothermal vents | place: Mexico: Guaymas Basin | collected... | reverse complement strand
CCTTTAATATCTGTAAACCTAAAATCAACGAATTCAATTTCTCTGTCTTTGCATTCTTGGATAAATTCTTTGATTTTCATTTGCTCTCCTTTTTAAAATTTGAAATAATTATAACTAAGTTAAAATAAAATTTTTCTTAAAAAATGTATAAATTTTAATCAACGGAGTCAAAATGGAATTTATAGAAACGTTACTCATAAAAAACGCTCAAATTCAAAATTTTAAATATCATCTTTCAAGGGTCCAAAAAAGCTATAATTATTTTAAATGGAAATTTAACTTAAAAGAGTGGGAAGAGTTAAGAAAAAAACATTGGGAAAAAGAAACATCAAGATTGAGAATCACATATTCCGCTTACGGTATAAAACTTATAGAAACCTTTCCTTTAAAAAAAAGAGAATTTAAAAAATTTAAAATTGTCAAAATCAATTTTGATTATTCTTTTAAATATAAAAATAGAAAACATTTTGAAAAGATTTACAATCAATACAGAGGTTACGATGAATTTATTTTAGTAAAAAACGGTTTTATTACGGACACTACCATATCAAATCTGGCTTTTTTTACGGGAAAAGAGTGGATTACTCCAAAATATCCGCTGCTTAAAGGCACAAAAAGAGAAGAATTGTTAAAAAAAGGTTTTTTAAAAGAAGAAATAATAAAACTAAGCGATTTAAGATTTTTTAAAAAATTCGCTATGATAAACGCTATTTTAGATTTCGAGGAAAAAGAGATGTCATGTATCAAATTTTAAGTTTTTTAGCGGGTCTTGGTATTTTCATATTTGCTATGTCTCTTTTGGAAGAAAGTATAAAAAATATCGGTTTAAAAAAATTAAAAGACTTCGTTAAAAAATATACAAATACTATTTATGGAGGAATTCTCACCGGAATAGCAATAACCGCTCTTATACAATCCTCATCTGCCACAACCGTAATAGTCCTTGCTCTTGTAGGGGCCGGGATTATGCCGCTTAAAAACGCTATAGGAATTATTTTCGGAGCAAATATCGGAACAACAGTAACTACATGGATAGTCGCTCTTTTGGGTTTTAAACTTAAAATAACACTTTTATCAAATCCTCTTCTTATAATAGGAGCACTGGGATACCTGCTTGCGGAAAACAAAAAATATAAAAATCTGTTTTTATTTATGGTGGCGTTTGGCTTGGTGTTTATAGGTCTGGAATTTATGAAAGAGAGTATGAAAGAAATAGCGAATACAATAGACCTCAGTAAATATCAAAACTACAACTTTTTATTTTATGTGGGTCTTGGAATAGTAATAACGGCAATAATACAGTCTTCTTCGGCAACAACAGCTATAGTTTTAACAGCCTTGGCAGAAGGGGTTATAGAATATAAAATAGCCCTTCTTATCATAATAGGAGCCAACATAGGAACTACCATAACAGCCTGGCTTGGAAGCATAGGTAAAGATTACAATAAAAAAAGAGTCGCCTTAATCCATACCGTTTTTAACATAACAACCGCTCTATTGGTATTGGCTATTTTAAATCCTTTAAGTAAACTAACTCTTTTTATATCAAAAAACGACTATATAATAGCCGTCTCTATTTTTCATACAGTATTCAACGTTCTTGGAGTTTTAATTATGCTTCCTTTTGTAAATATGCTAGAAAAATTTTCAAAATTAATATTTAAAGAAAAACCGGTAATAGTAACCAAATATATAACCCATATAGACACGTCTTTACCTGAAATTGTAAATGAGGCTCTTCATAAAGAACTTAAAAGATTTATAAAAAAATCCCTAAAATTTTATTTACACACTTTTAAAATTTCTTCAAAAGCTTTTAAAAACCCAAATTATCTAAATCTTTTTATAGATTACGATATAGAAAAAGAGTATTCTTTACTTAAAAAACTCTCTTCCGAAATAGAAAAAACGGCTCTTGAAGTCAACAACGACGAAATACTTAAAATTCTTTATAAAATAACCCTCTCAAATAAACAGATAAAAGACATAGCCCATAACATAGATGAATTTTTATTTGACGATAATGAATTCTTAAAAACATACATCATGCAAATAAGAAATAAACTTTTAGTTTTTGCAAAAGAATTTTACGAATGGTTTAAACACGGAGGTAAAAAACCTGAATTTAAAGAAATAACCATAGATATCACACTTGCCATTAAAGAAAATAAAATAAGCCCTTATATCTCCATAACATTGCTAAACGTAAACTATTATATAAACAATGCTATTAAAAATTTAATAGATATTTGATAAAATACAATAAAAAAGGAAACAAATGAACTGGGACTTATCAGCGCTTTTTGATTCTGTTACAGAAGCTGAAGAATTTTTAAAACAAGCAATTTTCAGAGCAAAAGATTTTGAAAAAAAATATAAAAACAGATTATATACTTTAACCCCTGCAGAATTTATAGAAGTTTTAAAAGAATATGAAGAAATTTGGGAAAATATCGGAAGAGCCCTCACTTATATCTATCTTCAATTCGCTACAGATTCAAGTAAAGGCCCTTTTTTAGCGAAATTTCAAGAACTTGCAACACAGGCGGAAGAACATTTAATCTGGTTTGAACTTGAATTTATCCACCTTCCAATCGACAAACAACAAAGATTTATAGATAACGCCGGAGTTTATAAATATTATCTTATTCATTTACAAGAAGAAGCCCCTTATAAACTCAGCGAAAAAGAAGAAAAAATACTTATGAAAAAAGATTTAACATCAAACAGCGCTTTTACAAGACTGTTTGACGAAAGCTTAAGCAGGATAAAATTTTTCTTTGAAGGTAAAAAGTTAAGTGAAGAAGAAGTCTTAAGTAAACTATATTCGCCTGATAGAAACGAAAGAAAAAAAGCGCAGGTCAGCCTGACTCTTGGATTAAAGCCTCATCAGGAACTGTTAGCTTATATCTACAATCAGATAAAAAAAGACTGGAAAATAGATTATCTTGAAATCAGAGGATATGACGAACCGGAATCTCCGAGACATCTGGCAAACAGAGTCAGTAAAAAAAGTGTTGACGCACTGGTAAATACCGTAAATTCAAACACTTTTATCGTAGAAGATTACTATAACATAAAAAAAGAACTTTTAGGATATGAGAGGCTTTATGATTACGATAGATACGCTCCTATTAAACTGAGTGACAAAACTCCTGAAATTTCATATGAAGAAGCAAAAGAGCTGGTCTTAAAAGCTTTTAAAAATTTCTCACAGACATTTTATGAAATAGCTAAAAAAGCATTTGAAGAAGGATGGATAGATGTCTATCCAAAAGAAGGTAAAAGAAGCGGCGCTTTTTCACACTCGGCTACTCCAGCCGCCCACCCTTATGTACTTTTAAACTACACCAATCAAAGAAGAGACGTATTTACACTGGCTCACGAACTAGGTCACGCCATACATCAGTACCTGGCAAAAGACGTTGGATACTTAAACCAGGACACCCCTTTAACAACGGCTGAGACGGCAAGTATTTTTGCTGAAATGCTTTTATTTGAAGAGATTAAAAAAACTCTCTCAAAAGAAGAGCTTATAGAAACATACGCGGCAAAACTTGAAGATATTTTCGCAACTCTTTTTAGACAGATAGTATTTACGAATTTTGAAAGAAGAGTTCACAGTTTTGACGAACTAAAACCGGAAGAATATAATAAACTGTGGATGGAAGAAAACCAAAAAATGTTTGGTGAGAGCGTATATCTTACAAAAAATTATGAAATCTGGTGGAGTTATATTCCTCATTTTATACACTCTCCTTTTTATTGTTATGCATACTCTTATGCCCAGCTTTTAGTACTTAGTCTTTATAAACTGTATAAAGAGGGATTTGAAAAATTTGAAGAAAAATACATCGAATTTTTAAAACAAGGCGGAAGTATTCCTCCAAAAAAACAGTTCGCCACACTTTTTAATTTAAACATAGAAAGTGAGGATTTTTGGGAAAAAGGCATTAATGTCGTAAAAGATATGTTAAAAGAATTCAAGGAGGGCGTAAATGATTATAGAAAACAGTGATTTTAGGAAATTAAAGGAAAAACACGCAAAAGAGATTTTATCTTTTTTGCTTGATTTACAAGAAGAATTCAGTATAGTATGTGCTTATGAAGACATAGATTTTTCTCCAAAACTACCCGAACATATCTCCAGCGCATTTAAAGACGTAATAATATTTATCTTAGCAAACTACACTCTCTCAACCGCAAAAATAGAGGGTGAAAATCTAATATTTGAAGCTGGATTTGGGGAAGAAAATTTCGGAAGTGTAGTAACAGTCCCGATAGAAAACATCATTCAGATTTTAGAAGACGAAACTCCTCTTTTTATAAATGTGGCAGCTACACTGCCTAAACCTAAAAAGCCTAAAAACCCTTTTGAGCTAAATCCTAGAAACAAAAAATTTATGAGCGAATAAAGCTTAAAATCGCTTCTATATCTTTTGTTTTTTCTTTATATGTCATATATATTTTTCTTTTAAGATTTAAATCCTTAATTTTAGCCGCAAATAATTTTTTTTCTTTAAGTTCGTCTTTTATAACCATTTTTGAAATAATGGATACAACCTGCTCATGGGAATTCATAACGGTAAACTTCAATGCCGTAGAATTATGAACGATACTTATGATGTTAAGCATATCGCATTCAAAATGTTTTTCTTCAAATTCTTTTTTTATAAATTCTCTTGTAGAAGAATGAGGCTCTCGACATATCATTTTATAATTTTTTAAATCATCAAGGTCTATTGTAGGAGGAAGGGGTTTATTGGAAAAAAACACCAGCTCATCTTCTAGCCATTCAACATAATTAAGACCGTTATTTTTTTTCTTTGTAACAAAAGCCAAATCTATAGCGGAGTTTTTAACGTCTTCAAATAAAGCATCATTACTTTTAATTATAAGATTAATTTCTTTACCTATAAGGGTTTTAAAATATCTTATACACTCAGGAAGATTATAGTTTCCCACAGTAGGACTAGCCCCTATTAAAAAAGGAGAATCTAAGTTTTTAAATTTTTCTATCTTTTTATCAAAATCTTCTAAAAAATTTTCAAATTCATTTGCTATTTTTAAAAAATTTTGCCCGTCCTTCGTAAGGATAACCCCATTTTTCTTTCTTTCAAAAAGAGTAACTCCTAAAAAATTTTCCAAAATTCGAATCTGCTGGGTTACAGCCGGCTGAGAAATTCCTAATATTTTACTGGCTTTTGAAAAACTGGACTCTTTATTAATTACCAAAAACGTATAAATTTTATCCAAATACTTAATAACCATCTCCCCACTTTAATATTTTTTATAAGAATTATAACTAAAACTTATAACTTTTTGCAAAAATTTTTTTGATATAATTAAAATAAAAAGTGAGGAATATGAAATTTTTAGAAGAATTAAATGAAGCACAAAAAAAAGCCGCTACGCATATAGACGGTGCTCTACTTATATTAGCGGGGGCCGGAAGCGGAAAAACAAAAACAATTACCACCAGACTTGCTTATCTTCTATCTTTAGGAATAGACCCGGCAAGCACACTTACCCTGACTTTTACGAATAAAGCCGCAAGCGAAATGAAACAAAGAGCCCTTAATTTAATTGGAGACAATATATCTCATCCGCCGTTACTCCTTACATTTCACAAGTTCGGGCTTATATTTTTAAAACTTTATATACATCTTTTAAATAGAAACAATAATTTTGTTATTATCGACAGTGACGACCAGAAAAAAATATTAAAATCCATATCTTCGGATTTACCTCCAAATTTTATGAGCAAAGAGATAAGCAAATACAAAAATTCTTTTTTGTCTCCGGATGAAGTTTATAACTTGGCAAATGAAAAAGTTTACAAACAGATGGCTTTAATTTATGATAAATATCAAAAATATCTTCTTGAAAACAATTTGGTAGATTTTGATGATTTATTATTATTAACATACCAAATTCTAAATGAAAATAAAGACCTGGCAAAAGAAATAAGTAACAAATACCAATACATTATGGTAGATGAATATCAGGATACCAATGAAATTCAACTTTTACTTTTAAAAAAACTGTGCTTAACCCATAGTAATATATGTGTAGTAGGAGACGACGACCAAAGCATTTACGGCTTTAGAGGGGCAAACCACAAAAATATTTTAGAATTTGAAAAAGATTTTAACGCAAAGGTTATTAAACTCGAACTGAATTACCGCTCTACCAATCAGATACTAAAAGCTGCAAACAGTCTTATAAGTTTTAATAAAAACAGATATGATAAAAAACTGATATCGGCATTAGGAGATGGAAAAGAGGTCGAAGTTATAGAAAACTTTAATGAAGTGGCAGAAGCCGAAACAATAGCAAAAAGAATAAAAGAATTAATTCAAAACGGCGTTTCTCCAAATGAAATAGCTGTTCTTTACAGAATAAACGCACTTTCCCGGTCTATTGAAGATGGACTTAGAAGTTACGGCATTAACTACAAATTAGTCGGAGGTATGAAATTTTACGAAAGAGAAGAAATAAAAGATTTGATAAGTTACTTACGCCTTATAGTAAATCCCAACGATGATTACTCATTTAAAAGAGTGGTAAACAAACCCCGAAGAGGAATAGGAAAAACAACTTTAATAAAACTTGAAGAAGCAAAAAAGGATAAATCTTTTATAGAATTTATAAAAGAAGACGACCTTAATTTTATCAGTAAAAAAGCAGCTAAAACCTTAAAAGATTTTGTCCAGTTTATAAACTTTTTAAGTAAGCTTCCTATTGAAGAAATTCCTGAAATTTTAGAAGAGAATATAAATCTTTCAACTTCTTATAAAGACGAGGATAAAAAAAGAAACGTAGAAGAATTTTACGGGATGATAAGAGAAAAAAAAGATTTAACTTTAAGAGAATTTTTAAACGAACTCTCTCTTGAAAGCGACCAGGACAAACTATCTGATGCTTTAATAAACGTTATGACCATTCACGCAAGCAAGGGACTTGAGTTTGAACATCTTTTCGTTATAGGATTGGAAGAAGGATTTTTCCCTTTAAACGATGCCGATATAGAAGAAGAGAGGCGACTAGCTTATGTAGCCATTACAAGAGCAAAAAAAGAACTGGTACTTTCTTATACAAAAAGCAGATATTTAAGAGGACAAAGAACTCATGTGAACAAAAGCAGATTTTTAACGGAAGCCGGCCTTATAAAAGGCAAAGTAGCCCTTAAAGAATCAAATTCTTTAAAAGTCGGGTCCCTTGTAAAACATAAAGTATTCGGCACCGGAAGAGTTATAGGCATAAATAAAGCGGGAAATAAAAAGAAACTTAAAATAGATTTTGGAGGAAGCGTTAGAGAAATTTTAAGCGATTTTGTGGAAAAAATATAAAAGAGGAAATAATGAAAAAATGTAACAATATGATTTTTGTAGCGAACAAACCTATGTTTATCAGTTCAAATAAATTTCTCTCTCAGTTAAAAAAAAAATATGGAATAAAAAAAATGGGATTTTCAGGAACTCTTGACCCTTTTGCATGCGGATGCCTTATTATAGCTTCGGGTCAATATACAAAACTGTTTAGATTTTTACAAAAAACTCCAAAAGAATATATAGCGACATTAATGCTTGGAGCGTATTCGCCTACCATGGATGTTGAAAAAATAGAAAAAATAGAAGAAGTAAAACCTTTAACTACGGAAAAAATAAAAGAAGTATTAAACTCGTTTAAAGGCAAACAAAAACAACTGCCTCCAAGATATTCGGCAAAAAAAATCAACGGAATAAGGGCCTACACCACAAACGGCAAAGACTTTCTGGATAAAGAAATAGAAGTAGAAATCTTTAATATGGAACTTATAAATTATTCTCATCCTTTTATTACGTTTAAATCAAGCGTAAGTGAAGGTACCTATATAAGAACTCTCGGATTTGACATAGCTAAAAAACTAGGCACCGTAGGTACTCTCACATATTTAGAAAGAACAAAGGAAGGGAAATTTATATATGAATGTGAAAAACTTCTCAACCCTCTGGATTTTCTCAAAATTCCTCAAAATTTTTATTTAAAAGAGAGCGAAAATTTGCTTTTAGGAAAAAAACTTGATATAAATGATTTTAAATTAAAAGAAAACGGAGAATATTTTGTAAAATACAATAACTATTTTGCAATAATAAAAATAGAAAACACGGAAGTAAAATATCTGTTAAACAGGATGGAGTTATGTTAGTAATATCAAGAAAAGAAAATCAAAAAATAAAAATAGGCGAAGATATAGAATTAGTTATTGTAGAAATAGGAAAAAACCAGGTAAAAATAGGTATAGACGCTCCTCAAAATATAAAAATTCTAAGAGGAGAACTGGTAGAAGAAATTACAAAAGAAAATAAAAAAGCAAATAAAGAGATAAGTTACGAACAATTAAAAAGTTATTCAAAGGCGCTTTTATGAAAATAAAAGCTTATGCAAAAGTAAATATCTTTCTAAAAATAGTAGGACATGACGGAGTTTATCATCTGTTAAAATCAAGATTTATGAAAGTAAAACATTTATATGATGAAATAGAAATAGTAGAAGCCGATAAATTTAATATAGTAGGAGATATCAACTGTGTTTTAAGAGACAATACGGTTTTTAAAGCTTATGTAGAACTTACTTCAAAATATCCCGATATAAAAAAATGGTTTATAGGAAAAGAAATAAGAATAAACAAAAACATTCCTGAAATGGCCGGACTTGGAGGAGGAAGCAGCGACGCAGCCGCATTTTTAAGATTAGTAAATGAAAAAAGCGGTCTTAACTTATCAACACAAGAACTAATAGAAATAGGCAAAAAAATAGGAAGCGATGTTGCTTTTTTTATTACGGACGCTGAAGTCGCAGATGTTTACGGCAGAGGAGATATTGTAATCCCTAGAGATGAAAATGCTTTAGCTTTAGAAATTTTCACCCCTCCTATAGAATGTTCCACACCGGCAGTATATCAAACATATAAACAACATTTTTTTAACCCACAAGACAGTGATTTTGATAAAAAAGAAACATTGGAATTATTAAATAATTACAAACCTTCAGAATTAAACGACTTATTAAAACCGGCCCTTATGCTTTACCCGGATTTATATAAATACCAAGATTTCGGATTTTTTAGCGGAAGCGGCAGCAGTTTTTTTAAATTAAAATAATCATCCCTCTACATTAAAAGAATCTTCTTTTGCTTCTTGATAATATTTTTGAAGCTTCTTAACTTCTTGCATATTATTAAAAAGTTTTAACTTTTCTTTTTTTAAAATTTCATTTGCCTTATTTATAAAAGACAAAATTTCCTGAGCTTCTTTTATAGAGGAAAAAGAAGGCTCTTTACTGGAAATTTCTATAATTTTTCCTATATCGTTATTAATAATAGCTAATTTTAATTCATTTAAAGAAAACTTATCCATTTCAAAGACCCGTTTCTTCTTTCCATGCTTCTATCAAGCCTTTTAAAACTCTTATAACATCGTCTAAATATTTCGTTTCGTTTTCCAAATTAGCTTTTGCAAGCAATTCCAATTGATAAGCATAAAGACCGTTCAAATAATATGCAATATCCCCTCCTTTTTCAAAGTCAAGCGCATTTATAAGTTCTATAAAAATATTGGAGGTTTTTATAATATATTTTACTTTTTCTTCTATATCTCCTTCTTTTATAGCTTTTTTTGCAAAATTAGCAAATCTTAAAGCCCCTTCGTAAAGCATTAAAACCAATTTTTCCGGTTTGTCTATATTTATATTCATCTGATTATAACTGTTTAAAGCTTTATTATATGTCATTGTTTTATCCTTTATTTAGAATTAATTGCTTGCTGAATTGCCATAGTCAATGTCTGACTCATAGCGTTAAACTTATTTATAGATTCGTCATATGCCGCAAACTGTTTAGCCATTATTTCATATTTTGTTTCTAAAAATTTTTTCATAGCATCCTTTCTGTCCTCATATCTATCTTCTTCATCCTTAATCTGTTTATCAAGGAGATTCAAATTTGAATTATCCCCAGTTATGCTAGTTTCAAAATCTGTTTTTAAATTAGTAAAAGCTGTTTCAAAAAATCGTTGGGTCAAATCAGGTGCCTTTTCATATGATTCTTTAAATTTACTTTCATCAAAACTCAGCATTCCGTTTCTATTTATAGAAAAACCTACATCGGTCGCCGAAAAAATTATATTTTCGGTATATTGATTTCCATTTCTATCGGTTTTTGTCACCTTATCGCTTAAAATCACTCCGAAAATATCATGGCTAAATTTACTGCTAAGCATCGTAAAATCGCTATCCCCCTGAAAAAGACCCACATTACCACTATCTTTATCATATGCCGTTAAACTTTGAAGATTTGAAACCATTGAATTATAATCTGCTACAAACTTTTTAATGGACTTTACTATTTCATCTACATTATTATCTATTTTTACCGTAGATTTTCCTGTTGAAGAAAGATTAATAGTAACCCCAGGTATTAAATCCTCAATGGTATTACTCTCTCTTTCCACCTCAACCCCGTTATAAGTAAAGTTAGAATTTTGTGCCGTCTGTAATCTGTTTGAATTACTAAAATCAGTATTATCGTTAAAAGACGTCGTTAAATTAGAGTCATCAATCGAAATATCTCCGATTGCCTGAATGTTGAATTTAATTTGACCGTCTACAAACTCGGCACTTATTCCCAATGAATTTCCTTCACTGTCTTTTAATCCTCCATTATTAATAGCATCAATAAAATCACTAACAGTAGTTCCATCTTCCACATCCATTTGGTAATGTTCTCCGTTTACCGCTACGGTAAACGTTTGAGTACTTCCTGTACTGTTTACTACATCGGTATCTGAATTATATACTTTAGACTTATAATCGGTTGCATTTAACCCTAAATCGTCTATTTTTGAAAAATCAAATTTTATAATATTATTTTTTCCGGTTTTATCTGCTTTTAAAACAAGTTTATAAGGATTATCGCCAATTCCTGTATCTATAAT
>Ga0256838_1001495_pt1 | contig 10978 bp, 7 predicted proteins | sample 4571419metaG_FD_185978 | JGI IMG/M metagenome (GOLD analysis project Ga0256838, IMG submission 185978) | Hydrothermal vent microbial communities from Guaymas Basin, Mexico - 4571-419 | ecosystem: Environmental > Aquatic > Marine > Hydrothermal vents | place: Mexico: Guaymas Basin | collected... | reverse complement strand
GTTCGAGTCCGGCCCCGGGCACCACTTTATGGAGAGGTGGCCGAGTGGTTGAAGGCGGCGGCCTTGAAAGCCGTTGTACGGGCAACCGTACCGTGGGTTCGAATCCCACCCTCTCCGCCACTTAATCAAAATCCCCTTAAATTCGCTACTTTCACAAAACAAATCAAACAGTGTCAGTTGTTTTCGTGGGATATTAACTGACAGTATGACTGACAGTTAGCAAATTATTTAATATTTTTATTTCTTTTTGAGTGTTCTTGATTAATGACTTTAATTTTGTTTGATTATCCCATATTAAATTATTTATATCATCAAATATTTCTATCCATTCTTTATATTTAGAATATGGTTTAATAATATTTTTCCAAATTGCTATTACTTCATAAATAAACTTTTTTTTATTTATATTAAAGTCAAATCCTTCTTGTAGGCAGTCTTCAAAGATAATTTCAATCTTTTTTATGTTCTTATTATGCAGCTTTGTATTCATATTTATAAGGAATTGATATAATTGGTGCATTTCAAAAAGAGATAAAAATTCCTCATTACTTAATGCTAAAATTTTACTTATCTGATTTTTAGAAACTGTTTTCTTAGATTCTTCATTTTTATTCACATTATCCATTGTTTCTTCTGAAAAATTTAAAATCATTAATTGATAATCTAATTCGTCAATAGGTGTTAATAATAAATTTCTGATTGTGTTATTTGTTGAAGGTCTATTAACTTTTTCTTCTTTTTTTATATTTTTAATGAAATTATGAATACTTAATGAATACTTTATAGGATTGTCAGTATATATATAATAAATTGCTTTTTCTTGTGTATCGTGATAAAAAGGAAGTGTTGAGAACTCTTCAATATCTATCTGTTTTTGTTTGTATAATGATATATAATGCTTGATTTTATATTCAGGTAGTGTTAATTCTTTATCAGGATAATCTATAAAAAAATACTTATAGATATAAAAAAGCTTATATTTTTCTAATAAAGTCATAAATTTTCTATGGTCTTCTTGTGAAATATTATCAACTTCCCTTAGTATTTGTTTACTCATTTCTAAAAATTTTTTAAATTTAGAAGAAAATTTAATACTAATACTATTCATTTTTCGCTTTCATTATAAAATTTAATAGCTTTATCATATTTATTTAATTCTCCCCAGATATACTTTTCATTTAATGGATAGCTAACTTCTTTATATAAAATTTTAGCTTCTGTATAAACAGTATCTTTATCAAACTTATCCCTTAATAATTTACATTTTTTAATTAAATCTATTTTTAACTCTTTGTTTAGTTGTTTAAGCTTATTTATAAGAATTGCAATATGTTCTTGTTTTTTGTGATTTGGATAATTTGTTTGAATTTGTCTAAACAAATATAGCATTGTAAGTTTTCTTTTTAAATCAGTGCATTTTACATCTTTTATTAATAAATGTTTTTGTTTATCGGAGCTAATTTTTGATATCAATTGATAAATTTGTTTATTTATTTCCTCAGGCAAGTTTGTATAAATTTGTAATATTTTAATTTTTCTATTTTTATATGAAAACGGCATATTGCTATAATTAGGTAATGTATATAAATTTTTTAATACTAATACACTTTTTAAATTAGTATACTCTATTTTTATATCAAACTTTCCTTTTCCTAATTTAATTACTTTTATTAAATGATATATATCAAACATTGAATTTGTAATTTCATTATAATAATACCCTGCAAGTTCAAAAAATCTATTTTTCAAATTTTTCAAGTTGTTAATACTTTTACTTGAAAATATCTGTTCAACATTCTTTTCATATATATTAGAAGCTTCTAACTCAAATAATCTAAATAATGTTTTAAACACATCATCTCTAAAAATAACAAATGCAATTAATTGAAATAATTTTTCTTTTTCAATATTTCTATAATATTCATCTTCAACTTCTGATATATTATCAAAAAGATTGACTAATTGATAAAACAATCTATTTTTAATATTACTATTCATTGCTCCACTCATCACTAATTCTTTCAGCCTGTTTCAAAACCATCTCAATTGCCTCTTTTGTTTTATCTGGCGGATATTTATAACGTCTAAGCAGTATTCTAATTCTATTTTTAATTTTAGCTCTTATGTTTTCTCTATATTTCCAATCAACGGTAACATTTCTTCTAAGAGTTTCAGTAAGTTCAATAGCTATTTTTTTTAGTGTTTCATCTCCAAGTTCTCTAACTGCCGATTCGTTAAGTGCCAATGCTTCATAAAAGGCTACTTCATCTTCATTTAATCCTAAATCATTTCCTTTTTGAAATTCTGCTCTAAAATCTTTTGCCATTGCTATAAGCTCTTCTATTACCTGAGCTGTTTGGATAGTTCTATTGTGATATTTATTTAAAATATTTTTTAGCCTCTCAGAAAACTTTTGTTCTCTTACAATATTAGTTTTGCTTCTTGATTTAATCTCATTTCTAAGTAGCTTTTCAAGAAGTTCTACTGCTAAGTTTTTATGCTCCATCTCTTTTACATCTTTCAAAAACTCATCGGATAATATAGAAATATTTGGCTTATCTAGACCTACTAATTCAAAAATATCCTCAATACCTTCTACTTTTATGGAGTTATCAATGATATGCTTGATTGATTTATTAGTTTTTCTTCTTTTACTTACATCAGATTTTGAAAGAATACTTTTTATGGCTTGAAAAAATGCTATCTCTTCTTTATATTCATTAGCTTTCTCAAAAGTTGAACACAAACTATAAGCTTTGCTAAGGGCTGTAACCTCATCTAAAAATCTTTTTTTTCCATCTTCAAGTCCTAAAATAAAATTAGCAGCAGGTGCTAAAAGTTTATGAGGATTTGTTTTATATTCAGAATAATCAAAGCCATAAAACATTCCCCTAATAATATCAATTCTTTTTATCATCTCATTATATGCTTCATCAATAGAAATTGCATTTTTTCCTTTACCGCCTGAGCTTGTATAAATTTTTAGGGCATTTTTTAATTCATTTGCTATTCCTATATAATCAACTATCAATCCTCCCTCTTTCCCTTTAAATACTCTATTCACTCTGGCAATTGCCTGCATTAGATTATGCCCACGCATTGGTTTATCAATATACATAGTATGAAGGCTTGGCACATCAAAGCCCGTTAGCCACATGTCTACAACAATTACAAGTTTTAGTTCATCATCTGGGTTTTTAAATCTTCTTTCTATTTCTTTTTTTATTTTTTTAGGATAAATATGCTTTTGTAATTTCTCACTATCACTACTGCTTCCTGTCATTATCACTTTTATGAAACCTTTTAATGGGTCATCACTGTGCCACTCAGGACGAATAGAGATAATCTCATTATATAAATCAACGGCAACTTCTCTGCTGATTGCTACAATCATTCCTTTACCATCAAGGACTTTTAGCCTATTTTCAAAATGTTCAACTATATCTTTTGCAATGGCTCTTAATCTTTCTTTTGCTCCTACAAGTTTTTCTAAATTGCTCCATTTACTCTTAATTTTTTCTCTTGTTATTTCATCTTCATTTTTCAATAAACTTTCAATCTCACTATCAATCTCTTCTAAATTAGCAATATTTAACTTAGCAAGCCTGCTTTCATAATATATTGGCACAGTTGCACCATCAAGTATGGCATCTTCTATATCATAAATAGAGATATAATCCCCAAATACCCTTCTTGTGTCTTTATCTTCACTTTCAATTGGAGTTCCTGTAAATCCTATAAAAGTAGCATTAGGAAGTGCATCTCTAAGATACTTTGCATATCCATATTTAAATTTATCACCCCTTAATACCGCTTCAAATCCATAATGGCTTCTATGAGCTTCATCCGCAATTACTATGATATTATCTCTAAGACTTAGAGTTGGAAATTTGTCTTCATTTTCTTTTAGTGCAAACTTTTGAATAGTCGTAAATATAACCCCGCCACTCTGTTTTTTACTAAGTATTTCTCTTAAATCATCAATACTTTCAACTTGAATTGGCTTTTGTTTTAATAGCTCACTTGATTTTGCAAAAGTATTTAACAGCTGGTCGTCTAAATCATTTCTATCTGTTACTACTAAAATAGTAGGATTTCTTAAATCCCTATCTTTTATAATTTTACCAGCTAAAAACACCATAGATAAACTCTTACCGCTTCCTTGTGTATGCCAAACAATCCCAGCTTTACCGTTTTTTGCTTCTTTTATTGCTTTAATTGCTCGTCTTACTGCATGAAATTGATGATACCCTGCAATTTTTTTGACAATCTCTTTTTCATCATCTTCAAAAGTAATAAAATTTTGAATATAATCAATCAGATATTCTTTTTTAAAAAAGCCTTTAATCAATGTTTCAAGCTGATAAGAAAATGGATTTTTTTCATCATCAACATACTTCCAATACATAAACCTTTCAAAATTAGAGCTAAGAGAGCCAATTTTTGCTTCGATTCCATCGCTTATAATCAAAGCTGCGTTTGGTATAAACAAATCCTCTATATTGTTTTTGTAAGTTTGCAGTTGTTTATACGCATCAAAAAGAGTTGCATTAACTTCAGCTGGATTTTTTAACTCCATTACAAAAAGAGGCATTCCATTTATAAACACTACAACATCTGGCCTGTGTGTTTTTTTGCCCCTTACGCTAAATTGATTAATTACCAAAAAATCGTTATTCTCAGGATTTTCAAAATCAATCAACTTTACTATCTCAGTAGTTTTTTTATCATCTCTTGTAATTTCTACTGCAATACCTTCTATTAGTTTTTTGTGAAATTCTCTATTATTTTGTATAAGAGTTGGGAAATTTTGTTTTTTTAATGACGTAATCGCTTCTTCAATCGCTTCACTTGGTAAATTGTTTATTTTTGTAAGAGCATTTTTTAATCTATCTTCAAGTATAACCTCATCTAAATTTCTATCAATCTTACTTCCATTCAGATACTCATACCCCAACTCTTTTAGCCAATCTATGCTCAAGTTTTCTACTTGGTTTTCAGTTATCATTCTTATATCCTTCAATTGCAAGAATCAAAAATTTATTTATTTGTGCAAAGTTTTCATTTTGTTCATATAGTTTATCAACTTGCTTTTCCCCGTGATATAAATTATTTCTTATTCTAAATGCTATACATAAAATAACTTCTATTTTCTCTAGTAATTTAATCTCTTCTTTTGAAAATCTTTCTAAAATTTCTCTTTTTATATCTTGTTCTGTTTTATTATTTCTAAATTTTAAATATTCAAAACGCCATCTTTCTTTAATATATCTGTTTTTGAAATAATTATATATAGAGTTAATTTCTTTTTCTTTTGATGGATTAATTGTAATTTCTCGACTTATTTCTTTATACTTGTTTATTAATGCAATATTATTACAAAGTTCTTTTTCAAAAATATTCCATAATATAGGAAAATAAAAAATATGCTTTAGTTTATTTTCATTTAACAGACTATAAAAAACATTTTTTTCTAACCACTCCTTCTCAAATATATTATTCATTCTAAACCCTTAATATCCAACTCATCAACTTCAATTTTTCCGTTTATTAGTTTTGGTAAAAGAGTATCTCTTAGTTCTTGGAGGGTTTGAATGTGGTATAAATTGTTTAATATAACCTGAAAATTAGGTTCTATTAATGAATGAAATTTATCTAATAAAATATTAATTGGTAATTTTATCTTTATTTGCTCAAAAGAAGTTTTATTTACATTTAATGTAGCAGTTCCACCTCGTCCTAAATTTTCAATATGATTTTTTAAAGCAAGCATATATAAATAAATGAAATAATAACTGATACCCTCATTACAAATAATAGAGTTTATTTGCTGATTTGTAAAACTAATATTTTCTGATGTCAAAGTAACCAATCCCACAGTTGCAATGCAACTTACACATATGCTATTAGGCGGTAATTTTTTATTATTCATTAAATTTTTGCCTATTTCTGATAAATAAGTTTCTGTTATAAAAGTATAAACATTTTTCATATCTGGTATTTTTATAAATGGATACTTATTACCAAAATTTTCTTTATTTTTTGTTGGAGGTGTTTTTCCTGTGATTACCTTTCCAATTTCTTTAATGCTCTTAACCTCCCACCCCTTAGGGATTTTACCAATTTCACTTGTCTCAAATTCACTTGGGAAAAGTTTTACAATATCTTTGCTTATTCCAAATTCTTTTGCTATTTCGCTATCACTCTTGCCACTTGCTTTGGCTTTTACAATGTCAAAATCCACAAACCATGACTTAAAAATAGCCTTTGCCATCTCTTCAAGGGTAGAGTTAATATTTTGCAGTGTCTCAATCTTTTCATCTATTACAGATAAAATATCGGCTATCTTTTTTTGGATTGGGAGAGGAGGGAGTTTGATTTGTTGATTATAAGCATTATTTCTATTTAATCCAGGAACAGCACTATCTTCATTTAATTTATCTAAATTTAGAGATACTAATAAATAAAACATATATTCAAAATTATATTTTTTATCATCTGGTAAAACATAAAAAACTGTATCTATTGGGAAAAAAGGCTTATAACTTTTATAAACTTTACCTATTGTTCCTTTCCTACCAATGATTATACCTTTTGAATTAATTAATGCTTCATTGTGATATCCAATAATACCAGCAGAACCATATACAGGAATATTGCCTTTTTTTCTTTTTGTTGCAGGCAATGATTTTCCATAATGAAACTCACACACATCCCCGAGTTTTACCTCTCTCCACTCACTCATTTTTTTCCTTTTTTGAAGTATATGCTTGTTTTGGACTGTTTGGACTTGGAAAATATGGGTATAGTCTTTCTTGTGATACCAACTCTGAAATATAATCTTTTACTAAATCTTTGTTTCTATTTAATAAAATTGCTAAAAGCTCAGGTGAAAAATATCCATATTTACATATATCAACAATTATTGAATGCATTTTCTCTTTTTTAACTCTTTTTTTATTAGCAATAGGAGCAATGATTTCATTGATTTTTTCTAAAATATCTTGTGGTAAATTCTCTTTTTTATAAAATCTTATACCCTTAGTAAACTTTCTAATACCCCCAGTAGCTTCTGTAATACCCCCAGTAGCTTCTGTAATACCCCCAGTAGCTTCTGTAATACCCCCAGTAGCTTCTGTAATACCCCCAGTAGCTAATTTATATGTTGAACCTTTTCCAACTCCTTCTTTTTGCAAAAAGCCATTTTCTGTTAATTTTTTCAAAATACTACTTACATCGCTTGGATGCATATCAACTATTTCTAATATTCTTTTGTGATTTATCTCTTCTTCAATATAAGCAGTTGCTAATATAGTTATTTCTTGCTCATTTAGTTCATCAAATTTATTACCAAACATAGATTTTAATTCATTAATAGTCTCTTCACTTAATAGATTAATAGTTCTTAATTCCAATAATGTTTGAGGATGATGTTCATTTTTTTCATATAAAAGAGGTTTTGCAAAATTATATTTTTTCCATGCTTGAAATATTTTTGGTATTCCAGAACCTGCTTTTTCTGCATAACCTATAAGCATAAACATTTTTTGAATGTTTCTGTTTCTACAATCACTCTCACCTCCCCTTATTGCAATTTCAAGAGGAATTCTCATAAGTCCTGGATTTCTAAATCCAAACATATCTGGTCTTTTTACAATTAAAATTGATAATCTTTCGCTATAATCAGCATGAACTAATGCATTAATTAAAGCTTCTCTAATAGCTTGATGTATTGGAGTGTCTTCTTGTCTTTGTGCATTTTTTAGACTAAATGGCACTTTTAGATTTTCATATAACTTGACTATTACTTTTCTATAAAAATCAAAAACATTTCCACTCCAAGTACCATCTGGATAAATTCTATCAACCCATCTTCTCTCAGCTACTGCTCTTGGTCTTTCTTGATAATCAACCATATAATATGGAAAAACTTCTTCTATTGCTCTTTGCTTTCCAAACATCAATAGTCCTGCTTTTGTTAAGCCAACATCTCCCGTTTCTCTGTTTTTACCATATCCACCAATATTTCTTAAAAAATCAATATCATTTAATTCAATAAAAGGATGGTCAGGTTTATGAGATTTAAATATATTTCTATATGCATAAAATGTGCTAAGTTCTATATCATCTAAACCAAAATTTTTGAGCACCTCACTATCTCTGCTATCTTCTATTTGTTCAGCCAAAAATCTTTTTACACATTCAGGCTTACATTTATAATCTCCCTCACCTTGTCTAATATAAGTTCCTGTTAGTGGGTTTTGTCCTTTGTATATTGGTCTTTGCTTTCTTGATGCTCTTGGAACTTTTATCCAAATAATGTTTTTTTGTTCAATACTAAGAATTTGCACATCTTCATTTTTTAAAATATTTAGGCTTATTTTTTGAGGATTATTCAATATATCAAACAATTCCTTAATCACATTTTCTGGATTTTTTATACCTATAATCTCAATACTTTCACCTTTTTCTTCAATTCCTAAAAATATATTACCTCCATTTGTATTTGCCATTGCAGAGTATGTTTCTAACAAATCATTAGGTAATTTTCCTCTTCCATCTTTACCAGTTGCTTTTTTAAATTCTACTTCAAAGCTTTCTTTTAACGCTAAAATATCTTCTTTTGAAGTAACAATTATCATTTGTTATCCTCTAAATTAAATCCAAGCTCTTTTAAATTATGTATAAGCAAACTTTCAAGCTCTCTGTTTTTTGCAAGTTCGCTTGATAATTTTTTAGTTAGCTTTTCCATTTTTTCTTTAAAAGGCTCTTTCTCTTCATCACTTTCAGCAATACCTACATATCTGCCAGGAGTTAAAATAAAATTCTCTTTTTCAATATCTTCAATCGAAGCTACTTTATAAACTCCTTTTTTATCAACATTTTCACCTTTTCTAAATTTATGAAAAGTTTTAGCAATTTCTTTAATGTCTTTTTCAGTTAATATTCTTTGCTTTCTATTAATCATCTCTCCGAAATCTCTTGCGTCAATAAAAAGAGTTTTTCTTTTTTGGGGTTTGTTTTTATTAAGTATCCAAATAGAAGCAGGTATTCCGGTATTAAAAAACAATTTATCAGGAAGTGCAATAATTGCCTCTACTAAATCGGCTTTTACAATATTTTCTCTAATTTTATCTTCTCCACCTGTTGTAGAGCTTAGAGAGCCATTTGCAAGCACAAGCCCAACTACTCCATTTGGTGCGGTGTGATATAGCATATGCTGCATCCAGGCAAAATTAGCATTGCTTTTTGGTGGAGTTCCATAAATCCAACGTTTATCATTCTCTAAGCTCGGATGCCACCATTCATCTTGATTAAAGGGAGGATTAGCTAATACAAAATCTGCTCTTAAATCTGGGTGTTGGTCTTTTGTAAAAGTATCTGCTGGTTCTTTACCAAAATTAAAGTCAAGCCCACGAATAACCATATTCATAATAGCAAGTCGCCAAGTTGTAGGATTTGATTCTTGTCCGTATATTGAAATGTCTTCTATTTTCCCACCGTGAGCTTCAATAAACTTTTCACTGCTTATAAAAAACCCTCCACTTCCCATTGCTGGGTCGTAAACTTTACCTTTGTAAGGCTCTATCATTTCCACAATTAAATTAACTATACTTTTTGGAGTATAGAATTGTCCTCCTTTTTTACCTTCCGCTGCTGCAAATTGACCCAAAAAATACTCATATACATGCCCTAAAATATCTTTTGCTTTTTGGCTTTGCGCAAAAGGTATTTCGCTTATTAAATCCACTAAATCAGCAAGTTTTGACCCATCTATTTGAAGTCTTGCATAATCCTTGTTTAATACTCTTTTTAATTTTGGATTTTCTCTCTCTATTGCTTCAAGGGCATCGTCGATTAATTTTCCTGCACTTTTAAATTCTCTACCATCAGGTAATTTTGCACCAATTGAAAGCCTAATATTATTTTTTATATATTCCCATCTGGCAATTTCTGGCACCCAAAAAACATTTTTTTCAGTGTAATAATCCCTTACTTCAAGCTCTTCTTTTATTAACTCTTCATCATCTCCAAGGTATAATTCACTATTAGGATTTCTAAATTCATCTTCAAGCTCTTTTTTTCTTGCTTCAAATGAGTCTGATACATATTTTAAAAATATAAGTCCCAAAACCACATGTTTATAAACCGCTGCATCTAATGTAGGAAGTAATTTATTTGCACTTTTCCAAAGTTTTGTTTCAAGATTAGAGAGAAATTCTTTTTCACTCATTTAATTCCTTTATGATTTATATTTTTACCATTTTATCAAAAATAGGAAAAATCCATCTTTTCAAGTTATATATATTTGAAGGAGCAGTTATGTTTAGATTAATGGTAATCATCAAGTTTTTCATTTATCTTTACAAAAGGAGGAAAAAATGAGAGAGATACATGTATTGGTTGAAGCAGCGGTAATTATTGCTGATTATGTTAAAGCGTTAATCAAATCAAAATAAGGAGAAAAAAATGAGTATCATTATGCCTTTAAGTAACGAAATATTAAGAAAAAAAGCACCGAGTATATTTGCCACTCATCCAATTGATGATGTTAGCAACAGATACGCTTTTATTCCGACTATAAGTGTAGTAGATGTATTTAGAGACAATGGATGGTATCCTGTTTATGCAAAAGAGAGCAGAGTTAGAAGCATAAATAAAAAAGGCTATCAAAAACACCTTATCAGATTCAGACACTTAGACCATATCCTGACAAAAGAACCTGACATTCCAGAGATTATTTTAACAAACTCTCACGATAAAACATCGTCTTTTATCATTAAACTTGGAGTGTTTAGGTTTGTATGTGAAAACGGACTTGTTGTAGGCAATCAGTTTAAATCGTTTAATATTAGACACATTGGCTATAACTCTTTTAAGGTTGAAGAAGCTATAAATGAAATAGTTGCATATTTGCCAGAACTAAATGAAAAAATTTCACTTTACAAACAGATTGAATTATCCCCATACGAACAAC
>Ga0256838_1001494_pt1 | contig 10979 bp, 12 predicted proteins | sample 4571419metaG_FD_185978 | JGI IMG/M metagenome (GOLD analysis project Ga0256838, IMG submission 185978) | Hydrothermal vent microbial communities from Guaymas Basin, Mexico - 4571-419 | ecosystem: Environmental > Aquatic > Marine > Hydrothermal vents | place: Mexico: Guaymas Basin | collected... | reverse complement strand
CCAACTGAAAGATTTATATATGAACAGGAGTTATTTAAAGAATTTAACAATCCATTCTTAGAAGAACAAGATTTAGATGTTTTAATTGATAAATTGGCATTATTCAATAAATATGTTGATGAGGATTATAATTTAAGAGAAGTGCCATTAGATTGGTTGCGGGGGTGGGATTTGAACCCACGACCTCCGGGTTATGAGCCCGGCGAGCTACCAGGCTGCTCTACCCCGCGTCAAAGTGGCTGGGCTGGGAGGATTCGAACCTCCGAATGGCGGAGTCAAAGTCCGCTGCCTTACCACTTGGCGACAGCCCAATGAATTTTGGTAGTGAAATTGTAATAAAAACTTTTTTGATTGTCAAGATTTTTGTGCTCTATTTTTCGCAAAATAAAAAACATACAAAAATACACTAAAATTAAATAAAATTTTTGATATAATTTTCTTAAAAAAGGAGACTCAATGTATAACACTATTCCAAGTTTAGATAAAATTTTAAACGAAGTAGAAGAAGAATTAAAAGAAGCTTTATTTGAATGTGAAAAAATAAAAGTAAAATATACCAAAGCATCAGCAAAAAGATTAAGACGACACTTAGATAAACTAGCAAAACTAAAAGTAGACTTAAGAAAGGAAATGTTGGAATATGAAAAAAACCACCTCTGAAATAATAAACGACTTAAAAAAAGAAGGATATAAAGACATTTTTATATGGAAAGATACAAAAGGCACATATTACAATTGGCACAAACATCCATACGAAGAAGTAAGAATTATGTTAAAAGGTGAAATGATAATAAATACTAAAAATAAAAAATTTCATTTAAAAGTCGGAGATAGATTAAATGTACCAGCTGGAGAAATTCACGAAGCATATATACTAGAAGATTGCGAATATATATGTGGTTCTAAATTTTGATATAATTTTAAAAAGGCACATCGGGAGGCTGCTGGGAAACCAGAGGAAAGTCCGGGCTGCAGCAAGGCAGGGGTCAGCCTAACGGGCTGCCGCCGTAAGGCGAGGGAAAGTGCCACAGAAACTAGACCGCCGATGGCTGGAAATTCCAGCACAGGCAAGGGTGCAAAAGTGGGGTAAGAGCCCACTGCTGGGTGTAGCGATACACCCTTGCGGTAAACCCACCCCGCAGTAAGGAGGGATGGTAAAGCCTTGCAATTTTACCCTCCGCTTGAGCGACACTGCAAAGTGTGCGCCTAGATAAATAGCCTCCAAAACAGAACCCGGCTTATAGATGTGCCTTTTTTAATTAAAACACCTTTCAAATTCTTATCCTCTAATCTAAATCTTTTTATAATTTAAGCTATAATTCCACAAAAAATTTAGGAGGGGAAATGGATTATTATGAAATTTTAGGAGTTTCAAGAACAGCCTCTAAAGAAGAAATAAAAAAAGCCTACAGAAAACTTGCAATGAAATATCATCCCGATAGAAACCCGGGAGATAAAGAAGCGGAAGAAAAATTTAAATTAATAAATGAAGCATATCAAGTATTAAGTGATGACGAAAAAAGAGCAATATATGATAGATACGGAAAAGACGGATTAGAAGGAAGAGGATATAAAACTGATTTTAGTTTTGATGATATTTTTAGTATGTTTGAAGAATTTTTTGGAGGTTTTTCCACAAAAAAATATTATATGCCATATGACAAAGACTTAATGTATAAAATAAATTTGGACTTTGAAGAAGCTATATATGGAGTTAGCAAAGAAATTGAAATTGAATACTACTCAATATGTCCTACATGTAAAGGAAGTGGTGCTAAAGAAATTCAAACATGTCCTACATGTAAAGGAAGAGGCGAAATAATTATTGGTAATGGTTTTATGAAAATCTCTCAAACTTGTCCTCAATGCGAAGGAAAAGGTTACATTCCTAAAAAAGTTTGTCCTACATGTAAAGGAAAAGGTTTTATCTTAAAAAAAGAAAAAATAAAAGTTGATATACCAGCTGGCGTTGATAACGGAATGAGAATGAGAATTCCAAAAAAAGGAAATGAATATCCAAACGACAGAGGAGATTTATACTTAATATTTAATGTAAAACCTTCAAAAATTTTCAAAAGAAAAGGAAACGATTTAATAGTAGAAGTTCCAGTATTTTTTACAAGTGCAATTTTAGGAGATAAAATAAAAATACCTACACTAAAAGGCGAAAAAGAAATTGAAATTGCTCCAAATACAAAAGATAAAACCAAACTAATTTTTAGAGGGGAAGGTGTTGTCGATCCAAATACGGGAAGAAAAGGCGATTTAATAGCTTTAATAAATATAATCTATCCTAAAAAATTAACTCCGGAACAAAGAGAACTACTTGAAAAATTACATGAAAGTTTTACAGGAGAAATAAAAGAACACAAAAATTTACTCGAAGAAGCAATCGAAAAAGTAAAAGGGTGGTTTAAAAAATCATCTTAACATCCACCCAATTATCCAACTTATTGGAGCAAAAAAATAATCGCTAAGAGGAGTAAATAAAATAATTAACAAAAATACCATTCCATAAGGCTCTGCTTTATTATAAATTTCGGCAATTTTATTTAATCTAAAATATAAAGCTAGATATTTCACGGCATTAGCTCCATCAAGAGGAGGAATTGGCCAAAGATTAAATACTGCTAACACAACGTTTACTATCACTAAATTAATCAATAACATACTCAAAAAAACGCCAAAAAGCGTTTCAGGAGGATAAATTAAAGGCAATATACTTGAAGCAATTAAAGCCAAAAAGAAATTATAAGTAACACCAGCTAAAGAAACCGCTACGGCACCCAAATATCCCCCATTACTAATTACCTTAAAAATATTGACAGGAACAGGTTTTGCCCATCCAAATACAATAGGATTGACAACGCCAGCTAATTTTTGAGATAAATATAAAATAATTGGAAAAACCACACTTCCAAATGGATCAATATGTTTTAAAGGATTTATACTAAGACGACCTTCCCTTTTTGCCGTATCGTCTCCATAATAATAAGCAACAAGCCCATGCATTATTTCATGTCCAATAATCGCTATTAAAAAAGCCAAAATCAAAGTAGTATACTTAATTATAAATTCCATCATCTTTCCTCGCAACCAGCAGTGATATAAGGCTTTTTACCTTCTTTTAACTCTTTTTCAATCTCATCAATCGTCTTTCCTACCCTATTCCATCTAATCGTAAAATCACTATCCCAGCTCATATAAATAAACCACGGTTTACCTACAACAAATTTATAAGACACTGGTCCCCAAAATCTACTATCAAAACTATGATCTCTATTATCTCCTATCATTAAAAATTTATCTTTTGGAAGTTTTATATAAAAATACTTTACTTTTCCATTTTCAACATACACTCCCATTCCAATACCAATATCCTGATAAGAAACGTTTTCTCCTTGTAATTTTAATCCTGCCAAAATCATATCTATTGCTTTTTTTATATCAAAATAATTTATAAATCCCGTAAAGTTTTTAAGCCCTAATGCATTGATAATTTCTTGAGCTCTTTGAGTAAGTCCAAAAAAAGTTATATTTTGGCTATCATAATTTATTCCTTTATGCTCCTTTTTATAAGGATTTAAAACAAAAAGCTTTCCAAGTTTTCTCTCTATTACAAAACCTTTAAAATGTTTTTTTATATATTCATCTCCTTCTTTTGGATGAAGCCAAAAACCTCTCTCATCATATATTACCTCATCCCCGCTTACAGCAAAACATCTTTTTACAAAATGCATTTTAGGGTTTAAAGGAAACCTAAATATTACGATATCCCCTTCTTTTGGTCTAGGACCATCTATCAAATGTCCATTTCCTCTAAAATCTGGCAAAACAGGTATTTCAATCCAAGGGATATGAGGAATTGGAATTCCATAAGCAAATTTTTTGGCAAACAGAGCATCACCCGGAAGAAGAGTTTTTTTCATACTTCCACTTGGAATCACAAACGCCTGAGCAAAAAAGAAAATTACAAGTAATACTATTACAATAGTTCCAGTCCAAGTATTAGACCAATGATAAAGTTTTTTTAATTTTTCTTTCATTTCAACATCTTTTTAGCCGCTTTGATAGTGTTTTTAAGAAGCATTGCTATTGTCATTGGTCCAACCCCTCCAGGAACAGGAGTTATATAAGAAGCCTTTTTACTTACGTTTTCAAAATCGACATCCCCAACTATTTTTCCATTTACTTTATTAATACCAATATCAACTACGATTACTCCATCTTTAACCATATCAGCTGTAATTAAATTTGGTTTACCAACACCCACTATTACAATATCTGCTCTTTTAGTATGAGCTGCTAAATCTCTCGTTTCAATATGACAAATATCTACAGTAGCCCAAGCATTTACAAGCAAAGCCCACATAGGTTTTCCAACAATATTACTCGCTCCTACCACACAAACATCTTTTCCTTTTAAATCAATGTTATACTCCTTAAAAAGTTCCATTACTCCAAGAGGAGTACAAGGAGCAAAAGTATCAAGTCCTTCGACTAATCTTCCCATATTATAAGGATGAAAACCATCAACGTCTTTATTAGGAGATACTCTCTCAAGAATTTTAGTAGTATCAATGTGTTTTGGAAGCGGAAGTTGAATTAAAAGTCCATGAATATTAGGATTTTCGTTAATCATATCAATAGTAGAGAGAAGTTCTTTTTCGCTAATGCTTTCAGGAAACTCGTGCACAACGCTATAAATTCCTGTTTCTTTACATGCTTTGTTTTTCATTGAAACATATGTATGACTTGCCGGGTCATTTCCCACTAAAATTACGGCTAATCCTGGAGTTATTCCTTTTTTCTTAAGTTCTTCTACTTCTTTTTTTACTTCTTCTTTTATTTTTTGAGATAACTTTTTACCATCCAAAATTTTCATTTTTTTCCTTTTTTGGTAAAATATTTTAGAATTTTAACATAAAATAGGTAAGCAAAATGAAGAAAGCTATATTTTTACTTCCTCTATTTTTACTAGCAAACGAATGGTTTATCACCAACAAAGAATATGGCAAAATGCTTTACAACAATCCAAGAGGAATTAGTTGCGCAAAATGTCACGGAAAAAAAGCTACTGGAAAAATTATCGCAAAATATAAAAAAAACAAAAAAACTATTTATATAAAAGCTCCAAACATTCAAAACATAACATATGAAAAATTAAAAAAAAGGCTACTTAACTATAATAAATTATCTATAATGCCAAAATATAGTTATCTTACAAAACAAGAAATAGAAGCACTTTTTTTATACATTAAATCTCAAAGGTCAAAAAAATGATTTTTAAAGATATCTCCAAACTTCAAGAAATAGTAGAAAAAAACGATATTAAAAACGCCCTCAAACTTATAAAACCTCCTAAAAAATTAAATACCATAAAAACAAAACGTCGCTCAGCCCTAATGGTTAGCGGACATCAAGTAAAACATCTAAACAAAATCGACGAACTTCCAGCGGATATTATCATTCTTAACCTAGAAGATGGGGTTCCTAAAGAAAAAAAAGAAATAGCAAGAATTATGATTGGAGTATTTTTATCTCATTTAGAAGAACTTAACAAAGAAATAGTAATTCGAATAAACTCTCTAAATGAAGGAGGAATTGAAGATATTAAATTTTTAGAAAAATTTAGTTTTAATGCATTTAGAATTCCAAAAATTAAAACCCTAGAAGAAATTGATAATATTTTTATATTAACTGAAAAACAAATTCATCTTTCAATCGAAACAAAAGAAGCCTTTTTTAATTTAAAAAACTTTATTCACCCAAAATTAGACGCTTTTTATATAGGAATCTATGACTTATTAAACGATCTTAAAATTTCTCATTCCATAATAAAAACGGAAAACCCTCTAATTCATAAAATACTTAGCGACTTTTCTATGACAAGTCGCTATATCAATATTGATCCAATCGGTTTTGTATATCAACACTACAAAGACATTGAAGGATTTAAAAACTGGTGTTTACTTCAAAAAAATTTAGCTTTAACAGGAGTTGGATGTATAACTCCAACTCAAGTAGAAATTGCAAATAAAATATTTAGTGAAGACATTGAATTTGCCAAAGCAATAGTTAAAAGATTCGAACAAGAAGGACCATTTACAATCGACGGACTTTATGTTGATGAGCCTATTTACAAAAATTACAAGCAGCTTTTATAATTTCAAAAGCTCTTCGAACTTTTTAGTTATTTCTTCAGACTGCACAAGACCTTCTATAAAAATTTTACCGCCAAGCACCAATGTGGGATCTTTTCCTATTCCTTTTTCTATTGCTTTTAAAGTATCATACTCAAAAGAAAATTTAATCCTTAAAGGCAGATGTTTTACAGCACAGCTTAATCTTTTTGAAAATTTGGCACACTCAACCCTGCTTCCATAAATCACAGCGTTAAAAAGCGGATATTCAATATGATTTTCATTTAATATTTCACCCTCATTCATTACCCTGCAAGCATCCATTTTTGTTCCTTTTTGTAACATTTTAGCAAAAAAACAATTTTTTTAAGCATCTTATAAGCAAAAAGATATATAATTCCATCAGTTTTTTCTTTCCTTAAATTTTACTTAAAGGCTAAATTGATGTTTAGTTTGAATCCACTTTCTTTGTTGTTTGTGTTTTTAATCTTGCTTGGAGTAATTCCAAATCTTTTTTATATGGCGGGATATCTGTCCCACATAAAAAGAAAAACATATTTTCTTATACACTATTTTACATTTATTTTTTCAATGACAGGTGTTGTTTTATCAAATGAAATACTTCCTTTTTTGTTTTTTTGGGAGCTTATGAGCCTCTCAAGCTGGCAGCTTATTTTAACCGAACCTACCGACGAAGCAATAAAAGCCGGAAGGTTTTATTTTTTTATGACTCATTTTGGGTTTGTATTTATTTTAATGTTTTTTTTAATGCTTGGAGGAGATTCATTATTTACCGATTTTAACTCTTTATCCCATTTGGCTGGAAATTTTAAATACCCTACTTTGCTGTTTTTATTAATTACAATAGGTTTTTTAAGTAAAGCCGGAGTCGTACCTCTTCATGTATGGCTGCCATACGCCCACCCGGCGGCACCATCCCCTGTATCAGCATTAATGAGCGGTGTTATGCTAAAAGTTGCCATTTATGCGTTTTTAAGGTTTCTTTTTATAATTCCTAACTGGGAGATTGAGTGGGGAGTTATTATTTTAGCCCTTGGAGCTCTTTCAAGTTTGGTGGGTGTTTTATATGCACTAGCTAGTCACGACATAAAGGCTCTGCTTGCTAACCATTCGATTGAAAACATAGGGATTATTTTAATAGGCATCGGGGTTGGTATGATATTTACATACCTAAAGTTGCCCGAATTAGCGGCATTTGCTTTTATAGCGGCACTCTATCATACATTTAACCATATGAGCTTTAAATCGCTTCTTTTTATGAGTGCGGGAAGTGTGCTTTATTCAACACATACAAAAGACATTGAAAAATACGGAGGTCTTATAAAAACTATGCCAATAACCGCTTTTATGTTTTTAATTGCGGCAGTTTCCATTTCAGCCCTGCCCCCTACAAACGGGTTTTTAAGCGAATGGATGATATTCCAGTCAATGCTTAGCTCCAGCGGTATTGATAATCTAGTCTTAAAACTTTCATTTCCTTTTGCGATTTTCGCTCTTGCCTTAACCGGCGGACTTGCCGTTGCTTGTTTTGTAAAAGCGTTTGGGATTACGTTTTTGGGACTTGCAAGAAGCGAAAATGCAAAACATGCAAAAGAAGTAAATACACTAATGCTCATTGGCCAAATTTTAATGGCTCTAGTGGTAATTTCTCTTATGCTCTTTATGCCGTTTTTTATAAAAATTTTTAATTACTCTATGCCAATAGCAAACATTTATAACAAACTCTTTAAAAACATATGGGTTATGCATTCACTCAATCCAAACGGAGCGGTGACTCCTCTTTTAATCTTAACAGGACTTATTATTTCGGTAGCAGCAATTTACGCTTTTTACAAATACCTAAATCCGAAAACAAGAACTTATCACACATGGGCTTGCGGATACAATACATCTGCTAAAAGCCAGTATTCCGCCACAGGGTTTGCCGGACCTATCAGAAGATTTTTTGAATGGCTCTACCGTCCTGAAGTCCATACCCATACTCAAACCCTAGCAGGACACAAAACAAAATTTTCATCATCGCTGTATGAAGTCCATATCAAACCTCTTTTTGAAAAAAGTTTATACGACAATGTTGTAAAAGGACTAAATTATTTAAGTTATTTCGTTTACCGCCTGAGTCACTTTGAAAGGGCCAGATATTCAAGTCTTATCTTTATGCTTTTGATTTTCACACTTTTCAGTTTCAGGGTCTTTTACAAAGAAGAAACTATAAGAAATATTCTGCTCGAAGTTATCGTAATGGCGATATTTTATAAATTCATTTTCGGAGAAGAAAAATGATAAACTATATTTTAACCGTTTTAATAATTTTTCTTATCGCCCCGTTTTTACTCGGGCTAATTAAATCAATAAAAATGTATCTTTTATTTAAAAAACCAGCTTCCCCTTTTCAGCCGTATATTGATCTTATGAAATTAATTCATAAAGAAGTGGTTTACGCAAAAGAATCAAGCATAATAAGCAAAGTTGCGGTATTTATGATTTTAGCCCCTATTGTCGTTGTAGTATTTTTAATGCCGCCTGTATTTCATGGAAGTTTTTATATCTCATTCATTGACGCATTTACAATTACGGGGCTTTTATCTCTTTCTACATTTTTTTTAATGCTTTTAGGACTTGATAGTGCAAGTGCCTTTGGAGGAATAGGCAGCAGCAGAGAAGCGTTTATTTCGGCACTTGTGGAACCCGCTATGATTTTGACTGTTTTTTCCATTTCACTTATCGGAAAAAGTATAGGTATCAGTGAAGCCGTATTAAACTTAAACAACCATTTCGATATAAACCACGCCGCAAGTTTTATATTGGCGGCAATCAGCTTTTTTATTATCTTAATTGCTGAAAACGGAAGAATCCCGATTGACAATCCCGAAACACACCTTGAGCTTACAATGGTGCACGAAGCTATGATACTCGAATCAAGCGGAGCGGATTTGGCTCTTATAGAAATAGCAAGTGCTTTAAAATTCGCAATTTTTGTCACTCTTTTTGTAAGTCTTTTTTTACCGTTTGGAGCGAATCTATGCTGGTGTTTAGCCGTTTTGGTGTTTATCGCAAAACTTGTTTTGGTTTCAATCGCCGTGGCTTTTATTGAAGTCAATACAGCAAAACTAAGACTTTTCAAAGTCCCTAATCTCCTTGGAATTGCAATAATTTTCGGATTTTTATCATTATTTATCTATTATGTAGTGGGAGAATAAAATGATAAACGTTTTAATAGGCTTTTTTACGGCAACTTTAATTACTTCTCTTTTTACAAACCGCCTTTTTAGGCTCTATTTCTGGTATGGTATAAACTCTTTAATCTTAGGACTAACAGGCGTAGTTATGGGAAAGATTTATAACTTAAACGAACTTGTAATTATGGGTATTGTTACAATAGTCGTAAAATTTTTAATAATTCCGCTTGTACTGAAAAAAATTACTTTTCGTTTCAACATTTCAAGGGACATAACCCCGATTATCAAAATCCAATACCTCATTATTTTAGTACCGGTTGTATTGGTATTTACCTATTACCTCATCACTCCAGTATTAAAAACGTTTCAAACACACCCGAATTTTGTGGCGATTTCAATAAGCTCACTTTTTCTCTCTTTGCTTTTGATAATGGAACATAAAAGAATGATTGCCAAAATCGTCGGCTTTTTATTTATGGAAAACGCCCTTTTTTTACTTGCAACAGTATCGACTAACGGAATGCCTATGCTTATAGAGCTTGGAATATTTTTTGATTTAATGATGTTTATTTTAATTATCAACTTACTTTTTAAATATCAAGGAGAATAAATGGAATTTCTTTTTATCCCGCCTGCTTTGATTTTTATACTAAGCTATTTTAAAATAAGCAGAACTTTAATGGCTTTTATAGCTTCTACAATATTTTTCGGAGTAATTTACACAATCACACATCCGTTTGTAAACGAATACTTCTTTGTCGATAAACTATCAGGCTTTATACTTTCCGTCTCTTCAATAGTAGCGGTGGCAATTTTCGTATCTATGATAGATTTGCCAAAAAGGATAAATTTAAAAGAAAAATCGATTAAAAGATTTTACAGATTTTTTGCGGTATTCTGGATAGGAATTATCATTTCAATTTTTTCAAATAACATGGGGCTTTACTGGGTAGGACTTGAATTTGCAACACTCTCAACCGTTTATATGATTAAGGTAAAAATAAGTAAAGAAGCAAATATCGAAGCTTGGAGATATTTAATAGTGGGAGCCATTGCAATTTCTTTAATACTTTTTGGAATCATCTTAATATACGCATCAAGCAAAGGTGCCTTGGGCGAAGAGGCTATGAATTTTTACGCTTTAATGCACAATACCAAAAAAATAAACGATTATCTGTTTGAGCTTGGGTTTTTATTCGTTATTGTGGGAATGTTTATTAAAATGGGATTTTTCCCAATGAATCTGTGGCTTGCAGATATTGAGAGGGCATCAATTTATCAGGTGGGAGCGCTTTTTAGCGGAATACTAGAAAGCGCCATAATATTAGGATTTTTCAGATTCAGTGAAATAGAAAAACACATAAACTACTCCCACCTCATCGGCATAGGCTATACATATGTTTTAATTACCCTCTTTTTTGTAAGTTTTCTTATTTACAGGGCAAAAGATTTCGTGCGTCTTTTTTCATTATCAGGAATTGAGCATATGGGGCTTATCGCTCTTTTTTGGATAAGCGGCGGATATTTTGCGGCTCTGCTTCATTTTGCAGCACACGCTTTTATGAAACCGGCTCTTTTTATAAGCTCACAGATTTTAGAACAAAACAAAAAATACCTTTTCAAAGGCGCGCTTAAA
>Ga0256838_1001493_pt1 | contig 10981 bp, 2 predicted proteins | sample 4571419metaG_FD_185978 | JGI IMG/M metagenome (GOLD analysis project Ga0256838, IMG submission 185978) | Hydrothermal vent microbial communities from Guaymas Basin, Mexico - 4571-419 | ecosystem: Environmental > Aquatic > Marine > Hydrothermal vents | place: Mexico: Guaymas Basin | collected... | reverse complement strand
ATTATTCTAAATATAATTTAAATCAAAAAGATAAAATCTATGATTTAAATAGATTAGTAGTTAATAGTAATGTAAAAGATTTAAACAGAGTAGCTAGAGAAAAGATATGTTTATTATTTGATGATAACACGCAAACTGGAAATACTTTATCAGATATAAGAACTTTCCTATCTATTAATTGAATAAGTACTATTCCAATGGTTTGAAGGCATGTATTGTTGTCAAAAAAGAAACCTTATTATTTTAAATGAGAAAAATTAAAAGATTGAGTATGAGATTCTAATATTTTGATAGAAACTTTAATAAGAGCCTATAGCTGATATTTCAGATGAAATAGACAATTATTTATTCCTATAGAAAGAAAAAAGAGACAAATTTTAAGAAATTTTGGAAGATTTATTAAAGATTAAAAGTTTTTGGAGGAGTTTTGTAATAAATTTTTGTAACATTTTAAAATTTTTTTCTTGAAATTAATAAATAAATTTTTATCATTAATTTAAACTTTATTTTCTCAGTTTTTTAGAATGTTTCTTCAGATACTCTCTCAGACTTTTTTCAATTCAATTCAATTCAATAATATTGCTCTATTTAGAGCAATTTTGATTAATTGTTTAAAATATTTTAGTTAGCCAGCAGTAGCACTAGTGCTGGCTTTTTTATTTTATTATTTAAGATTAAATAAGGAATGGGTGGTTTAAGAAAGAAATTAATAAAATTGGTTTTAAGTTTGTTTGTATTGTATCAGATTTTAAATCCTTTAAGTTATTTTGGATTAGTAGATATTGTTAAGGCTGATTATTTATGAAGTATTACTACTTCTCAAACTATTTCAGGAGATAATACAGCAGATTATATATGGCTTACAGGTGAAAATCAAATAGTAGAAAATCAAAATGGTCAGCTTCTGTTAACTAATACTATAGATTGACAAAGATCTATTTTGCTAGAAGGTTCTGGTGATTGGTTAAAAGTAAGAAATGATTGACAAATAATTGCTACAGGAGGTAATATTTTGGTAACATGAAATACCAATTATGTTGAAATTCAAACTGGTGTGATTGTTACAAATAATTTTGAAGTTTCAAATTTAAACTTACTTTGAAATGCCCATGTTAATGCTGTAAATATAAAAGTAAACAATTTATATGTTACTTGAGAAGATAACAGTTTAGATATTGATTATGTCTTATGAAACTCTGGACAAATTGTTTTGCCTAATGGTAATTTGATGTATAATTTTAATCAGTTTAGTTATACTGATCAGTCTGGAAATGTTCTTAGTAACTGAGTTAGTCTTCAAAGTTGAGATAAAATAATTATCAATTTTTCTGGAGCTATAAACTTACAATGAACAGGGTTTATTGTAGAAAGTGATGAAAAAAGTGTTGATGTAATGACAGAGTCTGAAGATGGTTTTGAGAGTAGTTATACTTGATTTATAATAACTTGAGATATTGCTGAAATAAATATTTCAGATTTACCTACTGGTAAAAATTATCGAATTTGGATTACCGAAAAATTAGCTTATCAGCAAAATGGTAGTTTTGTAGTTATAGAGATTAGATATCCTAGTTTAGATTTTAGTGTGGTTGAAGCAGAAAGTGAAAACGAACCTCAAAATACTAACATTATTAGTACTTGATGATTAATAACTTGAAATGTAACTGTTGAGTATGTTCTTTTAACCGGTCAAAATAAAATATTAGAAATAGCTACAGGTGCTAGTTTGGAAGCAACTGGAAGCGTTCCAGGATATGTGGTTAGTGAAGGTATATATATGCCTATGACTTGATCAGTGGTAATAGATGGTTTTAATAATAAGTTGATTGTAGATGAAAATGCTAAAATAAATATTCCTTATAACAGTATTTTGGTAATTTCTGGATTAGATAATGAAATAATTTTTAATAGTTGATATTATAGTAATCCTTGGATAGGTTTTTTTGGTAGTTGAATAAGTTTTAAAGTTTTTAGAGTTATACCAACTCATGAATTTATAGTTCAATCATATTCTAATGTAAGTTTACAATATGAAAATATACAAAAAGATAGTTGATGGAATGTTTATGTGTGAAAGAATGCTAAAGTGACATTAAATATTAAAAATAGTACTATTTCATACTTAAAATCTATAACTGTTTGAACAGGAAGTCAGTTTTATTTTAATTATATTGGTGTAAACTGGACTTGAGATACAGTAAATGTATGAGTTAAAATTTTTGCATGGCCAGATGCTAAAGTTGTTATTAATGGGGTTGATTATACTACTTGATTAATTGAATGTAATAAAATTTATAATGAGTATGAGTGTAATTATAACTGACCATATGTTCTTTTAGTTAAAAATTGAAATATTATTGCTGGATTAAATGAATTGGAGATAACTAATGCTTGATCATATAATTTTATTCCGCAAGAAGGTAAGTTTAATATTGTGAAATCTTATTATACTGGAAGTGATGTAGTGGTTAATATGGATGTTAGTAATCTTTCAAAATCTATGGTTTCAATTTTTGATTTGTCTGGTGAAAATAAAGCAAATATTAATACTGATTTCTTGTCAATTCCTTATGGATATGGAGTTAGTGTAGTTAATAAATATAATAATTTATTTGTATTTAGAAATTCTTGGTATTCGCATATTAATTATTTATTTAATTTTGATACTTGAATTTTAGAATGAGATTATTGGCATATTTGTAATGGAAGTTTTAACGGTAAATATTTGGATATTTTAGGAGATTGGATGTGATATAAAGATTGTTGATATACTATAAATAGACAAATAAACGTTGATGAAATATATTTTGACAATGAAGGAGAATTAAATCAATATCAAATTTCTTCATTAAAGAATAATACTAAAATAGTTTTTTCTACCGGCTGAATCCATTGGTTAAATTTGATAGATGGATTGTATAAAGTTGTTTATAGTTGATGAAATATATATATTTATAAATGAACTAATATTTGGACTTGAAGTAAAACATATAATATTGGTTCGTCCTGGATAACTATTAATATGGATTTTACATGATTGACTTTAATTGATAGTGGTAACACTAATATAATTTACTATTGCGACAATCAATTTACTTTCAACTCTTGAGATTGTGTTCCCCCAACTCCGATTTTCTACGGCTCTTGAAGCTTCCAACTAATAGAATATACTTGAAACAATCATAAACTTATCTTAACCGATATTAGACCAGAAATTCTAAAAGTAGGAGAGATTAAATGTTTATCTGATGAATGTCATCTAACTTGATTTAATTTGTTGAAAATTAATTGGGATGGTGAAGATCAAAATATTCTTTTAACTTGAAATTGGAACCTAACTTCAGGTGAAGTTTTGTCTATCTATGTAGAATTTGGAAATTATAATCAAACTTTGCCTGAAGGTATAATTTACAAAGTAGATACATTAACTGGTGATAGTAAATTTATTTCTCATGAAGTTTGACCATTTGTATGGTGACCATCTGATGAATTAGGTGTAAATGTTGGACAAATAAATATACCAGTTTATTCAAATACTGGATTAAAACTTTCTCCAGTGAATATTTCTACATTGATAGAAATAGAAAGACATTACGAACTTTTTGATAACGTTTATGATTTTATTACATCTTGAAATGTTATTAAAAGTGTATTTTGAACAGGTCAAATTGTATATCATTTTAACAAAGACTACTGGTTTAATTTTGGCAGTGATAGTGTAGAAAAATTAAATGAATTCACTGGTGATATAGATACAGTTTCTTATTTAGTAGATTGAGATACTGTTGAAGTTAACAGTCAAGTACCTGTTAAATGTTTTGAGAATGGTTCAAGTGATTTAAGTAATGCTTTTCTTTTGTGTAATCTTCTCAATAGTGATTTTAAAACTTGAAAAATTTTCTTACCATATAATCAGTATAGTTGATCTAAACTTTATTTTGAGATATGAAGTGGTAAGTTTATAAATGGCGAAAATTATATTAATGGTGATCAGATAATAGGAGCTGTGAATGTTCAAAGTTTGAAAACAGGTTACAATGTAGCAAATATTAATAAGTTAGATACTAATTCTTATAGCAAAGTAGATATTTCATTTAAGGTAGATACTGATGCAGATGATAAAAATAGTTTCTTTAATAATTTGCCTGAAAGTGGTAAATTTGGAATTAAAGTTGAAACAGGGGATTTGAATGTAACTTATATTGTTGATAACTTAACAGGAGATTATAACATTTTCAAAGGTAATATTGTGGTTTATGCTCCAGTTGTAAATGGTATCTGCCCAGTAGGATTTAGTTTAACTAATTGGGAAGTGCAACCTGATAAACAATATTGTGAAAAGCAGATTTCTGATATAGAAGATAGCGATGTAATAGAAGTTTATTATCAAACTAAAAAGTATATTAATTTGAAATTTAAAGTAAGCGATGGTAGTAAAGATTTTACTGGATATTATTATAAAATTGTGACCTATGAAGGTGGAGAAGTTTATTCTGGGATAACAAATGATGTATTAGTTGATTTAGGGCAACTGGTAGCATGAAAACATTTAGATTATATTGAAGTTTATGCTGATTGGCTTAGTGGATATAGACTTGCTGGAGATAAATATGTAACTTATACTGGCAAAGAATTAGATTATATATGAAATTGATGGGATAAATATTTGACAGGATTGAGAATAGATTTCTCTTTAGAAAATTCTTTAAATTATAGCGGAACATTTATAGTTTATGTAACTGGTGCTTATATAAACGGTAAGATTATATTAACGGGTGGTAATTTGTCAGATTATATAGATGATATTAAATACGTGTGAATAAAAAGTTTTGCATGATATAAACAGGTAGATGTTGTTAATGGAGTGTTTACAGGATTGTATGTAAAATATAAATATTGACGGCCAATATATATTGGAGTTACTTGAAATAATATAGTAAAATGAGATAATGAGAATGATAAATTTACTTATGCAAAACTAAAATTGTGAGTTTTTGAATATACTTGAGATAGTCTTGTATATTTAAATCAAAATTATGAGGTTAATAAATTGTATCAAAACAAAGAGATAGTTATAACGTTAAAATATCCTAATCATTCGGTATTTACAGTAGATATTCCATTGAACACTGGTTATAGTATTGAGGTAGAAAATTCTAATGGTACTGGTGATTTTATTTGGTATAATAACTATTTTGTATTAAAAGATGTTTCTTCTCCTTCTGAAGAGCAGTGAACTGTGAGAATAATAATTACTAACCCAAATGTAGTCGGAAATTATATATGTTGAGGTGATTGGCAAACTCAAGAGACATCTAATGCGTTAATTTGTTATAAAAATATTAATTTTGTTCAAGGAGATAATGTTATTCATTTGCCGTTGAAGTTAGTTGAGAAGACTAACGCTGTTACATTAAAAGCATTCTACATAAATGAAAACAATCCTGTAGTATTTACAGGTATTCTTTCAGGTGTCAATAATAGTAAAGTGTATATATCTGAAGGAACTTGAATTGTCAGCTTTGAATGAGTAGAAACTGGTGATTATGTATTGAAATATGAATTTGGTCGGATGAGTGCTCACAATGTAACACATGCATTATTTGAAGGAAAACAAATGTTGAATTATGTACCTGAAGGATATTTATTAACTGGTCAACGAGGTGATAAAGCTGTATTAATGAAAAATATAAGTTTTACTTGACAATATACTGATGAAGTAATTATTCCTAAGCTTTATTGGTTGAATATTAATATTACTTGAAATCAAGTAAGTTGAGCTACTGTTAAACTATATATACCAGAAAATGTAGATGTTGTTTCATGAAATGTTAGTAAATGATGGAATATCATTGATTTAGATTATGAAGGTAAGCTTAGCTTTATTATTCCTTCTTCAAATTTTACAAAAGCTATTGGTAAAATAGTTATTCAAAAACAATGACTCGATTGTAGTATTTATGATTGATGGTTTATAAATCAAGATTGATATTGTGAAAGAGATTTTGATTTGGTCAATAGTTATCATTTATATGTAAATGTTGCCTTTAATCAAAATACTTTAACTTTTACTTGAACTTGGGATAGTAAATGTGGAAAATGGTTAAGTATCCAGATATATCCTGAAGGTCATAAATACGACTGGTGGACATACAAATACTTACGGAAAGAAATAACTGGAGATGTTAATTTTCAAGTTTCTACAAGTTTAGTAGCAGATGATTATGAATATACAATTTGGTTAGACAGATGCGGTAGTTTGACAGGACAGATTAGTTTGACTTGAGATAAGACCGTTAATATTTCTGTAGATCCTGGTAAATGGATAAAAGTAGTTTGAAAAGAAAATTATTTGACAGGAGAAGAAAATAATAATATTTTTGTTGATTTAGTGCCTGTAGATGACAATAATGAGCGGCAAGACGTTAAATGGGCTGATGAAAATGGGTATATTGTTAAGATAAATGATAAATCTTATAATGTTGTTGTAAGAGATAGATTTAATCGGGGAGAAAAACAAATACTTGGAATCTATTCAGGAGATACAAGATTAGATAATACTACGACTTGACAGGTAGATTTTTCTCCAGTAAATCCAGGAACAATATTAACTATTGTTTTCAAAGAAGGTTATACTATCGAATGAGTTTCTAATATTAAAAATTGACGGATAAGTTTATATAAATCTTGAACTAATGATTATGTAGCAGGTGCTAGGATAAACTATGGTAAATTTGTACTAGTTTGAATACCTGAAGGTGAATATATATTGGAAGCTTATCCACGAAGATGGGATTATGAAAACTTTGAAACTTGACTAGTAGTTAATAGTGATATATCAAACTTTGTAATTAATTTCAAACAAGCAAATGTAACTGTTGATATGTCATTTGATAAAGATTTTGTAATGCCTTGAAAGTATGTGAAATTGAAAATAAATCCTAACGCTAATCCTACAGGTTCTCTAAGTGTAGATAATTTTGATCAATTAGTTGATTCAGCAAATTATTATATCTGGTCTTGAGATTCACTAGTATCTTCATGAAATATCACTAGTGCTACAAAAACATTTAATGACGTAGCAAACAAAACTATAACTGTTAAATTTAAATTGAAAGAAAATATTTCTGCAAATAACGAGTGGTTTAAAGTAACATTTAATAGTGTAGAATTACAATTACCTATTCAAAGATTAGAATTAGAAGTTCCTCCTACTGCAAAACCTAATGAAGATGTAGCTATAAGAATAAAAGCACCTAAATGAGATGTAGTAAATGTATTAGTTAATGGACAAATTTATACAGGAGTTACTGTACAAAATTGAGTAAAAGATGTTAATGTTAAGTTTGTTTCTGAATGAACATGAATTGTGCAAATTAGAGATATAACTAACAATGTTGCTTCTCCTGTAAAATTAGTAGTTGTTAAGTCAGATGTTCCAGTTCTTAAATCTTATATTGTAAAAGTAAATGGATTTACTAGAGTAGAGGATGACTTAGATGATGGTGTATTGAAAGTAAAATACTTTAATGTTTGGGCTCATCCTGATTTGAAAATAGCTGATAAGATTGAAGTTAACACAACATTTGATGGTAGTCCAGATAGTGTAGGTTATATTTTAGCTGATATAGAATCTACAAATTGAGTATTTGAACCTGAAACTATTGAAGGATATGGTATAAAGGATCTTGTTGTTAAATTTACTAAAGATGGAAAAGAATATTATCAAACTATCGCTAAAGTGGTAATTTTGATAGATCCTTCAGGTAAAGTAATTAACAAAGTAACTAAAAAGCCTGTTCCTAATGTTAAAGCAACTCTTTATCAATTGGTTGATAAGAATTGACAACCTGTGATTTCAACAGGAGGAGTTGATCTTACAAAATTAGCTAATTATTTAAAAAATGGATATACACCAGAAGAGCTTGTGAATGACTTAACTGTATGTCAACCTGGAGGTGATGCTTATCCATGTAGCTGGCAGGTATGGGATGGTACTTTTTCTGATCAAGTAAACCCTCAATATACTGATGAAAATGGTAAATATGGTTGGGATGTGCCAGAGTGATATTACTATGTAGCGTTTGAAGATATAGATGATGAGACTAACTGAGAATTTGAGTCATTTAATAGTTATGTAGTCCATATACCACCTGCTGTTACTGATTTGGATCAATATATTGTTACAAATGATGTGCCAGAGTTTGTGAAGAATATAAAAGTTTCAGATATTGTAAGTAATATAAGTATTACTTCTAGTCTTACAGAAAATAGACTATTGGTAGATGGTAGTGGCCAGATAATGATATATTTTCCTGCTTGACTGGCACTTTCTGGAATATCGAATGTGACTATATCACAACCACAAAAAGAAAATTTATCTAGTATTTCTGTAAATGGCAAAAATGTAGAAGTAAAGATAGCTATAGAGATACCAACTTCTACTGGAGTAGTATTCAGTACTGGTGTTAAATTGTGTGCTAAGGAAACAGTTAGTGATTTGTCAGATTATAAAGTTTATTATTCTACAGGTATTAGTTGGATTTATGATGAAAGTGCTACAAATACGTTAGCTACTGAAGGTGATTATATATGTTTTATAACAAATCATTTTACTAAGTTTGTTATAGGAAAAGAAAAAAGTAGTAGTTCTTCAAATTGAAGTAGCTGATCTTCAGGTGGTACTTCAAGCGGAGGTTCATCTGGAAGTTCTAGTAGCTGATGATGAGGATGATGAGGATGAGGCGGATGATATTATTATGGAGGTTGATGAGGAGGTTGATGATGAGGTGGTTATTGGTCTGTTAGTAGAGTTGAAAAGAAGGTTAATAGAAATAGTACAACTAAGAGATTTATAAAGGTTACTATATCAAATTATAAAGCAAAACTTAATTCAATTAAGTTTAAAACACCTAAGTTTAAAAAGATAGTTCCTGTTTTGAATAAATTAGTGGAGGAAAAAGTAATTGATGTAGCAAGATTGATTGATGTTAAGGTAGCTAACAGATTAGCATCTGGGTACTATGAATTTGTTAAAAAGTTGGCTGAATATGAACAGCATAAGATAACAAAGAAAGAGTTGAAATCCATATTAGCTAAATTTTTGAAAGATTATAAGAGCTTTAAAAATCAATTTAACCAAGTTGTTAGAGTAGAAAAAATAGATCTACAAGGTATAAAAGTAAGTTTGTGGAAGGTAAGATTTAAGAATAAGAAAATAGAAAAATTAGTAGATAGATTGGATGGTATTATAGTTAAATATTTAAGTAAGAAGCATTTGGCTAAAGAAAAACTAAAGAGATTTGTAGAATTATATAATAAATTTAAATTGGCTGTAAAGTATATGAAAGAAAAAAATAAAACAAAAGGGAAGAGAGTTGCAAAAGAGTATTTGAAAGAAATGTTAAAATTATTAAAATAAATAGACAAAAAATCCCTGGTCAGCAATGGCCAGGGATTTTTATAAAGGAGAATTATTAGTTAATTGAAAATTTATTAAAGATTAAAAATTTGAGAAACACTTGAAATTATATGTTAAAAAATTATTTTTATTATAAATTTATGTGTTAAAAATTTATTCTAATGATAGAAAGATATAGATATATTTCGAATATAGAAAATATATTATCACTTAATAAAGCGGTGTTTCTAGTTTGATGAAGACAGGTAGGAAAAACTACATTGATGAAATATTTTCAGAAAAAATATTGAGGTGTATATATCAATTTTGATGAAATATCGTGAGATATACTAATATTTAAAACTTTAAAAAGTTTTTTAGATTATATTAATTTTTATTTTAATATTAATCTTGAGGAGGAAAATTGGATTTTTTTTGACGAAGTAATAAGAGTGAAAAATTTTAATGTTATTTTCAAGGCTTTCAAAGATAAGTATCCTAATAAAAAAATAGTTTGTTCTGCTAGTGGAAATTATGATATAGTAAATAGTATTGTAGAAGGGCTAGCTTGAAGAGTTATAAAGCTAGAAGTTTTTCCTTTAAGTTTTGATGAGTTTATGTGGTTTAAATGAAAAAAATTGGAATTTTCTCAAATAGATGAGAATATATTTAACTTAATATTACCTTATCTTTTAGAATATTTAACTTTTGGTGGCTATCCTGAGGTAGTGTTGACAAATGATTTAAATAAAAAGTTTTTAGTACTTAAATCTATAGTTGATTCTGTTTTTGAAAAAGATTTAACTTTTTTTATAACTAAACAAGAATTTCCTGATTTGAAAAAATTGATTTGATGGATTTCAGAAAATATTTGAAATCCATTTTCGTATGAGTGATTATCATCTGCTTTATGAATTAAAGTTAAGAGATTAAAATTTTATTTGGATTTATTAGAAAGATCTTATCTTATCAAATTTTTGCCTCCGTTTCGGACAGATAAAAAAATAGAATATAACAAAAAGTCGAAATTGTATTTGTTAGATTTTGGAATAGTAAATTATTTTCTAGGTAGATTACTACAAATTAAACAGAATATTACTTGAAAAGATTGTGAGATGATGGTGTTTTTGAACTTATTATTTAAAAAGGATTTTAATGAGCAAATGTATTATTATCGTAAGATAAATGGAACAGAGATAGATTTTGTGATAAAAAAATGAGAAAAGTTAGTGCCAATAGAGGCAAAATTGGAGAATAAAGATAATATTCCTAAAGTTTTTGTATACTTTTTAGAAAAATATAAAGAAAAAGTAGAATATTTTATCAAGACCACAAAGTGGTTAAGTTTTGAAAGAGAATTAAATTGAAAGAAAATTTTAGGAATACCTTTTTGGATGATAGGTAATATTTAGTAAAAAGTAGTGAAATATATTTTATTATAAAGTTTGTGTTAATTTCTTATAAACAAAAAAATACCCCCGGGAGGAATCGAACCTCCATCTACCCCTTAGGAGGGGGTCGTTCTATCCATTGAACTACGGGGGCAGTTTCAGAAGATTCAGAAGAGTGGAAGATATAAAG
>Ga0256838_1001492_pt1 | contig 10985 bp, 10 predicted proteins | sample 4571419metaG_FD_185978 | JGI IMG/M metagenome (GOLD analysis project Ga0256838, IMG submission 185978) | Hydrothermal vent microbial communities from Guaymas Basin, Mexico - 4571-419 | ecosystem: Environmental > Aquatic > Marine > Hydrothermal vents | place: Mexico: Guaymas Basin | collected... | reverse complement strand
CCTCGCCTGGCTCGACGCGCGCGCCCTTCACGAGGTCCTCGAGCTTTATCTTGCTCAGCTTTCCGTAGTCCTTGAACTTCCTGACCTCGAAGTAAACGCCGTCGCTACCTTCGTAGGCGTAGCCCTTCTCCTGGAGCTTCTTGATGAAGCTGATGATGTCCTCCATGTGCTCGGTGACGCGCGGGTATATATCGGCCGGCTTGACCTTCAGGGCCTTCATATCCTCAAGGAAAATCCTCAGGAATTTCTCCGCCAGTTCTTTTGGGTCTTCCCCGGTCTCGTTGGCGCGTTTGATGATTTTATCGTCTATGTCCGTGAAGTTCATCACCATGAGAACCGTGTAGCCCTTGTGCTCGAGGTAGCGCCTTATGACGTCGAAGGCGATGTAAGTCCTCGCGTGGCCGAGGTGCGGGTAATCGTAAACCGTTGGGCCGCAGACGTACATTCTAACCTCGCCTTCGCGAAGGGGCTTGAACTCCTCCTTCTGCCTCGTGAGGGTGTTGTATATCCTAATCGCCATCCCCACCACCGGGGCCTTTTGGGAGGGCCTTTTTATTAGCTTATCGTTGCGGGAAAGCTTAAAAACCAACTCCACAACTCCGGTTAGAGCCTGAAAAAGGGGGTTGTAAAGATGGTCAAGGTTGAGAAGGGAGATGTCATAAGGCTCCGCTACACCGGAAGGATTAAGGAAACGGGTGAAATTTTTGATACTACCGACGAGGAAATAGCCAAGCAGGCCGGCATTTACAAGGAGAGCGGTGTTTACGGCCCCGTCCCGATAGCCGTTGGGGCGGGTCACGTCATAAAGGGTCTTGATGAGCAGCTTGAAGGTCTTGAGGTAGGCAAGAAGTATGAAATTATTGTTCCGCCCGAGAAGGGCTTTGGAAAGCGTGATCCAAAGCTTATAAAGGTCTTTACGCTGGGCCAGTTTAGAAGACAGGGCATAATTCCCTTCCCGGGAATGCCTATTGAGATTGAGAGTGAAGGTGGAAGGAAGATCAAGGGAAGGGTTTTGACCGTTAGCGGGGGCCGCGTCAGGGTTGATTTCAACCACCCGTACGCTGGCAAACACCTGATCTACGAGGTCGAGATCGTTGAGAAGGTCGAGGATCCGATAGAAAAAGTCAAAGCCATGATAGAGCTCCGCCTGCCGAGGATTGACACCAATAAAGTGGTCATCGAGGTCGGCGAGAAGGATGTCACGATAAACTTCACACCCGTCCTTGAGGAGATTGATAAAAACACTCTCGTCCTCGGCGAGATACTCCTTGAGAGCGACCTGAAGTTCATCGGTTACGAAGATGTAACCTTCAAGCCGAACGTCGAGGAGCTTCTCAAGCCTCCGGAGGAAGCCGCCGAGGAGAACGTTGAAGAGAAGGTTGAGGAGCAGGAGGAGACTGAAGAGGCCGGGCCCGCTGAGACCGTCCAAGAGGAGAAGACCGAGAGCGATGAGACCGGTGAAGTCAAAGAAGAGACCGAAAATAAGGCAGAGCCCACCGAAGAGATCGTTGAAGAGACCAAAGCGGAAGAAGCAACCTCACCTGAGGATGACGAGAAGACGGGGCAGTGAGCTTTTCTCTCCTGCTTTTTCTTACGGTTTCGCCGAGAGGTTTATAATTTCAGTCGTTGGAGTATTATTCTGGTGAGAGTATGGCCGTGACAAGGGAGCGCTTTGAGTTGCTGATCAGGGATCTCGTCGGCAGGTTTTCACAGGCTGACGAGAGGAAGATTAGAGAAGCCCTTAATGCTTTTGTAAAGGTGACCGAGATACCCGTCTCGTATCTCAACCCCGGCTCCCGCTATCATCCTGTGGTTGTCTTCAAAAAGAGGTTTGGAAACCTCGAGAAGAGTGCCATGGTGTCCCTCCTTGAGTTCAGGATCCTCAACCGCTACAACATGCCCGGCTGGAGGCGAGAGGTTGAGTTCAGACTTGACAGAGACGTTGTGCTGAGGGAGCGGGTGGGAGGAATAGAGGCTGTTCTCATCGGCGATCCGGCCCGGTTGGCCCGGTTGAGGGATGTAATGAGACGTATCCTCCAGCAGATGAGCACGAGACCGAGGAACTTTGTAATGTTCTACAGCCATGTTTACATGGACTTCGGCAACAACAGGTTCATTCATCTTGAAATGAAGGGGAGTGACGTCTTCGTTAGGCTGGTCAACCTGAACTTCACCGAGGCAAGCAGGCTTTTGGGCAAGGCCATCCCCTACATGGATTCGGTCTTCGGCAACAAGAACATAGACTTCTACAAGCTTCTCTTTGTATACTCCTCTGAGACTGCCGGAACATTTGACTGGTTCTTCCATAGATACGTCATGCCCCGCCTCAACCCTGAGCAGAGGGAGTTCCTCAGCGACATGCACGACTACCGCAACTTCATAAGGCTCCTCTACTCCTACGTTGCGAGGCTTAACAAGGATCACCTCGGTGACGAAATCGGGATTAGGGTCGTGAGAAGGGCCAATCCCAACAGGCCGCTTGAGATAGGCATAGCCTTTACCAACCGCGGAATCGAGGTCAAGAGGTACCCGGGAACGATAACCATAAGCTTTATGGTGTGATCGATGGGCATGAGGAGGAATCCCTACCTTTTGTTCGGAGTTTTGCTCCCGCTCTCTTTTGTCCCCCGTTTTTTGGGGGGTTCGCTGGAGAGGTGGGCCCTATGGCTTGTCCTGTGGTATCTACTCGTTCCACTGGGCGTTTCATTGGTTCTTGGCTTCAGGCCCTCTGATCTGGGGCTTCGACTCCCGGACGATAACTGGGGGATTTTCTTGGTTCTCCTTGGCCTGGCAGTGATCCTGAGTTTTGCAGGCCTCACGGTGCCCTCGATGGTATCTTACTACCCGAACTTTGCCTATTCAAGCTGGGTGGAGTTTCTGGAGAAAGAGATGGTGATAGGCCTCGTTATGTTTACCCATGAGGCTTTCTTCCGGGGCTTTTTGCTCTTCCCACTCGCCTCGCGGAAGAAGTGGGTTGGAATTCTGGCCCAGGACGTGCCTTATGTACTCGTTCACCTTGGAAAGCCTCCGATTGAGGTGCCTTACTCCTTTCTTGCCGGGATAGTTTTTGGCTGGGTGGATCTTAGGGGGAGAAGCTTTCTCCAGAGCTTTCTTCTCCACTGGATCGGTTCCGCTTTCTTCGATGTTCTCTGTGTCCTGGCGAAGGCCGGGGTAGTTTAGGTTGGGAGAAAGGGAGAAAAATCAGCTAAGCATTCCCTCGAGCTTCTCGACGAACTCGATGCTCCTCTTGATGTCGGCGAAGTACTCCTTGGCCTTTTCGACGTGCTCCCTCTCGACCCTTCCGCCTCTAGCCAAGACGCTCGCGGGAGCCAAAAGCTGAACCGCATAGCGCAGGCTGGTCTTCTCGCCGAGCTCCGCGAGGTACTCTATCGCCTCCTCGCTCACCTCAATCTTCTCCTCCCTCGCGCGAATCTTGACTATCTCCCTGATTTCCTCCTTCCTGTATGGCTCGGTGTTGATTATCAGAAGTCTGTCGAGCATGTCGAGGGGTATTCCGTGCGGAGCCTCGATGTCCGTGCCCCTTATCTTTGTCCTTCCCCTGTTGGTGGCCAGGATGAGAATCGGAGCGAGCTCGCCCTCCATAGCCCTGGCCAAGAACGAGAAGGCCTCGATGTCGAGCATGTGGCACTCGTCTATGAAGAGCACCCCGGGAACGAGCGTTGCCCTTCCCTCCTCAATCCAGCTCTTGACGGTTTCGTCAACCCGTTGCCTTATCTCATCGCTTATTTCTGCCCCCGTGCTGAAGAGCAGGCCGAAGATATTTCCGCGGGCGTTGGCAACGTCGAGGTCGTGGAGCGTAACGGTGTAGGTGAACTCCTTTATCTTGAGCACGGGACCGCTCGGCAGGTTAACCTTGCGCTTGAAGAAGAGCCCCTCCTCTTCCTTCGTCGTTCCAACCTTCGAGACCCTGCCAGTTTCGGCGTCAATCTGTATGACGTCGCCTTCTTCAACACCGAGCTCCATGAGCTGGTAGGCTATCTCTCTGCCGGCCCTTATCGTCTTCTCGTCGTCCTTCGTGCGGAGGGTTATGATGACGCTCTCAGGAATCTCGACGTAGGGGTTGAACGGGTGCCTCGTGCGCCTTATCTCAATCTTCTTGACCTCGCCCTCGTAGACCTTCCTCTCCTCGCTGATTCTAACGCCTATCGCCCGCCTCATCGCCTGCTTGAGGAACTCCGTCTTGTTGACCTCGGCCGAGTAAATCTCGCTCCCCGCTATCTGGACGAAGGGAACGTCCTCGCCGAGCTCCCTCGCTATGCCCATCGCTATCGCCGTCTTACCGCTCCCTGTTGGCCCTACGAGAAGAATTCCCTTGCCGGCGAGCTTCCCGCGCTTTATGAGCTCGACCGCGATTCCAGCCGCTTCCCTCGCCTTAACCTGGCCAACCATGCCGTCGGCGATGAACTTGGCCCTTCCGTTCTCGTCGAGGCCGAGGCCCCTTATGTGGGAGTGCATTCCAACCCTCTCAAAGGAGACCTTTGCGACTTCCTCTATGACCGCCGGCAAGATATCACCCCCTGATTTTGCTCATTAATCTATCCAAAGGTAACTAAAATAAGGAGATTTAAAAATTTGACGGACGGCTCAGATGGGTTTTTCGGGCATCGGTACCCCAAAGGCCAATTTCATCATCGCGTTCCTTCGTTTGATGGGAACTATTTAAAGCGTTATTCCCTCCACCCGTACTCTCCTATCAGCGGGACGAAGGCAACCCCTCCATGGTTTCTCGTTTTTATCGAACCATCTTCCAGTTTGATAACCTCAAGGAGATCCTGCCACAGGTGATAGCTTCCAACCGGGATTATCAGTTTCCCTCCCGGTTTCAGCTGCTCGATGAGTGGTTTTGGCACTTCCGGTGCCCCTGCGGTAACCACTATTCTGTCGTAGGGTGCCCTTGGGGGAAAACCCTTACTGCCGTCTCCGAGGATCACATGAACCCCCCTGACGCCCGCTCTTTCGAGGTTTCTCCTCGCGAACTCGACGAGCTCGGGGAGTCTCTCGATCGTGTACACCTCACCTTTAACGAGCTCGGCCATTAGGGCTGCGTTCCAACCGCTTCCCGTACCTATCTCAAGGACGTTCATGCCTGGTTTCAAATCGGCGAGCTGGAGCATTATCACTACCATATGGGGTGCGCTGATAGTCTGTCCTCCCGGAATGGGCAGTGGTTCGTCGAGATGAGCGTATCTCCTGTACCTCTCCTCAACAAAGAGGTATCGGGGCCATTTCAGAAGGGCCTCCTTAACCCTTTCATCGCGCAGAATGCCTTCGAGTTCGAGCCTTCTGACTGTTCTCTCCCAGAGTTTTCGGAGTTCCCCTTCTCTCATCACGACACCATGAAAATATGGGAGTATTTCTCCTTAAGTCTTTCTCAGAGCGAAGATATTAGAACCCTCAGGAGCTGGGTTGTCTCCGTCTGGCTGTTTATGTTCATCATTCTCTCCATTAGAACCTGCCCCGCGTACATTCCGGCGGCGAATATCCACAAGAGGATTACGAAGTACTTCAGCGCGACTATCCAGTGGCCGCCATCGGCGGTCTTTATTGCTATTGCTGAGAGGAGAGAGTGGATTATCATTATCGTTAGCATAACGTACATGACGAAGCTCATTCCAGCTGGGGGGATAACGTGGATTATATCCCCTATGTATTCAGTTGGAACCTTGAGCTGGGCAAAGAGGGTGTTTATAGAAGCCGCAACCTGGAACGATGCCGCTAAAGCGAAGGCAAAAGAGGCCGTCAGCCCGTAGATTATGCCTATGAAGCTTGCCATGCTCTGCTGTCTCTTCCTCCTGAGGCGTACAAGGCGCTCAAAGTTTCTGCTGATGACGAGACCGACGTAATCGGGTTCTGCTCCGAGTCTTATTGCCTCCCTGAATATCTCTGAGAAAATGCCGATCAGCCAGCTTCCCGTCCCGGCTATGAAGAAGTCCCATGCCCTCTCCCTATCTACCCTAACGGCTAGTCTTCTGTACAGGGCCCTGATGTCCTCGGTCAGCGATCCAAAGTCATGGGCGCTGAGGTACTTAAGGACGAGGACGAGGGAGGTTCCGCTGGCGGCTAAGGAAGAGCTGAGGCTTCTTATAAAGGCGGCGAAGTTCTCGTCCTTTCTGAATATCGACTGCTCCTCCTTTGCCGCGAGACGGCCAACGTAGTAAAGGGGGCTTAAGATTAGGGCAACGACAAAGGGCTTAGGTATATCAAACCTCTTGCTGAGGAGGAAGTAGTAGAGTATCCCCATCAGGACGACGCCAAAAACTGAAATCTGGCTGGCCCTTTTAATTCTCTTCATTCTTTCCGTTTCTATTCCCTTGGTGTCTGCCCAGATGGGGTCCTCCGGCATTCTAAATTTTATGACAAGAACGACACCTATCTCGGCCGCTAGGATTATTGCGAGGGTGTAGAGCGCCAGCCTTCCGATGTCTTGGCCCGTTATCAACGGGCCTATAATGATGAAGCTCGCCATGAAAACAACTGAGATAATTATTGATTCGTATATCTCTTTGAATACATCCAGATCGTAGAGGGCCCCCTCGTAAAAAGTCTCGTAGTCGTCCATAACGGTTTTCTGCTCCTGAAAGAGGTATTCCTTCATGTCCACACCGCTGTCGAGGGAATAAGCCAGCCTGTCAAGGAAGTCCGCGAAGACCTTGCTGGGTGTTCTTCTGGCGAGGAAGCGAAAAGCTTCCGGCATTGAACGGTGGAGTTTATCAACGATTATGTAGACCTTTTTCAGCTCGCTCGCTATGGCGCCGAGTTTTGGATCGCTGGCCAGTACCTTAATGAGGTCGGACCTTCCCATCTCGCTCGTTGAGAGAACTGCGAAGTAAGTTATGAAGTAGGGGATGCGAGAGTTTATCGAAATCTTTTTTGAATCGGCCTGGATATATGGGTAGATTGCCGCGTAGACCAATAGAACAACGGGAATGGCATAGAGCATCGTTGTCAGGGCAGATGAGAGCATGAAGAGCCGTGAGATTATGGACGCAACGATGAAGAGAACCGCTGAGATAACCACGTTCGGGAGGAGGATCTTGCGAATGTACGTTTTCATGTCGAGGTCTGCCTTGGTGAAGATGCTGATCTTCTCCTTGTCGGGCATGGTTATCACCTCAGAGCCTGAAGCTCAGGCCCTCGATACCGCGCTGGTAAAAGGCCTTGATCTCCCGGTAGACATCCCAGTAGTTCGTGATGCCAAGCTCCAGCATTCTCTGAAGGATCCTCGCACGGAGGAAAAGCTCGTTGTATATCTCCTTTGGATCCTCATAACCGGCTATCTCGGCTATCTTTCTCTCGAGGATGTAAGAGTTGTTGAAACCCCTGAAGATATGTTTGTCATTTACTGGGTCCCACTCGAAGACGTTCCTCGTTGCAACACCGCCGAGCTCTTCGTAGTAGCCCTCTATCTCGACGACACTCACGGTTCTCCTCAGGAACTTGCCCTTTAGATAAACTGCCTGCTGGAAGACCGCTATATTGAGGTTGTCGATGAAGGTTATCGGGACGTTTATTGGATGACCGGTAAAACGCTGTATCATCTTCTTGACGTCACCGGCGTGAAATGTGCTCATAACCGGGTGGCCGGTCTGCATTGCCTGGAATGCTATCGCTCCCTCGGCACCACGAATCTCACCGACGATGATGTAGTTCGGTCTGGAACGCAGGGCCGCCTTGAGAAGGTCGAAGAGCGTTACCCTGCTCTCCTCCGGGCCGCGCTCACGGGTTACAAGCCTCTGCCATGTTGGATGGGGAACCTGAACCTCAGGAGTGTCCTCCGCGGTGAATATCTTTGAGCCTGGCTTGATGAAGGGGATTATGGAGTTCAGCAGGGTAGTCTTACCGCTTGCTGTCTCACCGCATACGAAGACACTCATTCCGTACTCAAGAGCTATCCACAGGTAGGCCGCTACTTCCGCGCTCAGCGTTCCCCACCCTATGAGCTGGACGATGCTGATGGGCGTTGCCGTGAACTTACGAATTGTAGCGCTCGGTCCCTTGAGGGAGATGTCCGGTGAGTAGATTATGTTGATACGTGAACCGTCCGGAAGGGCTCCGTCCACTATCGGGTTTCTGTCGCTAACGGGCCTTCCAATGCGTTCGGCTATGTTCTTGAAATAGTCCGCCAGCTTGACGTTGTCACCGAATGTTATGTTGGTTGGCAGGGCCTCGAATATCTTGTGAACCAGTGAGACGTAGTTGGCGCCGATGATATGTATGTCCTCAATGTATGGATCCCTGGCTAGGGGCTCAAGGGGGCCGATTCCTATGATATCTCGCTTGATAAGGTAGCGGAACTTTTCCATTTCTTCCTTGGTTAAGGTGAACGGTTCCTTCGTTCCCGGAATTTTCCTTTTCCCCTTGACTAATGACAGCACGGCTTCATCGTAGAGAGCATCGAGAAACCTCTCAAACTCCTCCTGATCCTCGGGGATGTTTCTGGTGGGAGCGATTTCGAGGATGCGATCTTTTATCATCTCGTACTTCTTCTCCTCAATAGGGGTTTCTATTCTAGGTTCTATGACGATGTACTTCTTGTCAGTTTTCTGGTCGCCGTAGATGTGGATGAAGATGGGATCACCGACTGGATAGATTATGTTGGGGTACATTATATCCTTCATGTCCCTGCTGAGCTGGGCGTGAAACTCTGGCATCTTACCGTACTTCTTTCGGAAGCTCTCCACGTACCTCCTAAGGTGGGGGTTCCTTCGCATTGCCTCTTCCAGCGTGTCACTCTTGATTACCTGCGCCATATCACACCACCGCCGCGATCTCTACTATCAGCCCCACCTTAGGCTCCACGCGGAACGGGATTATCTTCTGAAAGATGCCCTTGGCGTTGTTGTACTTCACTATCATCGCAGAATTCTTGAGATCTCCTCCAAACACCTTAACGTTCAATCTTATCAGGAGAGTCGCGGCCTCTTCAAGGACGAAAAGCGAATCCCTATCAATTTCCTCGGTGTTGGCGGTCAGTATTATAACTTTGTCAAGGGAGGCCAGTTTCTTCACGTAGAGCAGGAAGTCCCGGATCGCGTTCGGTTCCTGTTCCCTCGAGAGGAGAGATGAAAATGAATCGATGATCATGACGTTCGGCTCCCAGAGACGGGGCTCGCCAAGAAGTCTGCTCAGAAACTTCCTCTTCTCGCTAACCCCGCTCAGAAGGGGGTAGAGCGACACAAAAACGAGCTTCTTCCTGATTAGAAAAGGGATTATATCATATCCAAGGGAAGTCATCTGCTTTATGTACTCAACGGTGGTGTACTGGCTTGAAATGTAACTGGCACTGTATCCGTTCATTAGAAAACCGTAGAGAAGCCTCTGGACGAATATTGACTTCCCTGTACCCCTGTCTCCCTCGAGGAGCATTATAGTGCCCGCTGGAATGCCGCCCCCAAGGCGCCTGTGGAGCTCATCGCCCTTGAGTTCGATCTTGAGTAGCTCCTCGACCATCACGATCACCTCCACCGGCTGATTTTAGGCTACGGGCTCAGATTTTGAAGATCAACGATCTTCTCTCGCCGTTCTCGAGGACAACTACTATTCTGTGGCTACCCTTGGTAAGTGGGCCACTTAACGAGACTACTATCTTTCCAACCTCGTAGGGATTAAGGTACGTGATCGTGTTGTTGTTGATGTCTGTAAACGTAAGATTTGAGGGTGGAACAATATCACCATCAATGAACACCTGAACTGCGTTGGGGTTAAACGGGAACTGAGTCTTTCCTGTATTCTTAATGTAAAATGTATAATTGTACTGGTTGGTGCTCGTTGAGTTTGGGATATTAAGTGGATCATTGATTATCGCAAAGTCCGTTCTGAGTTTATCGGCAAGCAGTGAACCCTTATCGTTTATACCATGGGCTATGTCATTGGTGACATACGTAAGGGCCCCCGCTACTGTACCGGCCACTATGACGGCCACGATGAACATTATGAGCTCGCTCGCTGGTCCTCCTGCCCCCATCAGCTCACCTCCGTTGGACAGCCCCTTTGAGGGGTTGCATCAAGCAGTACATCTGTTCCGTTGTAGTGCCATATCAATCTAAGCCAGCAACCATTTCCAAAGGTTATCACTAGAGAGTGCTCCTCGGTGTTTAGGGGGATCCTGGTCACGTTCAAATATGCCACCTGAGATGGAAACAGATACGTGTAATCCGAGATGAAACCAATGTTATCGTCGCTAACATTGTATATCGTACGGTATTCTCCGTCGTATACTACGCTCCAATATGGCAGATACTGAGTAGCCCCCGAATTCTGGATGTGAAATGTTACGTTGTAGTATCCGTTAGCATTGTCTATGGTTGCAGATCCTAGGGACGCGTTCAGGGATACTAAAGTATTCAACTGGGAAATCCTTCTGCTGTACCAGTCCTCCTGCGCCGCCTGAACGTTGTTGTAGCTGTTGTCCCATGCTGTGTAGAGGGTCGCTGCCGCGATTAAAAAGGAGATAAAGATTATCGCTGCACTCGCTGAAACGCTGAAGCCCATTGTACCCTCCCCCGCTCTGCTATTCCCTGATCAGATGCCGTAAAACTCGTCCAGCGTCTTCTCCAGGAGCTTTATCTCCCTCTCAAGCTTGTCGAGGACGTCCCTGTTGATCCTCAGCCCCCTGAGCCTCTCTATGAAGAGCAGGCTTATCAGGTGGTCCTGGACGGTCAGCTTGTCAGCCGGCTTCCACTCGGGGTCCCGGTGGTGCGGCCTAGTGCCTTTGGCGTAGCGGAGCAGTTGGTTGAGCACTTCCTCGCTGATCCAGCCGATCTCGTAGTAGAACTCGAGGACCCTCTCCAGGTTCTGTATGCCGACCCTGTCGATGAGGAATCCGAGCCACTTGAGGGCTATCATCGTTGACACGACGTCCTCCGGGAGCTTCTCGAGCCTGGCCTTTCTTGGCTCCTCCTCGAAGAGAAGGTTCGCAATATCCTCGGGAATCTGAACTTTTCCTTCTGCCATCTCAACACCAC
>Ga0256838_1001491_pt1 | contig 10986 bp, 15 predicted proteins | sample 4571419metaG_FD_185978 | JGI IMG/M metagenome (GOLD analysis project Ga0256838, IMG submission 185978) | Hydrothermal vent microbial communities from Guaymas Basin, Mexico - 4571-419 | ecosystem: Environmental > Aquatic > Marine > Hydrothermal vents | place: Mexico: Guaymas Basin | collected... | reverse complement strand
CACATGCAGCTCCTGCTTGTACTTCAGCATCTGTAGCATGTGCAATTGCTGTGTCAAATCCTACAGCCTGTACTTTTTCAAGGATTTCTACAGCTTCTTTTGTCATGTTACACCTCCTTTTCTTCTGGATATCCATAAAACTCAAGAATTTGCTTGTCTTTCTTTGTTAGTTTCTTAGTTTTAGCATCAAGTAGAAATGCTGTAACTGATGGTACTTTTGAGAGAGCTTTTCTTAGGCGTTGTTTCTTGATTGTATCAAATACTTCATATTGATAAAGCAATTCAACTTCCTTTAGTTTGGTAGTCACATCAATACCACGATAAGTAATTTTAACACGTTTTCCATTGGCTCTTTGAAGTAACTGTTTACCAATCTTAGTGTTAGCCCTTACTTTGAAGAGTTTATTTCCTTTCTTGAACACAACAACTGATACTCCCATAACTACCTCCTTTTTCTAGAATTCTGCATGCTCATCAACTAAAAGATTTACAGATTTCATTAGAATCCTCGATGATATTCAAGATAGTGTAACTAGTGGTGAGTTTATAGCTTCTATATGAACTTTTCAGTTATAATGAAACTGTTTGCCGCTCGTGGTGCCCAATTCTGTACAGTAGGAATCCAATCTTCTGTTGTAGCTGACCAATCTTGTACAATTGCTAACCATGTTGGTTCACTAAAAGTAAATGTATAAGAACCTGTTTTCAATACACTAGGATTACTTAAGTTTCTGTCGAATTTAGCTATAAGCATATTGTCAGCGGAATAAGTGATGCCTCGTCTGCATACAAGTATTTCATCCTTTAAAGGTAAAGTAACATAATGATTACCATCAATAATCACTTGTTTAAGGAGGAATAGTTCATTATCAAGTTTTGCAAGATAGAACTTCCGATCAGAATCACGTTTAATCTGTCCACATATGAATACGTTATCGTAAGAATCTGCAGCGAAACTGTAAAAACTGTTATTAGTTCCAGTATCAATACTAATTTGTTTAATAAGATTCAAATCATTGTTAAGTTTCGCTACATAAATATGTCCATCGTAGATGCCACCTATGAAAACGCTATCATTGGAGTCAATGGTTACTCTATCAAGATAACCATATTTATCAGTATCAACGACTATTTGTTTGATGATACTCAGATTATTGTCAAGTTTGGCGACGTAGGGCTTACCTTTCGTGACACCGCAAACAAATATGTTGTCATTGAAGTCAACGGTTATTCCATAGAGACAACCGTAATAATATCCGTTGTCAATAGTAATTTGCTTAACTATATTCAAATCGTTATCAAATTTAGCGATATAGACCTCATAACAATAACCATCACCAGTTTCCCCACAAACAAACACATTTCCATTGGAGTCTACTGTTACTCCATAAAGACGATCATATTGTTTGCCACTATTGATAGCAATTTGCTTAACAAGATTTAAATTACCATCAAGTTTAGCTATGTAGAAATCGTCGTTATAATGATTACCAATTTCTCCACAAACAAATATGTTGCCAGCACCGTCTGCTATCATTCCATGTAGTTCAATACTGTACTCATTATTTCCTACTGCTATATATCTGATGAAATTTAAGGCGCTATCAAATCTAGCAATATCGAAACCAGCTCTGAGCCATCGATTAACGAAAATTCTTCCACATAAAAACACATTATCATCATGATCTGCAACCATACCAAGAAGTTTATCATATTCAACATTGCCAGTAAACACACTGACATTTTCATACGGTTCTTTAGCTTTGTTCATTTTCTCCATCTTCTTTTTAGTTAAACTTCTATACCACTCGTGGTATCCAGTTCTGAATAATGGGAACCCAGTTTTCTACTGTAACAGGACAATCTTGTACAACAGAAATCCAAGTTGGTTCATTAAAGGTGAATGTATAAGAACCAGCTTTCAACTTATCAGGATAATCAAGGTTATCATTGAATTTAATTATGAAGGGAGTATTAACGAAATCACTATGAAATGTCCCACATGTAAATATGCTACCATTAGAATCAATTGTTAGTCCGTCAGGACTGATTGTTACTCCATCACAAGCACATGCAACATGTTTAACAAGGAGTAGATTGTTATCAAATTTTGCAACACACAAGTTCAAACTGAGAATCTCTTTGGTTTGTCCACATACGAATACATTTCCATGAGGATCTGTAGAAATTTCATGAAAGTAAGCATCATCACCACCAATGATAGCTATTTGCTTAACAAGATTTAAATTATTATCGAATTTAGCTATGTAAAAATTTTCACCAATATGTCCACATACAAACACATTCCCGTTATCATCAACAGTTATTCCGCTAAGATGACTGAGTTTACTACTTCTGATTACTATCTGTTTGATGACATTCAAATCATTATCAAACTTCGCTATATAAAGGCTGTTGTTTAGTATACCGGTGAAACCACATGTAAACACATTTCCATTATGATCTGTAGCTATATTTCGAAGAGTTCCATCTCCATCATTGTTAACGGTTATCTGCTTGATAATATTCAAATCGTTATCTAGCTTAGCTATGTAGAAATCTTTATCGTAAGACCCACATGCAAACACATTTCCATTATGGTCTGTGGTTATTCCATAGATGTCTGCTATTTCCCCAATATCTACTATTACTTGCTTAATCAGATTTAGACTACTATTAAGCTTAACAATACAGAAATCATAGTCAATCATACCGCATACAAATACGTTATCATCAGAGTCAACTGTTATCCCGTAAAAATATTTGCATTTTTCATCTCTTAAAACTATCTCTTGTTTAACATCACTTAAAACGTTATCGAATTTAGTTATACGCAAACTGATGAAATCTTCATCATGACCACACACGATCACATTACCATTATGATCTGAAGTTATACCCTGAAGAAATCCATGATTACTATCGTCAATAAATATGTTGACGTTTCTGTATGTTTCTTTAACGCTATTCATTTCTGTCTATCTTTTATTTTGTTTTGGTTGAATTTCTATATTTCTATGATTCATCAATTCTGGACTCATAATACCATCAGCAATTAATTCACCAGCCATAGGGCATGTCCATTGACATCCATAACAGAAATTCTTTTTATCCCATTGCATAGCTTTAATAGCTTCTTGAAACTTATCGGTTAGATTTCCGTTTTCATCAAGGATATCAAGCATATGAAATTCTTGTGTTTTGACTCCTCTGATTCTTAAACATAGCCTTAGTTTCCCATCAGCATCAATAGTCATAGTATCCATTCTTTTATCAATAGTACAGATATACTTTTGTGGAAGATTGGGAACCATTTTGTATTTGATTACAGGATGGAATAGTACAGTGTATTCTCCCTTTTCAGCTTTCTCATAAACTTCCATAAGAATCTTTCTATGTTCCTCTGTATCCCAAACAAGCAAATCATAATCTAAATGTGATGGAAAATCGTAATACTTATTAAGTTTTGTTTCAAGCAGAATTAGATCTATCCAAACACCAGCTTTAGTCAAATCTTCACACATTCTATGCAAATATTTGATATTCTGACTATCAACACCAACTATACCAACAAATTCTCTGATTCTAGGATCATCTCTAAATGTTATGAATTTCTCATAAGCTTCCTTTGATTTTCTGTATCTATCATCATCCTTCGGATAGTTTTCATCCCATAGAACGGGGTCAACAGTAAAGCTTAGTCCATTAAGATATCCCACTTCATCTATAATCTGCTTAAGTTTGTTGTAAGAGTAATCGGTCATGTTTGTAATGACGGTATACAATACACCTTCTTTGTTACAAAAATCAACCAGTTCTGCAAGATGCTTATAAACAGTAGGTTCACCACCCAAAAACATATGAAATGCATCTGGATTATGCTTCTTTAATCTCCTGATGAATTCTTTAGCTTCTTCAATATCAACATCTTGTTTGAAAGGATCAATGTGACCATAAGCTTCCTGAAACGTTTTCATATTGATTACTGCACAATAGGAGCATTTCAAGTTACATTTTCTTGTAAGAAACCAGTTAACTCCATATCCAATTTTCATTAGAACCTCCTTATTGTATAAAGCTATAAGAATCAACAAGTCTTAAACCTTTCAGTTTCTGAAAGCAATCTTGTAAGCCTTCATCTGTATAACTACCAGGAATCGTTACAAGTGGACTACTATATTGCTTTCTTGGACATTTGCTGATTATATAAGACATAATCCCATAGTTATCATACTCAATCACAACAAATACTTCAGCAGCTCTTATGGATAACAAAGCTTTGATAATATCATCAGCATACTTTTTGAAAGGTTCTGGAAGCGTATTTCTTACTTCTTCTGCATCTATAGGTCCTACTTTTTGAAAGTAAACGAGAGTCGTAGATGTGCTAGAATTAGTCACAAATGACCTGCAAACTGTGGAGATCATAAGCTACCTCATACTTTAGTTTAGATGTTGCTTGATCAATGACAAAGGATAAAGCATGAATCCCATGAGTTCCTCTATATCTTCTATGCTTACGTGATGGACTTCGTAGTTAGGAACAGGCTTTCCTAATGTGATAGGAACAAGAACAGATTCCTCTTTTGGTGCTTTACCGTAATGATATTCTACAATTATCAATGGATGGCCTTCAAACTTTACATTGCTAACCTCTCCAATTTGATATTGATGAGGAGAATCTAGTATCGAGTCAACGGATACAAACCGATATACTGGTAACCCTTTAGCATTCTTAACTAGTTCCATAAAGTTGTCTAAACACCTTTCAGAAATTCCTAAAGTTGTTCCTTTTTCTAAAGTTGGCCAACTAAGCATTAATTGATGGGTTTTTCTTAATGACATGTTAGTGTTCCTCTCACTAGAATAAATCTTGTAATGCTACAGATGTACCTGTATCAAGTTGTATGCCTAAAGGTTCTAAGATTTCATTGGCTTTAGAAACGAAAACCTTATCCATTATAGTTTTTTCATCAAGCTTGATCCAATCAGGAATTCTTTCAGAATCATCGGGGATAACAATTCTGTCAAGTAGTTTTTCTGGTTTCTTAGTATATGTTTGTTTACCGCTAAGCTCATCCAATTTCTTAGCAACATTCATAAGTTTCTCATGGAATTGTTTTGCATCCAATCCAAGCTTTGTATAATCAAAACCATTACAGTAAATTTTGAACCCTTTCATACCAACCTTGAAGTATTCTTGTCCTATAAGCTCATTATAGAGAAGCATACCTCTAATGCAATCATTAACGTTCTTGTATTCTTTAAGTTCCTTGTTAAATCCACAAGGAGTACATATTGATACTGACCTTTCTCGGATCAGTTTTCTAAATTTGCTCTCCCATAGCGTTAATGCTCGATTTATCAAAGTTTGATCACAGTTCGTATACATTATAACTTTGAATAGGTCTCTTATCATTATACGAGTTAATTCCGGCACATCCGACTTAACTCCAATGTTTGATTGAGCTATTTCTTGGATGAGAGCTCCTTCTCTCTCAATGATGTATTGTGCATAAGCCTTTTTCTTAAGGAAGTATACAGCTCTGAATAGGAATTCTGTTTTGAATGAAAATCTACTATCTTCCACATTGAGAATCTTTGCAAACTTTTCTAAAATGTCATCAGAATATGAAGCTAATCTATCAATGATCCTATGAGCTGCTTCATAAATCACTATTTCATTAATTGAACAGCGAACTCTTGATTTTGCTTCACTCTCTGAAAGACCAAGTTGTGTTAAGGTTTTTATAGCTTCTTCTTGATTGGGAAAGTATTTCAGTAATTCTTGTTTGACTTGTTCTTTTGTCATTCTTGTACCTCATGTATGATTTTCATAGTTGGAAATAAAAGTTTCTATCTATCAGGTGCAGAAGGAATGTAATGAGAGAAACGGAGAGGGTCTTCTGAATTGAAGTTGCATTGAATCAATGAATCATAGAATTCAACATCATGCAACATTCTTTTCTCAAGCTGTTTGAATTGCTCTAAGGCAACTAAACAATGCTCATATATTTCTTCTGTAGTCCATTTCTTAGGTTTTATAACTTGCCATAGATCTTTTATCCATTCATCATCAGAGTGACATCCTAACCAATCATCCAGGTGAGCATAATCCCAACCATACCAATAGTAACCTGCTATAAAAGGATAGAGTTCATCTGAACCCTGACAGCCAAACGTGAAACCACCATGTACGTTAACAAACTTATCTAACAAACCATAACTAAGATTGGCTAAAGGACTATCATCTGGAACTCCAATATAAGCACATGGATGAGTACCAAATGACAAAATCATAATCCTGAAGTAATCTCGCTCTTCCTGATGAAGTATTTCAGGTTTCGATTTATGATCCCCATAGACCATAGGTTTCATAGCAAGCCTCGCAAAAACCTTTTAACTTTGCTTATGAAAGATGCTGGTTGTTTTGTGTCTTGTTCATATTGACTGCCTTCAAGACTAGTAACTTGGATGTCCTTTAACCAACCATTAGAGTTAAACTTGAAAACAATTCGTAAAGGTATATAAGGACCATAGATCTCATAATGCTTTCTGCAAACGAAGTATGGCCAATAATCTAGTGTTAGATCGTAGTTCTTCTTCAGTACAGTCTCATATTCATCAATAACATATATGAGTAAAGTTGATATGCGTGTGTAATATTGTTTTGACTTTTCCCATAAACTTAATGGGCAAGTAATCTCATAATCGGGGTACTCAGGATCTGCTAAATAATAACGACCCTTTCGATAGTATATTGCAAACAATCCTAAATCTTTCAAAGGATTGGAATCTGAGAGCTGAATGAATCTGTTTGGTTCTGGTGATAGTTTCCTGTAAAGTTTTATGATGTCAACTGTTGCATATGCATCACCTTCAACAACCAATTTCAAACCTCTCAAAACATTGTTTTTCAACATTGAATTCTAGCAAGAAATCAGGTAAAGTTTTAATACTTTTATAGACAAATTGTGTCCATGAATCTTCATACCTAGCTTCTCCATAAAACTTAAGAAACTTTTCATGAGATTTAGCATTAACAACAATGAAACGCTCACAGTCCTCGTCCATGAATCCTAAGTCATAAAAAACTCCGTATTGTCTAATGGTGGTTATAGGTTCGTATATGATCGTGTTATAAAGCAACAAAGCATTATGTTTAAAAAGTCGAAATGTAGAAGCAACGGGGATCCACAAAGATCCCCTATGTTTCATAGGTAAAGGTTTAGAGCATCTAAGCAAACCTACTTTAACAAACATTTGCGAACCTCTTTGATTTTACCTTCAAGATAATTGAAACGTCCTGCTACTTTGAAAACTATAATGCTATCCAACATTTCCTTATGTTTATGATAAACTTGTGAAATATGCTTAGCTACAACAGCACGCTTTAAGATTCTACCATTCTTAAGTACAAGATAAACATAAAACTCATCCATTGGTCTATTAAGTTTTACTATGGAAGGTAGATCCTTCTCATGTAACCCATAGAGCAGATAATAGTTGTAGAATGTTAAAGCTTTCTTTTTGCTAAGAATTTCTTTGGTTATAACGTTAAAGTGTGAAACTGTATGTTTGAATGCTACACCATACTTTACAAATTCACCTTTAAATAACCAATCCACAACACAATGGCTATTTTTGAGATTGACTACCATATCTAATTGTGGATCATAGAGCCTATTATGACGAATAGATAAAGCTTCATCAGATTCAAATAAAGATGGATAATGCATAGGTCTAGATCTCATTCCATAAAACTCTTCACCCGTGAATTCAAATAAAGATAAGAATAGCTTTGGTGAAATGCGAATTTTGAGCCATGCAGGGTATTTCTTGTAGTATACTTCCTCAAAGCTTAGCCTATGATCAAAATCACTCCTGGTGTAGTTAACGGATAAGGTATACGTTTTACCTGTAAGCTTTGATTTGAAAAAGAAATGATGAAAAAGTTTCTCAACATCCACAGAAGGACGTATACCAAGTTTGGTAGATATGAAGGTTCTAAGTGGTTTCACTTCCTTATCTTGTTTCCATTTACTATATTGAGTATGAGTTAGAAACCGAAAATTAAGATGTTTGATGATATCCGTTACATCTTGACCATAATACAGAATTCTATCAGTTTCACCTTTTATAAATTGGATAATTTGCTTACCTAGTGTTGTGTATGCATAGGTTACATAACTATTACCTTCGTTATCTTCTGCCATTACATACTGCCCTTTACAACTAGCAAATTGATACAACCATTGCTTGATAGTTGGATAATCAACCTTAGCTGTTGTAGGACCTACTATTTCAAATTTATCAAAGAATTCTTTAGATGAAATCACTGGTCCTAGCCCTGGGTACGATAAATGATAATCAGGATTCTCTTTCATTTTCCTGTAAGCTGCATAACTAAGCCTATAGAGTTGGTTTGTATCCTTATCCTTTACTATGATTTGATACATTATGCAACCTCCATTGGTGGAAACGGTTCAAAATGTAATAAAGTTGTATACGATTAATAGGTTAGGCTTTCTATTCTACTTTGAATTTGTCTACGATTGCATAACCAAGCATTTCAAGTTCCTTTTGTAATGCATTCAGCTTATTTCTGTATTCATCACTGTTCGTATTCTCTGTTGCTAATCTTGCAATTATTCTCGATGGTTGCTCTGTTTCAACTATGAATTCTTTACCAAATCCATACTGATGAATTTCTTTAGCATACAACTTTGATTGTCGCATTAAATCATCAAAATCAATATCAAGAAGAGTTATTGTTTTAGTTTTAGCAGGTTTGACCTTCCTAAAGACTATATACGTCACAGTTACACTACTATTTGTAATGAAACTTTTGCTTAGAGAAATCATATATACCTCCTTGAAAATCGAGGGAACGTTTCATTTTGTAATAAAGTTGTATATGATTATTAGGTTAGGTAACTAACAATCAACAGTGATTTCATCAACAACTGAAAAACCAAGTAACTCTAATTCTCTTTGCAAAGCTTCTCGTTTATCTTCATATTCAGAGTAATCACTAGTCGAGCATAGCCTAGCAAGTAATCTTGGTTCTTCTACAGTTTCAACAATAATTTGTGAACCAAAGCCATCTACTGCTTCCTCTGCATGTAACTCAAGATGTTGTTGAATTAATTCTTCAAACGAAATATTCAACATTGTTATCATTTTGGTTTTAGCTGGTCTAACTCTTCTTAATCTAACGAAAGTAACAGTTGTGCTACTGTTTGTAATGAATGATGAGTTTAAAGATCTCATGAAACCTCCGTATCACGGAAACGTTTCAAGTTGTATATGGTTACAATAAGGTTAGGTCTAACTGTTTCATGCTGAACCCATCTACAATTGTGTAACCAAGCAATTCAAGTTCCCTTTGTAGTGATTCTCGTCGACTTACATACTCCTCATCCATTTTTGGTGCTATTAATTCTGCAATTAATCTAGATGGATTTCCATTTGTTTGTATCGAGAGCTTTACACCTGATGAACGACAATATGTTTCTTCTGCATGTAATTCTAAATGTTGTATTAGATCATCAAAGCTAATACTAAGAAACGTTATCGATTTAGTCTTAGCTGGTTTAACTTTTCTAAAAGTAGCACATACTAGAGCTGAAGCAGTTATACTCGATGGATGTAGAAAAGAAACCATGTTTCCTCCAAGAAACTGAGGAAGCGTTTCATTTTGTAATAAAGTTGTATACGATCATATGATTAGTTACCAAAGGAACAACATCGAATAAAAAACAGGTGGGACAAAGCCCACCATACATAAATCAAACCAAAGCCTTCTTCAATCTACAATCTTTACAACATTCAGCATGCATACCACCATTGCATATGTAAGCATAGTCACATATCTTTCTTAATTCATATTGTTTCTTCCTTAATTCTTTCATCAAAGGACTATTGTAAGCTTCTCTGAAAGATTTAAATTGTTTAAGATCAATCTTTTCACCAGTCCAGAAAGAAGACGGTGCTAATTGTAATTGCTCATTTACATACCCAGTAAGGAGGCTTTCAGGGTTGTAATAGAATTGCTCAACAAAAGCTTTATCAGCTCCATCCTCTACAACAGTTTCAATTGCCAATGGAATCAAAGAAGCTCCTACAGCTAGCTTACCTTGTTTCCCATATTTTAGAAGAAGCTTCTTAATATGATCCTTATCTTCTCTGCTTAGTTTCCAATCTTTGAATTGATTACCTCTTCCTATGTCATGGAATTCCAAAAGTACTATAGCATCAACTTTGTCCTTGAGTTCTTCAATAACAGATTCAAGCTTATTTATATGAGGTTTACCAACAATAAGGTGTATGTTCCTTTGAATTGGGAGTTTAGTAAGTACTTCTAAAGCTTGTTTAAACAGTGATAAATCATGCCAGTGATAAGTTAATGCTACTCCTCCACAATATTTGATTGTGGCTTTAACAGCATCTTCATCAAGTAGCGTATAACCATTGGTTGTATAGTTTGGTACTACACCATTCTCGTACCATTTCTTAAGCATTTCTTTAAACCAAGGATTGCATATAACTTCTCCACCTCCAAGTGCTACTTGAAAAGGCTTATCTTTTCCCATGAAATCTAGCAACCATTCAAAATCTTCCATAGTCATATGCATTCCTTCACCTGCAGACTGATAACAATATGGACATTTGAAATTACACTTCTTAGTAATAGATATATCAAGCAATTCTGGAACTACATCTTCCTTCCAGATTACATTCTCATCTAAATCTCTGAGTGTTAAAGCTTTTGATGAATCAAAAAATGCCTTGTAGTAGTTACCAAGCTTTCTAAGTTTGATAATTGGTTTAGTGCGAATAAGGTTCTCCATGTTTCTACCTCCTTTTTTTGTTGTGAAAAGAGAGGTCCTTGGAACCACAATTAGCTCCAAGGACCATTGTAGAAAATTCGGAACGCAACATAACAGTACAACACCTCTACATGACGAAACAATACGTTACCAT
>Ga0256838_1001490_pt1 | contig 10987 bp, 10 predicted proteins | sample 4571419metaG_FD_185978 | JGI IMG/M metagenome (GOLD analysis project Ga0256838, IMG submission 185978) | Hydrothermal vent microbial communities from Guaymas Basin, Mexico - 4571-419 | ecosystem: Environmental > Aquatic > Marine > Hydrothermal vents | place: Mexico: Guaymas Basin | collected... | reverse complement strand
TGATACACCTTTTTTTTCTGCTGCAACATTTACATTTACAGTTGTAATATCTAAAGTAAATTTTGAAAATGCTTCTATAGCAGATTCGATATGTGCTTTTGTATTGTCAGTAAGAGTTAAATCTTTTGCTCTAATTTGTACATTCATAATGTGTCCTTTAATTTATTTTATAAATTTAAGTTGATTTTATCAAAAAAAAACTTTAAAATGGCTATTTTGCTATAATGTCATAAAAAAATTAGGAATTTATATCTATGAAACTTTTAACGGGTATTCAACCATCAGGGGATTTACATATTGGGAATTATTTTGGTTCTATCAAACAAATGGTAGATGCTCAAAAAGATAATGACACTTTTGCTTTTATAGCTAACTATCATGCACAAACAAGTGGTGGAGCAGATTTAGCAAAACTTACTATGCAAACAGCTACTGACTTTTTAGCACTTGGCATCGACCCTCAAAAATCAACTTTTTGGGTACAATCAGATGTAAAAGAGGTATTAGAACTTTACTGGATACTTTCATCTTTTACACCTATGGGTCTTCTTGAGAGAGCGCATAGTTACAAAGATAAAACAGCAAAAGGCATCCCTGCAAACCATTCACTTTTTTCTTATCCTGTTTTAATGGCTGCTGATATATTACTTTTTTCACCAGATATTATCCCTGTTGGAAAAGACCAGATTCAGCATGTAGAGATCGCAAGAGATATAGCGACAAAGTTTAACAACAAGTATGGTGAGATTTTAAAACTTCCAGAGTTTCAAGTTCAAGAAGAGGTTCAAACAGTTCCTGGAACTGATGGTCAAAAGATGTCAAAAAGTTATAAAAATACTGTAAATATATTTGGTGAAGAGAAAAAACAGTTAAAAACGATTAAAAAAATTGTAACTGAACAAGTTGCAATGGAAGAACCAAAAGAGTATAAAGATTGTAATGTTTACAACATGGCAAAACTATTTTTAGATGAAAATGAACTTGTAGAACTTCAAAACCGTTATAAAAAAGGTGGAGAGGGTCATGGTCATTTTAAACTTTACTTAGCTGATGTTATGTGGGAGTATTTTAGTGATTTTAGACAAAAAAGAGAATACTACGAAAATAACCAAGATGAAGTTAGAGAGATTCTAAAAGATGGTGCTAAAAAAGCTTCAGATATTGCTATGCCTATGATAGAAAAGATTAGAAGTGTAACAGGGATTAGATACTAAAAGTATCTAATCTTTCTTACTTAATCTAACTCTATTATAAAACAAGTTCCATCATCTTTATTTGTAACACTTAAACGGCTATTCATATTGTTATCAATTATCATTTTTGACATATAAAGTCCCATTCCAGTACCTTTTCCTTGCTCTTTAGTTGTAAAATATGGCTCAAAAACTCTTTGTATAACATCTTTTGGTATACCTCCAGCATTGTCACATATAGTTATTTTATTTATTTCAATAGCTATTTTTATAAATGGTTCTTTTATATGTTTCTCTTCAAAAGCATCTTTAGCATTGTTGATTATATTTAAGATAACTTGTTGATATTCACTTTGGAAACCATAGTAGATAAATTCATCACCCTTTATAGATATTTTTATATGGTTACTGTTTAGTTGTGCATATAACATAGATATAACTGACTGGGTAGTTTCTTTTACTTTAAAGTTCTTTTTCTCCTTATCGAGTCTAAAAAAACTTCTAAAATCATCTATCGTATTACTCATAAACATTATAGTTTTTTTGTTTGAAGTTATAAAATCATCTATAAATGTTTCATCTACAATACCAGCTTTATAGTCATATTTTAGATTTTGTATACTTAGACCAATCTCATTTAATGGTTGTCTCCATTGGTGTGCTATAGCTCCTATCATCTCCCCCATAGAAGCCATTTTAGTTTGTTGTTGTAAAGCTTGAAGTTGTTTTGTATTTTCACTTAAAGCTTCATCAATTTTTTGTTTTAAAATCTCTTCTTGATTTTGTTGTTGAGTTATATCTTGTATATAGCTAACATAAAAGATAATATTTGATTGTTTATCTCTTATAATTTGTGAAGAATCATTTACCCATATAGTCTCTCCATCTTTTCTTTTTACTCGGTATGGATTGTGTGTAAAATTTATAACCTTACTTTTTGAAGCTTTTTCTATATGATTTTTAATCATATCCATATCTCTTTGGTCAATGATGGATTCATAAGTGATTTTTTGATTCATAAAATCATCTTTAGTATAGCCAAAGATTTTATCTACATTATCAGAAACATAATCTATACTCCAGTTGCTATCATTGTTCCATCTAAATAAAACTATATTACCTCTATTAAAAATATTATACATATCTTTTAAATGTTCATTTAATTTTATCTCTTTTAACTGTTGCCGTTTTAGATATAGAAAGATTATGTATAAAAACAATAGCCCTAAACTTAAAGCAATTATATGTATTTTTTGCAGATAAGATAGATCATTTGCTAAAGAATCTTCATAAGTTTTTAATGGTAAGATTATAGAAATAGCACCCCTAATATCTCCAACTTTATATCCTTGGTGTAAATGACATTTTAAACATTTTTCTTCAACGGTTAATGATTTTATATATCTTAACTCCATTTTGTTGTTATTGTTTTTTATCTTTTGAAAAACTTCAGATGGTTTGTCTTTAGACTCTAATTTTAGTAATGCTTGTTTTTCAAAATTATCAGGTGCATTATTTGGATTGACAAGTTTTAAACTTATCATTTTCCCTTTTTCACCATGTGAGCCTTCAAATTCGTGCATAAATTGTCTAAGTGCATAAGCTGGGTTCATAAGTGTAAACTTTAACCCATCAGTAGTTACTATATCTCGATTTGGTATATTTGCTAGGTATGGATTTGATGGAGTTTGTTTAGTTATGGGAACATATACACCACCATGCATTGATACCCATTTTCTAAAAGTTAAATTTTTATTAAAGATGTTCCTTGCATCATTTAACATTTTAGAATTGTTAAAACTTATCTCTTTTGATTGACTGTATTTATAAGATGTAAAAATTAAAGAGATAAATATAATACTTAAAAAAATAAAAAGTTTATCTAAATTCATTTTAGATTTTATCTACTAATTCTATGTTAAAACATACACCATTATCTGTATTTGTCACACTTAATTTACCTTTATGATGTTTCTCTATAATTATTTTTGCCATATAAAGACCTAACCCTTTACCATTTTTCTCACCTTTTGTTGAAAAATAAGGGTCAAATATTTTGCTTAATATCTCCTCTTGAATACCTCCACCATTATCATAAATCTTTACATTATATTCATCTACAACTATTTTAATTATTGGGTTTTTAGTTTTAAGTAGTAAAAAATTATCTTGTGCATTTTTAAGTATATTTACAATAGCTTGAGAGAGTTCATGACTATAAACTTCTACTTCAGTATCTGAGTTATACTCTACGATAAGGTTTATATTATCATTTTTTAGTAATGTATCTATCATCTGTAAAGCACTAGATATAACATCTTCTAATTTTAGTTTGATAACTTTTTCATCAGATTTATAAAAATTACTAAAGTTGTCTATTATCTCAGATAAAGATTTCAAATTTGAATCTAAATTACCTAATTCTTGTATAAAAAATTTCTCTTGTTCTTTCCTTTGACTCTCTTGTGTTGTATCAAATTGTTCTAGTTCAAGCGATAGTTGCATGGTTGTAGATATAGCAGACATTGTGCTTAGTGGTTGTCTCCATTGATGGGCTAACATACTTATCATCTCTCCAATTTGAGCTAGTCTTGATTGTTGAAGCATATAGCCCTCATAAAGTTCTTTAGTATTTTTGGTATCTATCTGTTCAGATATGATTTCTAATTTATCTGCCAATATATCTAAGTCTATAGGTTTTAAAATCAGACCATTTATCTGCATCTCAATAGCTTCTATAAAGTATGAACTTTCACTATGTGCTGTTGTAAAAAGAACATATTGTCTTGGATTGAGTTTTTTGATGATTTTAACCATCTCTATACCATCCATATTTGGCATTTTTATATCAGATATAACTATATCAGGTGAGTATTTTATAAAAAGTTCAAGCCCTTTTTCCCCATCAGAAGCCACATAAAGTTCACTTGAAAAATGTTTCAAAAACCTACTTAGTTCATTTCTTATGCCCTCTTCATCTTCTACATAAAGAAGTGTTGGTTTTTTGTTCATTTAATAATTCCTATCTCAATATATATTGATTATATTCCAATAATTTTTATAATTTTATTAATCTATACACTTTTTAGAAGTTATCACTAAGAGTGTATATAGTATGATACAAAACTACTTAATTTAGAGGTAAAATAATTGAACTTAAAAGAACAAATCACTAAAAACAATATTAACATTCCAGATAATTTCTACTATAATATAAACAAATACAAAGAAAATCTTTTTAAATGGAATAAAATCCATAACCTTACAGGTGCAAGAGATGAAAAAACTATGGATGAGTTTATATATGATGCACTTTTTCCTGTTACTTTTTTACCAAAAGTTTCATCACTTATGGACATAGGAACAGGTGCAGGTTTTCCTGGTATGATTTTGGCATTAGCTTTGCCCGATACAAAAGTAACTTTGGTAGAACCACTTAACAAACGAGCTAGTTTTTTACAGTTTATCAAAGCTGATTTGGATTTGAAAAATGTAAGAGTTGTTAAAAAAAGGGTTGAAGAGATGGATGATGAGGTATTTGAACTTATAACATCTCGTGCTGTTACAGATACAAAGATGCTACTAGAACTAAGTCAAAACTTTAGAGATGAAAACTCTAAGCTTCTTTTTTACAAAGGGGAGAGAGTTTATGATGAAGTACCAGAGGGTATGAGCCATAAAATCATAGAAACTCATAACCGACATTATCTACTTTTAGGGGAAGATTTATGATAAAATACCTAGTAGTTATAGGGGTCATAGCTTTTGTTTACTATGTTTTTATAAAGAAAAAACCAACTAAAAAATCAAAAAAAGATGATGTTCAAACAAACGAGATGGTTGAGTGTGAAAAGTGTGGCATCTATTGTGAACTTAATGAAGCTATACTTAGTGGTGGTAAATACTACTGCTCAGTAGAGTGTTTAAACACCTGAGTTCGACAATAAAACACCCAAATATAGGGCAACTAAACGGCAATCTTTTAAAAATTATCCTCTCAACTTAGCTAAGGCTAGGTTTTTTAGTATATTTTTTAAAATCTCACCATTTATTTACCCTATCTTTGGGCATTTTATTGTCGAACTCAGGTTAAAAGGATAAATAATGCTTATTTTTGGACATAGGTTTATACCAAGTGATAGTTTTTACCACATACAAAGTATAGAGGGTATTTTAAATAGCCCACCATCTTCAACTGTTTATTTAGATTTTAGTGAAGAAAATTTGGATATTATAAACCACTTAAAAGCTAACCAAATACCTTTTGCTCTAAATGTTAAAACTATAACAGAGATTATATATGCTTCATCACTAGAAGCATCTTTTATAATTGTAGAAAAAGATTTAGCAAAAGTAGCTAACGATATAGCAAACAACTATCTTTTTGATGCAAAAATACTAACACATATAACAGATGAGTTAGAGATAGAAGAGATGGCTACTATAGGGATAGATGGGGTTCTTTTTACAAACTCCATCATAAAAATAAACTCTTAAACAATAATCCTTTTTATATATGGTTTCAAAGATGTTAAAACTTCATAACTTATAGTTTTAGCACTTTTTGCTACCTCTCTAGCATCGTTAAATATTAGAAGTTCATCTTTATCACTTAAAAAAGATGAATTATCCATAGAGATTCTAGCAACTTGTTTTACATCTTGAGGTGTTTTATAGTTGTTGGAACAAACCCTTAAAAAACCATCTCCATAACCAAAGTCATAGTTTGATATAACACCATCAAAAGGCATTTTATAAGTAGCACTATAACCGATTTTATCACCTTTTTTTAGTTTAATAGTTGAGTTTTTTAAAGCATATAGTGAAAGAATAGGTTTTAAAGAGTTGTCTTGAACTTTATCAAAACTATCTAAGCATCCATAAGCTGAGATGCCAACTCTAGCCATATCTTCATCAAACTCTGTTGTACGAAAAAGTGATGCTGAGTTTGCTGAGTGAAATCGTAGATGTTTTAGATGCGATAACTCTTTTTTTATCTGTTTAAAGTTATCGTTTTGCCAAAACCATTCACTTGTTAGTTCATCTGCACTTCTATGGTGTGTAAAAACTGCTTCTAAGATAAGTTCATGTTCTTCTATCTTTTTTATCGCTTCTATAAGTTGTGTTTTAGCTATGGAGTTTCTATGCATCCCCGTATCTACTTTTAGTTCAACTTTTGTATTTTTAGGGAATTTTGCAATGTTGTTTATATCTGTAATGGTATATCTTATCTTCTTACTTGCTACATCTGGAATCTCATTTAGAACTAAGATATACTCAAAAAAATCTTCTACCATTTTAGCTTCCACTTGGCATCTTACAACTGCTTTTTTTATGCCATATTCTTTTGACATTTTAGCTACCTCTATGATGCCATGACCATAAGCATTGTCTTTTAAAACGATGGCTATTTTATCTTTTGATTTAGTTTTTGATGCGATTATGTCAAGATTATGAAAGAAATTATTTTTATTTAGAGTTATATATGCCATGCTAAGATTGTCCTAAGATGATTTTTAAAATTATAGTATAATCAAGCTATGAAACACTTAATCGCAGAATTTGAAGAACAATCATACACTCAGATAATATTTCCACACTCTAAAACAGACTGGATAGACTACTTAGAAGATGCTCAAAAAACATTTGAGAACATCATAAATGAGATTATAAAATACCAACAATGTTTAGTAGTTTGTGCAGATATACAAGATGTAAGAAAAAGGTTTAAAGAGGATGAAAATCTTGCATTTGTAGAGTATGAAACAGATGATACTTGGGCTAGAGACTGTTCAGCACTATGTGTAAAAGATGGTGAAAATATAAAACTTTTAGATTTTACTTTTACTGGCTGGGGTGGAAAGTTTGAAGCTAAAAAAGATGATGCAATGACAAAGCATCTAACTCCAAAAGCTATAAAATGTGATTTTATTTTAGAGGGTGGGGGAGTTGAGAGTAATGGTATAGATACTATACTAACAACTTCAAAATGTATGCTAAACAAAAATAGAAATAAAAACTTAACAAAAAATGAGATTACAAAAAAACTAAACTACTACTTTGGTGCTACAAAGATTTTATACTTAAATCATGGCTATTTAGCAGGTGATGATACAGATTCTCACATAGATACACTAGCAAGATTTGTAGATAAAAAAACCATAATGTTCGTTCAATGTTTAGATAAAAAAGATGAACATTATCATGAACTAAAACTTATGGAAGATGAGTTAAATGTTTATGCAAAAGAGTATGATTTTGAACTTATACCATTACCGATGAGTGATGCTATCTACTTTGAAGATGAACGATTACCGGCTACTTATGCTAACTTTTTGTTTGTAAATGATGCTGTTTTAGTTCCAACTTATGGAGTAAAGCAAGATACAGAGGTTTTAGAGATATTTGAAAAAGTTTTTTTAGATAGAACTATAGTTGGGATTGATTGTTCAACTCTTATAAAACAACATGGTTCACTTCATTGTGTAACTATGAATTTTAGCTATAATTATACTTAGTTTTGGTAAAAACCTGAGTTTTGAAGGATATCTACTATTATGAGGATACATTATGATGAAATTACAACCTATTTTATTTGAACAAAAACAACAATTTTTAACCGTCCAAGAGAGAGATTTTTACAAAGATAAAGAGCAAACTGTTGATATAAAAGGTGATGTTTTTACTTATGAGGGTGTAAACTTCAAAACTCTTTCAGAAAATGACCTTGAAAATGAAGAGATAAAAGATGTATCTTTAAGCTCCTTAACTTCATCAGATAAACAAGTTGATGATAGAGTTGTTGTAGCATTTAGAGACCCTCAAGATGAAGAAAACATAATAACACTAAAACTAGAAAGAGATGTATTTAACGAGTTAAAAAATAGCTTCTCTTCAGATAACTTTTTTAACCGAAAAGATGGTATTGTACGGCTAAATAAAGATGTAGAAAAATATATAGCTGGGTGGATGCTAGATATAAAAGAAAACAGAGGTTATGACCAAGCAGATAAAGATGGTAATGGAATTATCAACGAAGCCGAAAAAGATAACCTAAGAGTTGCATTTGACCATAAAACAGAATATTCATATTTAAAGAGAAAAGTTGTAGAGGTAAAAACAGCTGTAGGAGATAGAACCTACCAAAAGCTAGGTGATACAACTGACAAAATAACTAATCCAGATGCCATTTCAACCCGTTCAGCAAAATTTGAAAATACAGTAGAAAAAGAACTCTCCCATACTCTTAAGCTAGATAAAGATAAAGATGGTTCAATCACTTTAGAAGAAACTTTAGTAGATTTTACCCCAAAAGATACTACAGTAAAAGACAATCTTATAAAAGTTAGCACAGAAGAACATATAGCATGGATAAACAAAGAACATCCTAAACTACATGAATTTAGACTAGAAGTAAATAGTTTATCAACAAAAGATATTCAAACAGAAGAAGAGATGAGAAAAGCATGGGATAAGATGCTAAAACATAGTAAAAAATCTAATGATTTATTTGAACAAGATTATATGAATAATTTTTAAACCATCTTTCGCTAAAATAATAAAACTATCGTAAAAAGGCATACATAATGAACATAGCAAACCCCATATATGATATAGTAAATACTATGGAAGTTGAAGATGATATACTAGAAGAGTTACAGATAAATGAAAGAAAAGTTGAAGAGTTAGCTAAGGAAAATTTTAAAATAAAGCAAGAGAAAAAACAAGCACAAGAAGAGAAAAAACAAGCACAAGAAGAGAAAAAACAAGCACAAGAAGAGAAAAAACAAGTATTAATAAAATTAGCTAAAAAGATGCTTCAGTATGGTGAAAGTTTTGAGGATGTTTTAAAAGAGACTAAACTTAATGAAGATGATTTATAATTTTTCACCTAATCTCTCACAACTTTGTGAGAGATTGTAGTCTTATACTTACTTTATTTTTTCTAAGATGCTATCTACTGTAAAGCCAAACTTCTCAAAAAGTTGTCCAGCTGGTGCTGATGCTCCAAAAGTGTCCATACCTATTACAGTATCTGCAAGTCTATACCACTCTAAACCACGAGCAGCTTCTATAGCTACAGTTTTAGTTCCCTCTTTTATGATGCTGTCTATATATGACTTATCTTGTTCTATGAAAAGGTCATAACAAGGTACTGATGCAACATTTACAGGTACATCCATACCATTAAGAGTTTCTTTGATTTTTAGTGCTAGTTCCACTTCACTACCACTTGCCATAAGTGTTATAACTGCATCTTCATCAGAAGCAACTAGGTAACCACCTTTTGAAATCTCTCCACTTACCGGTTTTGGTAAAACAGATAAGTTTTGTCTTGAACAAACAAATGCTGATGGAGATTTTTTCATCTCTAATGCTGTTTTCCAAGCTTCTACATTTTCAGCTCCATCTGCTGGTCGCCAAACATAAAAGTTTGGTAATGCACGGAACTGTGAAAGATGCTCTATAGGTTGGTGAGTTGGTCCATCTTCTCCAACACCGATGCTATCATGTGTCCAGATAAAGAACTGTTGGATGCCAGTAAGTGCTGCTATACGAGTAGCTGGTTTTAGGTAATCTGAAAATACAAAGAAAGTAGATGTAAAAGGTATAAGCCCACCATAAAGTGCCATAGCATTAGCTATAGATGCCATTGCATGTTCACGGATACCGAAGTAGATATTTCTACCTTTTGGGAAAGTTCCCATATCGTTTAGGTAAGTTTTGTTAGATGGACTTAAATCTGCACTACCACCTAAGAAACTAGGAACTGCTCTTGCGATAGCATTGATAATCTTACCATTTGTACCACGAGTAGCTTCTGCTTTTTCAAAAGTTGGGTACTCGATGCGAGAAAAATCAGGGTTCATTAGTGCATCTAAAGTTTCGTTTTGCTCCATCAAAGGCATAGTTTTTAGTGAGTGAATCCACTCTCTTTCAGCTAAATCTCCCTCTTCTATAGCACATCTAAATCTAGCAAGTGCATCTTCAGGCACAAAAAACTTCTTATCAGGGTCAAATCCAGCTGATTTTTTAGCTTCTGCTATAACGTCATCACCTAGTGGTGCACCATGAGAATGGTGTGAACCTTCTAGTTTACCAGCACCTTTAGCAATGATAGTATTTGCTATGATGATAGTAGGTTTAGTATTTGCTTTTGCCTGAGTTATAGATGCATCTATCTCATCAAAGTTATGACCATCACACTCTAGTACATCCCAACCTTGAGATTCAAATCTTTTTGTTATATCTTCAGATATACTCAAGTCAGTTGAACCCTCGATAGTGATACGGTTAGAATCATAGATAACTATAAGGTTATCAAGTTTATTATGACCAGCGATAGAACAAGCTTCATAACTGATACCCTCTTCTAAATCCCCATCTCCACATAAACAGTAAACATTATGCTCTATGATATTTGCAGTATCTGAGTTTGTTTGAGCACCCATAAACTTTGATGCCATAGAAAAACCAACAGCATTTGCGATACCTTGACCAAGTGGTCCAGTAGTTATCTCGATACCATCTGTATGACCATACTCAGGATGCCCTGGAGTTAAAGAATCTAGCTGACGAAAGTTTTTTAAATCTTCTATACTTACATCATATCCCCATAGGTGATAAAGTGAGTAAATAAGACCAGTAGCATGACCACCTGAGAAAACAAGTCTATCACGGTTTAACCAAGATGGGTTTTTAGGGTTGTGTCTTAAGTGCTTACTTAAAACTACTGCAATATCTGCTAAACCCATAGGTGCACCGGGGTGACCACTGTTTGCAGACTGAACCAT
>Ga0256838_1001489_pt1 | contig 10988 bp, 11 predicted proteins | sample 4571419metaG_FD_185978 | JGI IMG/M metagenome (GOLD analysis project Ga0256838, IMG submission 185978) | Hydrothermal vent microbial communities from Guaymas Basin, Mexico - 4571-419 | ecosystem: Environmental > Aquatic > Marine > Hydrothermal vents | place: Mexico: Guaymas Basin | collected... | reverse complement strand
ATTAGAAGTTAACTGGAATGATGATATAAAAGATTATCCAATAATTGATTTAACAAAAGACAGAAAATTTTATGTATTAAGTATTTACCCTGAATATCATACTCTCTTATTTCCTGACTCAAAATTGAATACAGAAGATGAAGAAGAATTTATACAAGATGTATCTTATACTAATGGAATTTTTAAAAGATACGTAGGCAAAATGTATGGATTAGGAAATATTAAACCAGGAGATGTTTTATTAATTTATAGAACAAAAGATGAAAAAGCTAAAACCGCTAAATATAATTCCGTCTTAACTTCAATGTGTATAGTCATTAAAACAAAAAATATTATGGAATTTAAAACATTTGAAGAGTTTAAAAATTATATGAATGTTTATAATCCATTAACAGATGAAGAATTAAAAATATATTATTATTATCCTTCCGGATATAGGCGTCATAATAGTTATATTATAGATATGCTTTACAATGTTCCTTTGAAAAAAAGATTAGTTTTTAAATATATCCATGGTAATTTTTTTCCGACAGTAAATATTCCAGATAAATATTGGGGATTTTACGATTTAACTAAAGAGCAAGTTCTCAAAATAATAGAAGATTCTCAAACAAATAAAAGATATTTTAAATTTAAATAAATTTTTCACGTAAATACATAAACGATTGAGGTGGATGGAAATCATTTAATTTTTGATAAGGACATATAGGCTCTATTAAATGAACGTTTTTAATTAAAATTCCATATGCTTTGGTCTTATTTTTGAAGTATTCAAAAAATTCTTTCTCATTTATCCCACCAATTTCTTTATATTTTTTCCATAAATTATGAGGGGTATCTTCATCTATTCTTTCTATTTCTACATATGCTACTATTTTTTTTATTGGTGCAGAGCAATAAATAAAAAATCCATTTACATTTTCTTTCCAAATTTGTTTTCTAAATTCAATTAATTTTTGTTTATTAAGTATTTTTTCTACATATTTTGGCTTTATTGAAATAATCACATGTTTCATGCTTTGCCTTTATATTAATGCTTACATTTGTATAATTATATCAAATTATTAGATATAATTATAGTGAAAATTTCACTATTAATGGAGGATGTTATAGAATACATAAAGTTTAAAGAAAAATTGAAAAAATTAAATATAACTCAAAAAAAATTTGCTGAAATAATAGAATACAATGATTCAACAATTAGAAAATGGTCTAAGAAAGGCGAGGTCCCTAAATTTGTAGAAATAATTTTAGAGTATTTTGAAGAGTTAAAAGAAAAAAATGAAATTGCAAAAAAATATAATATTAAATAGTGAATATTTCACTATTTTTATTAAAGGATATTTTAATGAAAAAACTTATATATATATATTTATTAATTGTTACTTCTAGTATATTGCTTGCCTTTTCATCCAATTATTTTCCCTTTAAAATTCAATACCATTGCGATAAAACTCTCCACAAAACCGCTTCCGATATATGTTATTCCTACAGTCGAAAAGAACCCGATTTTGTAGTTTATACTCTATACGGCAATCTCGTAAACAAAAATAACTATTCAAGAAAACACATATCCTTTAAACCGGATTACGAGCTTCCAAAACAATGCCGCTCTTATCCTAACGATTATACTCATTCGGGATACGACAGAGGACATCACCAGGAGAACGCGTCATTCGATTACTCAAGAAAGATTCAAAAAGAAACCTTCCTGATGAGCAATATAGCTCCTCAAGCTAAATGGCTAAACCGTAAATATTGGCCAAAGGTTGAAAGATTCAGCAGATTTTTAGCTGTAAAATACGGAAAGGTTAATGTAATTACGGGAAACTGCGGAAGCATAGGACATCTTAAAAACCACATTAATATTCCACAATGGTGGTATAAAATAATTTACATCCCGAAACTTAAAAAGTTTATCGCGTTTTTAGCCCCTAATACTAACAAGGGTATGAAAACGGCAAAACTTAAAAAGTATTTGGTTCTGGTAGAAAAGATAGAAGAAACTTGTAAAATTAAAATAGAAAAATGAGAAAAAGAAAAACTTGTTAGTGATTGTTTAAATTTGCTAATTCTTATTACAATTAGCAAATAAGGTCAACCAAATCAGGTCTTTTTCTTATTTCAAGTTTATATCCTATAATGTCGGAAATTCCTTTAAAACTTATTGGAAGATGTTGTTTTTTCATCCATTTTATGACATTTTTGATTTCTTCATAAGAAGGCGAATATTTTTTATCGTAATATTTAGCGATAATTTGTCGATACCAAAAAGGTACATAAGGCATATCTCTAATCAACAGACTATAAGTAATTTTATTTTCTTTCACGAATTTATCTAACATTTGTTCGGATTTCAATATTTCCGAAACGGCGCTGAATACTACATAAGCTTCTTTTACGGAGATAGTTTCTTCTATGATTTTTGATTTTTGTTTTCCAATTAATACGTTATTTATTTCCATTTCTCTAAACAATCTATCGTTAAATATTTTGCCGTTTAAGTATATAAGTTTGGCAATTTTCTTAACTACCGGAAAAAACGCCAATGAATAATAATATCTGTTACCAAATTTGAAATATCCCTGATTCAATATTTTAAAGAGCCTGTAAATCAGGCTTATGCCTTTTGATTTTGGATTTACAAATTTCGGTTCTGCGTCTTTAAAAACAAAGCCGCAGTTCCAACAGTTGAAACTTTCAATATCATGTTTTCTTTTGAAAATAGTTAAAGGCTCTCCACAGTTAGGACACCTGTCCAATAAGAAAGTTTTATGTTTGACACAAACGGGATAAAAGGTTAATCTCCACTCTTTCCTAAAATATTCCTCTTCTTTTAAACACAACGGACAATATTTTAATCCCGGTAGTTTTGCGTATGTGCCTTTGATTTTAATTGTAGAAATTAGATTATTTCTTGTATTGGGATTAATTTTTTCCGATAAATACCCCTCATAGCTTTTCAAGGAAGTCTTTGCCAATAAGTTTTTATCTATTGCCGTTCTATTGGAAAAATTTTCAATAATTTCCTCATCAACTCTTATATCCACATCACGATTAAAAAACCAGTTCTTATATTCCGGGAAATATATATTTACAAAAGAAGGAGCCTGCATAAACAAATTAGTAGCCGTCCTTGATATCCAGGAAGAAAAAAGCTCATCCGGATAAGGCTTTGGAACACCCGAGATTTTTGTATTTTTTAAAACTTCTTTGTATTTTCCGTCTTTAATCGCCATATTAAAAATAAATCTGTTATCAGTTTTAAAAATCCTCTGATTAGATTTCCTCGGCATATAAAACGCCTTTTTGAGAACTTACCGGTATGAAAGGAATTTTTCTCAGCATTGAGTTTTCGATTTTTTCTTTTTTTGAATTAATCGCTTCAATTGCCAAAAGATTGCAAATTTCAATTATATCTCCTATAAGCCCGTCACTTAATTCAAGTATGTTTTTAGCAAGTGTTTCGTTTTCGTAAATATAAGAAGGCTTTTTAAGAGGAAGTGTCATTTCGATAGAATAAAGCAAAGACAAATAATCTTCATCGAAATCCCACTTTCTTATTTTAGTCGGAACGAAGCGGCTTTTTAGCTGATGGTCGCTGTTTACAAGTCCTATTGCGGAAGGAATGCCCACCAATACGATTGGTATTTCTAGTAAATTCGATATGTTTTTTATTCCGTTTACGAACTCTCTTTGCTGTCTTGGAGAGCCTACCGTTCCTCCTTGAATTTCATCGATTATCAGCATTTTAATGCCGTTAATTGAGCAGTAGTGTTTTATTTTGGCTTCTTTTTCGGCATAAGTTTCGTTTGATTTAAAAGGCACTTTAAATGATATAAAAATACTGTTGTAAAGGTCTTTTAAAGAAGCTTTTACGGGTGCTTGAATATATAACACAGGGTTTTCGTATTCTAAAGGATTTGGATTGTCTTCAGATGGCAGTTTCTTTTTCATCTCCTGGAATTTTTTCATTATAACGGTTTTTCCGTTGTTTGAGTCTCCCAAAATCATTAATGAACGTATTCTTGATATGGGAGGAGAATCTAAAAGCATATCAAGTTTTTCAAATATTTTTTGAGCTTTTACGTGGTGTATGAATTTAGGTTTTTTAATAAATTTTATTCTTTCTTCGTCCGGGGCTTTGAGTAATGTCCTTATTTTATCCGGTAGTTCTTGATAGTATTGCTCTAATTCGTTCATTTGTGCTCCTTGTTAATCGTCAAAATCGACTTTAAATTTTCTTATTCTAGGTTTTGGTTTATTGTTTTGGCTGCTTTCCTCAATCGGTTCTATTTCGATGTCTTCATTTACAGGTTTTGATATGGTAGGTTTATGTGATAGCGGTTTTGTTTTTTTGGTTTCTTTTCTTCTTCTGTGCAGTTTTGTTTTATTGGCCGCTTCTTCTTCCATCTGTCTTAATTTTTCTATCGTTGCGAATATGTCGTTTTCGTCATAATATTTTTTGTTTTGTGCTTTTAGCTCTTTTTTAGCTACTTCCAATTCCCATTTGCTTATTGAAGGGTGCGATAAGTTTCTGTATGGTATTTCAAAATATTCTTTAAGTTCGGGATGATAGAAATAAATTTTGCTTAAATCTTTAGGGTCGTATCTGAACAGATAAGATTCTTTCTTTTTATTAGGTGCGGTAGGTTTGATAAAAGGAACAAGGATATCGTCGTAATATGTGATATTAAATAACGATACTCCCGTTTTTTGAATGGTTCTGGATTCTCCCGGTAACAGGGAAATTTTTGCGAGTTTCAATTCCTGCGGAGTTAAAAGCCTCATTCCCGGAAAGTCCGGGCTTGAAATCTTTTCTTCAAATATTTGTAAAGGGGTTTTTCCGTTAATTCCTTTATGCGGACTTTTATGATAGATGTTTACTATCCATTCGGCGATATATTTTTCAAGTTCTTTAAGCGTGAAAACGGCTTTCTTTTCCGAATTGTATTCGCCTCTTTCGGTTGGATTTGAAAACGTTGAACCCGGAAGTCTGTGGATATGAGAGTTTAAAGTTCTTATCGCTCTTTCTACGTGTCCTCCGTAAAACGGTTGGCCTTTTGGTCTGAACATTAAATTTATGTTGAATATGGAGCAAAATTTTTCCAAGTTTGAGCCTCTAAATTCGGCTGCGTTATCCGTATGTATGGTATTAGGCAGTCCTTGAATCGGCCATACTCCTTCAATACCTAATGATTTAAGGTAGAATTCTTTTGATGAAATACCCATAAAAATTGTTTGACCTACCGAATAGAAGCTCGGTGCGTCTAAACTTAAATAAAATCCGTATATCATTCTGGTGGCTACGTCTATGGCAAGCGTAATATAAGGTCTGCCGATAGGTTTTCTGTAAGTTTCGTCTACGACCTGAATATCTAACGGAGTATGGTCTATTTGTATTACTTCTAAAGGGAACTGAGGCTCGTATGAATTTCCTGAAGGTTTTAAGTTGTTTAGGAATTTTATTCTTCCTTCTCTTTTTTTATATTTGAATCTTTCGTCTATATCGTTGATTCTTCTAAGAAGAGTGGCGTAGCTTATCGTATTTAGGTTTTGTTTTTTAAGCTCGTTGTTTATTAAAAGATGAAGATGTTTTACCGGAATTTTTTGCTTGTTTAGATATTCTTTTTCTATGTAATAGTTTATTATTGCTTCCGTTTGAGGGTCGAGTCTTGATTTGCCTTTTCCGCCTTGATTGCTTCTTTTAGGTATTAAAGCCAAAAGGGTTTCTCCATTTTCTTTGTATTCTTTTATCCATCTGTAAATCGTAGCGGGGTGGGTATTGGTTTCTTTGGCTCTTTCTTCTACTGCTTTTTTGGTTCTGACTTCATCGTTTAAAAGAGGTTTTATAATTTCAAATCTTTTTTGAGCTTCTTTAAGGAGTTTGTCTTTTATGTTGTCAAGAGACGAAAAAGTTGGTTGAATTTTATTTTCGTTTTCTTTATTCAATTCCGATATCGGAATAATTTTTATTTCGTTATCCGGGGATTTGAGCATTAGCTGTGAGCCGTTATCGAGGATTTTTTCTATTAGGTATTCTTTGCCTTCAAGATTGATAATGTTGCCGGGTTTAACGTTAATCATTTTGTGTTCCTTTGTAGATAATGGATTGGTTTGTGATTTGTTGGTCAAGGTCCGTGATAATTTTTTTTGTGTAGATTAGGTGCATAATATATCCTTTATAAATGGCGGTTTCATATATTGGGAGATTTAACTTTTTAAATAATGCCTCTATGCTAATGCCTTGGTTTGGAATGTTTTCGATTATTTTGTTTTGAATATATGTAGAGACTTTTTGATTTGCAAATTTATATATGTTTTTGATGTTTGAAAAGTAAGGCTCGATGACATCTTTTTCAGTGAAAATTATGAATTCCATATTATTTTGTTTTGCGTATTGTTGAAGGGTTTGGAATTTTTTTTGAAGTCTTTCGGTAGGGTTGAAAGCTTCTTCAGAGTATTTTACTTCTATTAGAAGGTCTTTTTCGTTTTTTCTTTTTGCCAAAACGTCGGGAATATATTTTTCTATTTTTAAGGGTTGAGGTTCGTAAGATATAACGTTATCGTCGAATTCAAGTATTAGCATACAGGAATATTCGAGTTGAGATTCGTAATTTATGAGCTTGTCGTTTTTTATGCTGAAGAATTTTCCGCAGAAGCTTCTGGTCTGTATTGGAATTTTTCTAATCGCCATATAGTTTTTCCTTTGATAAGGTAGTCGCAAAAATTATAGCAAATTTTATATATAGTCGCAAGAATTATGAATATTGGTCGCAAAATATTTGAATTTTTGCTTTGGAACTATTTTGGTTTTAAATTTTTAAAAAATTGCCTGACTTGTCGTGTTTTAAGGTATTTTTGGGTATAATTTAGTTAAAAAGGCGTCAAAAAAGTGGTCGCAAAAATTGTGAATTCTTACAGAGGAAGTAAGGGAGCAAAAATTGGAGAGGTTGCTTTGGCTAATAAAGGGATGCTTTTTTTTGATGAGCTTCCATATTTTCAAAAAGATGTATTAGAAAATCTTAGAAATCCTCTTGAAGATAAAAAGGTTTTAATAAGCAGGGTAAATGCAAAAATAGAATACGAAAGTGATTTTTTGTTTGCTTCTGCCATGAATCCTTGTCCTTGTGGAAATTTACTTAGCAAAGATAAAGAGTGTAGATGTAGCGATTTAGAAATTAGAAGATATAAAAATAAAATTAGCGAACCTCTTTACGATAGAATTGAAATTTATCATCAAATGATCGAAGATGAAGATACAGATACAATTTCTAGCAAGAAAATGTTTGAGAAAGTATTAATTGCTTTTGAAATTCAAAGAGGAGAATTTAATTCAAGACTTAAGGAAGATTATAAATTTAATTTGGAAGCTGATGCTTACGATATTTTAAAAATGGCTATAAAACGATTTGCTTTGAGTAAAAGAAGCGAATTTAATGTATTGAAGGTTGCTAAAACTATAGCGAATTTGGAAAAAAGAAATAAAATAAAAAAGGAAGATTTAATTAAATCGTTAAGTTTTAGAAGGAGAGGAAATGAGAGTAGTTTTTGAGGAAGTTTATAGTTTAGATAAAAAGTGCTATGAGAAATATTATTTAACCGAAGATATTTTGATGGAACATGCTGCTTATGAAATGGCTCTTGAAATTTATAAAAGATTTAAAAAAGGAAGCGTTATAAATATTGTATCAGGTCCTGGAAATAATGGAGCTGATGGAATTACTTTGGCAAGAGAACTTTTGGGAGATTATATAGTTAATTTGTATTTGCCTCTTGGTGTAAAAAGTGAAATGGCAAAACTTCAGTTAAAAAGATTTGAAGCCGTTGGTGGAAAGGTTACTGATAAATATCATAAGTGTGATTGTTTGGTAGATGCTATTTTTGGAAGTGGACTTAAGAGGGATTTGTCAAAAGAAATTGCGTGTTTGGTTAAAAATATGAATAATGTAGATGCTTTTAAACTTTCTTGCGATATTCCAACAGGAATTGATGATAGAGGTAATTTAAGACCTATTGCATTTAAAGCAGATCTAACGGTGACTATGGGAGCTGAAAAGATTGCTTTATATAGTGATATGGCAAAAGATTATGTAGGAAAAATAAAAATAGCAAATCTTGGGGTTAGTTTTTCTAAATATAGAGGGAAAAGCGATTATATTTTGCTTGAAAAAAGTGATTTAGTTTTACCAATTAGAAAAAAAGAAAATTCTCATAAAAGAAGCTATGGGCATCTTGGAGTATTGGTAGGAGATAAAAGTGGGGCTGGTATAATGGCAGCAATAGCTGCTTTTAATTTTGGAGCGGGTCTTGTAAGCGTTGTTGAGAGTGAGAAATGTGAAATAAAAAACGTTTTGCCTTATGAGATAATGAAAAATAATGATTTAATAGGATTTAATGCTCTTGCTTTGGGAATGGGACTTGGGGAATGTTTTGATGATAAGATAGATGAAATTTTAAATATTGATGTTCCTATGGTAATTGATGCGGATATGTTTTATAAAGAAACAATAAAAGAGTTTTTACAAAAAGATAAGATAGTTTTAACCCCTCATCCAAAAGAGTTTGCATCTTTACTTAAAATTTTAGGATTTGGAGAGTTTAGTGTAAATGATATTCAAGCCGATAGATTTGGATTTGTAAAGAGATTTAGCGAAAAATATCCAAAAGTTGTGCTTTTATTAAAGGGAGCAAATAAGCTTATAGGATTTAATAAAAAAGTTTATATAGATCCAAATGGAAGCGTTGCTTTGGCAAAGGGAGGAAGTGGAGATGTTTTGGCTGGAATGATAGGTTCTTTGCTTGCTCAAGGATGGCATCCGTTAAAAGCCACTATTCATGCAAGTCTTGCTCATTCAATTGCTGGAAATTACGAACCAAATTATGCTTTAACTCCTATGAAATTAATCAATAACCTTGAAAAGATTTATAATGAAAAAAATTGAGTTGACTCAGACGCAGCTAATTATAATTTCTTCTTTGTTTTTTGTGATTTTTGATAATTATGTCTTTTTTGAAAAATCATATGAAGTGTTTCATAATGTTTTTTTTGTGATAGCTTTGGGATTTTTGCTTTTTATAGTAATTTCGACTTTATTGTCGTTAATATCCAATAGATTTATTATTAAGCCTTTATTGATTGTTCTTTTTTTGACTTCTTCAGCGGCTAGTTATTTTATGAAATCTTATGGAGTAATAATAAACGATAATATGATTCAAAATATTTTTGAAACGGATGCTAAAGAAGTAGAAGGACTTTTGAATTTAAATCTTTTTTTGCATATCTTTTTTTTGGGAATTTTGCCTTCTATTTTTGTATTGAAAGTAAAAATAAAAAAAGAGCCTATTTTTAAAGAACTTCTCTCTCGGATAAAATTAATAATTTTTAATGTCGTTATGGTAGTTATTTTATATTTTCTATTTCCAAAATATTGGGTTAGCTTTTTTAGAATGCATAAGACTCTTAGGATGTATACTAATCCTACATACTATATTTATTCTCTTGGCAAATTTATTAAAGAAAAATATTTAACTAAGCCCGTAAAATTTAAGCATATTGGGATGGATGCAAAAGTAGAAAGTAAAGAGCCAAAATTGATAATATTTGTGTTGGGAGAGGCGGCTAGGTATGATCATTTTTCGCTTAATGGATATAAAAGAGATACAAATCCTAATCTTGAAAAGATAAAAAATGTTATTTCTTTTAATAACGTTTATTCTTGTGGAACCGAAACGGCCGTAAGTGTTCCTTGTATGTTTTCTATCTATACTAAAAGCGAATATTCCGATAAAAAAGCAAAAAATACCGATTCTGTAATTGATATAATTAATAGAGCTGGGGTTGAGGTTTTATGGAGGGATAACGATTCTGGTTCTAAGGGAGTTGCTAAGAGAGTAAATTACGAAGATTATAATCATGAAAATATTAAACCTTTTTGTAAAAACGGAAATTGTGTAGATGAGGTATTGTTTTACAAGCTTCAAGAGTGGATAAATAAACATAAAGGTAAGAATATTTTAATTGTTCTTCATACAAAGGGTTCTCATGGTCCAGAGTATTATAAAAGATATCCTAAAGAATTCGAAAAATTTAACCCCGTGTGTAAAAGCAATCAGCTTCAAGATTGTACAAAAGAAGAAGTTATAAACGCATACGATAATACGATCTTATATACGGATTATATTTTAAGTAAAGCAATAAAACTTCTTAAAAAGAATGAAAAAGATTTTAAAGTCGCTATGTTTTACATGGCTGATCATGGAGAAAGTTTGGGAGAGAATGGAATATATCTTCATGGAATGCCTTATTTTATTGCTCCGGATGCTCAAAAACATCCTGCTACCATTGTATGGTTTGGTAAAAATTTTGATATAAATATAAGTTGTGTTAGAAAAATTGCTAATAAACATTTTACTCAAGATAATCTTTTTTCTACTTTGCTTGGACTTATGGATGTAAAAACTAAAGTTTATGACAAAAATATGGATATATTTTATAAGTGTAGGATTAAAAGATGAAGCCTGAGTATAAATTTTTGGATAATTTTAGATACGCAAGAGAAGGATTTTTAGCCGTTTTTAAAAATGAAAAATCTTTTAGAATAGAAATTTTCTTTTTTGTTTTGTTAAGTATAGTTGCTATTTTTTTGCCTGTTTCTCTTTTTAAAAAAATAATTTTAATTTCTAGCATGATGTTGCCTTTGGTTGTTGAATTAGTAAATTCGGCAATTGAGAGGATTGTTGATGTAATGTATAAAGATTATAATGAAAACGCAAAATATATAAAAGATTCAGCCGCAGCAGCCGTTATGATATCTTTGTTTGTTCCAGCTTCTATTTGGATTGGAGTTTTAATGTCTCTTTTAGGGTATTGATAACGTAACTTTGTTTTTTTTGAGTTAAATCGCAATAAATTGGCAGAGAAAAAGCTTCAAGATAATATTTTTTCATCTCTTCTAAATTATCCATCGTATATCCGAGCTTTTGAT
>Ga0256838_1001487_pt1 | contig 10992 bp, 2 predicted proteins | sample 4571419metaG_FD_185978 | JGI IMG/M metagenome (GOLD analysis project Ga0256838, IMG submission 185978) | Hydrothermal vent microbial communities from Guaymas Basin, Mexico - 4571-419 | ecosystem: Environmental > Aquatic > Marine > Hydrothermal vents | place: Mexico: Guaymas Basin | collected... | reverse complement strand
ATAACAGGAGAAGTATATGTAGCAAGATATCTCACAATATTTACTCCAAGCTTAGCATCATCAAGATCATTCCACCCATCGTAAAGTTTATCTCCGGCAACGCCAGTACCATCGTCAAACGGTGAAGAGTCACCAATTGCAGCAAATGCACCTTTACCATACGTTCCGAATATAACATATGCCTTGCGGTCTTTATACCTAACAATAATGGAGACAGTAGGAGAGAATGTATATATAGACGATGCCCCCCATGCACCAACGGCGGTAATATCTTCTCCGATAGGATGATCGTGATCTATATCTGTGATAGGAGATTGCCATTTGTTATCAAAGCGAAAACGAAAGCCTAACTTGCCTACAAAATCGTCGGGATATACAGTAGAGGTCTCCACATCATGGGTTCCTTTCTGCCATCCGTTGAATATCTCTACAGCATCCCAACCATTTCTATTTCTATCAGCCCCAGCATGATCGGCTATAAAGAATACCCTTCCACCCTCATATATATAGCGAAGAATATCTTCTTGTTCTTGTTCGGTAAAAGGATCATTAGGCTCAGGTATTATATAAACATCGTATTTTTTCAAGACATCATATGCAATATCTGAATCCTTATCATGCTTTGAAGTACGAGGGTCATCAGTACCCCAAGAATCTACCTTGTATCCCATATCTTTTAGGGCATCTGCAAAGTCGGAATAGCCTCCCGATATTGTCCAATCGGCATTGCCTGCCGTCTGAAGATGGGCATTGTCAAAAAGGACATGAATATCGTTGGATTCAGCAGAGGAAGGTATAGAAATAAAGAGAATTAACAATAAAATTGAAACTACCAACAAGAGAGAAAGTCTCTTCATAAAAACACTCCTTTCTGTTGTAGTAGGAATATTTTCACATCCTTTGCAAGTTCCTTTTTAAATCAAATCAGAGTTTTTTCAAACGTATCAATCACTGCCTATTTTACAACAAAGACTTTGTTCACCCAACTCTTCAAAATAAAAAAGGGGGATGGCATTGCCATCCCCCAAGGTCATACATAAGCGATAAGTTATTTCTCTTTTATTAGAATCACTACTGGAGCATTCCACTGCACATCAAAGCCGAAAGCTTCAGCCACAAATCTCAGTGGTACAAATGTTCTACCGTCAACAATGACAGCCTTAGAATCCATCTTTACAGGTGTGCCATCTACCATAGCAATATTAGAATCTATTGTGAGAACAACCTCTGTACCCTCACCTGTAATAATAACCTGTCTCTTCTCACCGTCCCACTGCACAGCAAGTCCCATTGCCTCAGCAATGAATCTCACAGGTACCATGGTACGACCGGCATCATTGATGAACGGTGCAACATCCATAACCTTGGTCTCACCGTTAACCTTGTAGAACTGGCTACCGGGAGCAAGTTCAATAACAAGCTTACCAAGGTATGGATCGTAAACTACAGTAATACTTGCCTTAGAAATATTTCCTGCATAGTCTATAGCAACAACCTCTATGTTGTTTGCACCCTCTGTGAGTGCAACTTTCTTAGCAAAGGAGTTACCTATAAGATCGACGGGTTCACCATTGACGTATACTGCCTTAACACCTGTGCCCTCATCTTCAACGGTACCTTTGACTACAATAACAGGCTGATCTGTCTCATAAACAACCATTCCTTCAGGAATAACTGGAGCTGTAATATTAATGCTTGGTGCCTGATCATCTACAGGCTCATTATACTCAACAGTGATAACATCAGACTGTGCTTCATTGCCATTGAGGTCATAAACCTTCAAGACGATGGTGTTTGTTCCTGGTTCAAGATCAACAACTGTGCTGAAGTAACCAGCCACAGGTACAACGACCTTTGCGGGGACACCATTGACTATAACGATAATCCTGTCTACACCAACATTGTCAGAGACAGTACCAGCAATCTTAATAGAACCTTCCTGTGTCTGGATTGGTTTAGAAATATCAGCAGGCTCGGTAATCTGGATTGTTGGAACCTCTCTATCCATTGCCACGGCAACTTCTCTCTCAAATGGGGCAATGAAGTCAGATCTCTCAATGGAGAAATCTATATAGGAAACTGCCATTGGTTTGAGTATAACGGCAAATTTACCCTCATCATCGGTAGAGACAATAGAGCTTATTACACCAGCTACTTTAACCTTAACGACAGCACCAGCAATAGGTGTACCATCTGCTTCGGTTACCTTACCCTCAAAGGTAAATTTGGCACCAGCATAACCAACAATAACATCATTAGCCGCATCAACATAGTCTCCATTAATATCTTTAACCTTAATGGAGATAGGAGCAACAGCAAAGTCCTTTTCTGCAACCTCTACACCATTTCTCTTGACAACAAGTACGAGCTTGACATAGTCAGAGGAAACAGCAACTGGACCCAAGGAGAACTCGTTATCTGCATCAGCAGCAGCTGTTGTAACGAGTGTTGTAACAACATTATTTGCATCATAAGCCTTGAGTTCATAAATAGCACCTGTGTAGGCATCACCATTGTATGCAAGAGAACCTGCTATGGTGTACTTAAGACCTGCTGTAAGAGTATCCTTATTTGCAGATACATCAACAGGCTTTACCTCAAATGTTGCATAACCTACATGGTTACCATCATCAGTCTTCACAACTATCTTATAGTCGCCATAAGGAAGAACAGCAGCAACAAATGGATAAGATGTCACAGTAAGACCTGCAAATGGGCTACCAAGAACGGGTGTACCATTTGCATCATATATTGTCATAGTGTATGTCACACCAGAAGGAATACCAGAAACATCAATAGAGAAGTTGCTCTCTACACCGGGTACAATCTCGCCGTTTTCTTTAACTGTAATGTCTTCAGCTGGGTTGATAACCACTACAGGCACATCTACTGCCATCAACTTATCATATGCATCTGTAGTCTCGTTATAAGCATAAACCTTAGCATATACAGTTGTAGCCTTATTGGCAACAAAGCTTACATCAGGATATGCAGCATTGAAGTCATATGTACCATTAAGAATATTCGTGGAGCGACCTTCAATAGCCAATGTTGCATAGTTATGGGAATAACCGGAAGCATAGGCAAACACATCCGGAACCATATTTACACCTGGCTCTTTAACATAAAGTTCAACCTTAGCATTATTGATAGAAACACCTTCAGTATCGGTAACCTTTAGTTTAATTGTAACAGACTGTCCATATACTGCTTCAACAGCACCTGTTACATTCCAACCCTGAACATAAGTCCCGAATGTCTTATATGCTTCAGATGTCTCATTCTCATCTGTAAGCACAACATATGCGACAACCTCTACATCTCCAGCCTGAACAGCAGAGAAGGATGCAGGAATAGAAACCTCAGGTGTCGTTGCAGAAACAACCTTGATACCATGCTCTTTCAACCAAGCCTTTACATCTGTAACATCAGATGGAACGATGGGCATACCAGTTGTGCCCTCAGGAGCCTTAAGAAGAGCATAGTAAAGGGTAAATGTACCTGTTGCAAGGCCATCTTTCTTCATAAGAGTAAAGTTAAAGTTGGTTGTACCAACATTAACGGCACTTCCCAGATCAGATATCACAACAACACCCTTTATGATAAGAACAGGTAATTTGAAGGAGAAAGAAGTATAAATATACCCAGATGCATCAACAACATTACCAGAAATGATTACATAATCATTTCCCTCACCCAGATCCACAAGCTTGTTAGCATCAATAGTCAAAGATGTGGCACCGCTTGCGAGTGCACTTGTACCACTGACTGCCTTAGAAGTCTGCTCTACACCATTGTTAAAGAACTGAATCGTGTAATACAGAGTACCATTTATACCATTACCGGCAGAATCCTTAGCTACTAAGTTAACATTCTGATCAGTAATAGCTGTTGTTGGAGCCCCAACAAAACCAGGAAGTTCTGTACGATCTATGGAATAAGAAGCAGATTTAGGATTAACAACATATGTGGCCAATACAGTCATGTAGAAAGTATTTGATGGATTATCAGAGTGAGAAGGAGCAACTATGTAAATTCCTGTTACACCTGCAGGTATGCTAATAACCTTAGCATAATAAGCTATATAGCCACCAACCTCAGAGTCATGAACTTTCTCAGCACTGATAGTAGTAATTAGAGTAAAGTTCTGATCATATACATATATAGGTCCTGTAGGATAAGTATAAGGATGCTGCACAGAATAATACTTGGCCTTAAAGACATAAGAGCTACCCTGCTCAAGATTACCTGTTGGAGACTCAAGAACAAACTTTGCGTCGGCAAAACTTATAGCACCGATAGAATAGTAATCATTGTTTATATCAGAGGTAGTATCTCCAAAAACAGCTTCATAGTAACCTGTCTTTGAAAACTCAAAATCAGCTATTACATATAAACCATCTACAACATCTGTAGTTACAAGATAATAATGATTAGGATCAAAAGAAGTACCTATGTGGTAGATACGCAACTTACCTGTAAGGGCATTGCCAGAAGCATCCTTCACAGAACCCTGAAGAGTTACATTCTGCTCAAAGTCATAAGAGGAATTAATACCTGTAATAGTAACCTCTTTTGCTGTCCAAATCTTATCGGAAGTATAGTCAATTGTGTAATCTGATGCAGAACCAGCAATAGAAACCTTCAAATAGGAACCGAACTTGCCAAAATCGCTATGTCCATATCTTGTATCTACAGAAGCAAGCGTAAACTGAGCGGTAGCTGTTGTAGCACCAGCCGCAAATTCTACAGTTGCAGTAATAGATGCAACTGTACCCCAATCTGTAATAGCTGACACAGTCACAGGGATTTTAACAGTTGCAGAAGAAGCTGTGTCCACCGTAAATGTTGCTGTCACCACAAGAGATTTTCCTCGAATAGCATCTGTGGTAGGAAGACTAGAAGGAGTCATACCATCAATCTTATAGCTCACGGCAGCAACATTAACATTAGTTTCAGCGTAAGCTGCGGGAGCAAATGGCATGACGACAAAAGATGTAAACATCATCGCAAGTGCGACGACAAAAACTGTTAGTTTTTTCATACCCGCACTTACCTCCTTTCATTAAAAATTTTGTAGGAACGGGTATGTTCCAATACTAATTCTACAGATGTAAAAACGGAAAAACAAATCTGTATATGTAATTTTTTGGTGGCAGTGTCAACTTTTATTGACACCTTGCAAGTAAAAAGGGAGGGAAATAATATTCCCTCCCTTCAAAGATAGTTGTTTCATACAAAGTTACTGTTTATGGAGTGTAAGTAATCTTTATGGTATCTGGCGGTAACCAGTCTACCTGACAACCAAACAGCTCCGCTATAAACCTAATAGGAACAAATGTTCTATTCTGGTAAATAAGGGGTTTACCCCAACCAGCTTTGGCAATATCTATTTTCATACCATCAACATAAACAATACCAGTAGACTCATAAATGTAGACTTGTTGTCCCCCAAGATTTATTTTTTCCTTTCTGAGATCACTCATTGGTATCTTAATTTCCTTAGAAACACCACCAAGAGTACCATTAACAGTTACCATCCTCGTGTTTGAATCCCAACCAACATTAAGACCAAGTGCCTCAGCAATAAATCTTAGCGGAACCATTGTTCTACCATACCTTGGATCAATAAACGGTGCTGCATCCATAATTTGGGTCTTCCCCTTAACTTTATAGAATTGTGATCCTATTCTCAATACTATTTCTACTGTAGGATTATTATAGTAAAGCACATAATCATACTTAGTGATATTACCTGATTTATCAGTAACTACTATGTTAAACACATTTTTACCTTCTTTGAGCTCTAAAGTAAAGTAAATAACAGTCTTTTTCATCATGATATTTTTCTGAATAGGTTCATAGTCTACATAAACTGCATCAAGAGCTGTATCATCTTCAATAGACATCACAACTCTAACTGTATTCTCAGTCAAAGTAGAACCATTAGCCGGATTAATACTTACTATTTGGGGTGGTGTATCATCAACGGGAATTTCATATGTAACCTTGTAAAAGACGGGATTAGATATATTACCGGCAGCATCAATAGCTTGAATAACAAAAGTATTACTACCTTCCTCCAATCTTAAAATTAGCTGTGCTGGGACAGTTCCCGTAGATTGTGTAAAAATACCATAAGTAATATCGCCTGTTGAAAGATTCTTTGCTATGATCTCTTTAATATATGTTTGATCTTCCCTCACAACAACTACAGCATTGAGCTTATTGGTATGAACAACTGTTCCAGTAGAAGGTGTAATACTAAGTATCTCTGGAGCTATCATATCAACCTGAAGGACAACATCTACACTGGCATATTTACCATACTTAAATGTCAGCATACCTGTATTTGATGCATTGTAGTTAAACACAGCCTTACCATCCGAATCTGTTACAACATTACCAACGACAGTGGTTCCCTGATAAACCTTAATAAGCCTACCAGCAAGCGGTTGACTATGGGCATCTGTCAGTTGAATATCAAAAGTGTTAGACACACCAACATATCCATATGGAGGAGATACCTTTAAGACAGGAGGCACAACCCTAAGTTTCTTATCAAAGAGTACTTTACCTTCATTAACAACTTTCACCTCAACAAATGCATCGGTAGAAGTATCAAGGACAGAAGCTGTAAAAGCAACCTTTAGACCAGAGCTATTACTAACAGATAGACTACCATCAACATCTTGAAGTTCTGCGTTGATAGCGGTAACCAATATAGTATCAACGGACAGCGGTAAGCTATTGAATGGATTAAGAACTGTAGCAGTTATTATCTCCTTTTCACCAGCAGTAACAAGACCATCTTGTGGCAAGAAGTTTATCATAACCGGATAAGCCATAACATATTTCCTTGCTCCGTGAGACGCATCAGAACTTAAAGCAAATACCTCATATCTTTCACCGGGCTCCATAAGAACAGTAAACGTAGTAGTAGGATTAGAAGAACTCACATATTGTGTAGAAAGAACATTACCCTCTTCATCTTTAAGGTAAATATATGCATCTATACCATTACCATTTTTATCTCTAACACCAACTTTTACAGGTGTAGAAAAACCACCTATAACCTTTTCGGGAGAAACTGTCATCTGCAAATCAAGTATAGGATTGATAGTAAGTGCTTTGTATCCCCTATACATAAGCGTTGTTCCATCACTCTTGTAAACAAATACGTCAATATCGGCAGATTTGAGCAAGGTTGCTGTAAATATATAATTTCCTCCAACTACGTTGTTCACTGCACCGTTGATTGACATAGTATCAACTACACCAGAAGAAGTATCAAACACTCCTGTACGACTGGCAATTAGTTTTACATAAGCATTATTAATAGGGGTTCCACTACCATCGGTAACATTGACAATGATAGTAGCTTTATCTCCTACAGTGAATTGGGTTTTATTATACTGCACCTTGTAACCATCAACTGAATAGCTATAAGTTTTTACAACCCTGTTTCCAGCACTATCGGTAGAATCTAATGTTATTTTTACTGTTCCATACTCTAAAACTTTTAGCACAAAGCTATCACCATTAGCAATAGTTCCTGTACGAGAAGTATCTAATCCCTGAGCAATAGCAGGGCCACTAATAGAAACTTTTATGTAATCAATAGTGTTAGGAGGATTTACATTAGACAAGGCATTAACAACAACAGTATAATCTTGCACATAAAGAGGATTACTTAAACCACTAAGTTGATAAGAAATTTTAGGAGGTATAACTACAGGAATACTAATACTTGCTTCGCCCCATATTCCGTCAGATGTTTCTGCATTTATATATACGCTCAAATCACCTGTTGAAAGCCCAACCGGAAGAGTTATAGAAAACTTTCCTGTCGGATCAGTTGAAACAGATACATTGTTATATATAACAGTACTATTATTCTTTACCGTATAGTAAACAGATGTATTACCCAATAGCTCGTCTCCGTTTTTCAATGTGAGTTCTATGGTTTGGGTCCTTGGTAAACCAGCATAAACTTCTGAAATATTAGAGATTAGAGTAAAACTCCTAGGCTTAAGAACTATAGATGCATAATCATGCCCATGATATAAACCACATACACCTACATAGTATGTACCTGGCTCATGACCTGTTGTGGACCAAACACCAGCAAATAATCCATTATCAGAGGTTGTTCCTATTGTTATAACGGGAAGATTTACCGAGTTATCAGAAGTATTAAAAAGACACATATTGACACCTGAAACAGGATTATCATTAGCATCTGTCACTTTACCACTAATAACAACAGGATCACCTGAAAGAACAGCAGAGGTAGGTCCCATTAGTTGGAAATTATATCTCGCCTTTATAGTAGCTTTAGCTAAACCACTTTTTAGAACATAATCTCCTTCATCTGTCATATTTGCTACCATAAGCAAAATACCACTGGTAACAGTTGCCGTATTAATAACAGTTCCTGTTGGTGCATACACAAGTTCACCAGGATAACCATCTGTGGGATTACCGTTGTAGTCATAAACGTTTGCCTGTATTACATCGCCATATGGTACCTTTACAGAAGAAACAGACAGATTTGTCATTTTATAACCAGCATTAGAAACGTATAGGAGTTTATACGTAGACTTGACAATTCCCGAATAGTTATCTTTTACATCAACTTTCAACTTGAGATATGAAATGGTGCTTGCCCCAGTATCAAGAGAGACTGTGACACTGCGAGTGGTAGAGGTCACAACCGTAGATGGTGTATTAACAGAAAATACAGATGAATCAACAACCATATCATCTCTTATCAAATAAGCAGTACCTGTAAATGTTTGAGACGATGCAGCATCGTTTAAATATTTCAGAGTTAAGGTAATAGTAGCATTAACAGTAGTAGCACCAGGATCGGATGTATATGTAGGAGCATCTAAATTCACACTATAGAGTGAATATGTGGGTGCGGCAGTGGCATAAGGAACATAAGTAAATGACATTAGAATCAATGCCACACTCAAAATGCTAACTAACATTTTCTTCATAAGAAAACCCTCCTTCTTAAGGGATTGTCCCCCAAGTATGTTCTTACTATCACTATGTGTATTTTACTACACAGAAAAAGAACACTGGGAAAAAGATTACCTTTCTTTCTTTTATGGTGTAAACTTTCTTTTACACCCTTATATTAGTGTATTTATTAAAAAAGGGGAGGGCAGTTGCCCTCCCCTTTTACTTTGGCAGCCAAACTAAGTTACTGTCCTTAATCACCGAGACCAATGGTTGTATCGTTATCAAATATTAAGAGATATGTGTGTCCACTTTGGAAAACAAAGTCATCAGAAGGAGCCTCGTAGTAAGACTTAATCTGAGCACCATTAGAATAAAGCTCGTAAATCTTTACAATGTTTGCATCGGCTTTAAGATCAGAAATCTTTATATCCTTAGAGAACTGAACAACGGCCATACCATTTACTGTCTCTAATTGAACCCCAGCAGCCATTATGTCATATCCTTTAGTAGCAATAGTCGCCACATAACCTGGATTATCCCTCCTAATAAGGTAAACCTTATTGGCTACTATAGATGTATCATTAGAAGCATCAACAAGATTAGGAACAAATTCATTCCATACCTTACCCTTAACCTCTTTTATCTTTCCACCCTCTATCTTGTAAACCTCATCAGCACCAAAATATGCTTTAGGAGATATATTGTAAGAGCCATCAGAAGCAACCAAACTATAACCTCCACCAATAATGAAGTCCTTGTTGAGGACACTACTAACAGCAAAAGCTGTCTGATTCATATTATGAGCACCATCTTCGGGCTTTACAACAATATACTTAATATCCTCAGGTTTTATAGATGTATAAACCTTGTTTCCATCTTTGTTGTAATAGGAGAGCTTAGAAAGATCAATCGTATAAGGAAGTTGGGTAACAGGTGCATACACGAAGAAATAACTACCAGAAGCATCAACTGGCATATTATTGGGAATAATATAAATGTTGTATCCTATAAGTCCCGTGAGATTGTCCTGATCTCCTGCATAGAACACTTTTATAGTATTATTCATGCTAATATCCATAGTAACAGCTACTTCAGGTACAGTACGGTCTACTTTAAATGGCATGGTTATAACCTGCGGCTTGTAGTCATAATTCTTGTTAAATGGATTGATAACAGGTCTTGGGTAGAAATACACCTTCACAGTATACTGTCCCTCTGGCAATTTGTTAAGTACATCAGCTGGTAACACTGTCATATAATCTGATGTATCGTTTACGAAATCAGAATAGTAGTTCTGACTCCATCCTTTTCTAACAGTTCCTTCCCATTCGCCACTGTGATCAACTACCGTAACAACAGAGCCTGTTTCAGAAAGGACTTCTGCCTTGAAACCAACTATACCTCTCATTGCAGATATATTAAGAACGAGATCGTCAATATACTGTTCACCAGTATTATCGTCTATCTTATAGGCCTGAGCTATAGCTGGAGTACCCATCCAGTTCTTGTTAAAGTGATCTAAAGTAGAAACAAAGTTATACTCAGTAAACGGTGAGCAAGAAGATTTGTATCCACTTCCTCCTGTAATATCATCGGTTCCTGCTGGTAAGAGGTAAACTATCTCATTCTTTATTTCATTAGTATTTAGATCGAAATCCATGATATACCATCTATTCATAAGTGCCGTCATACCTTTATATGTGGCCTCAGATGCACCATATTTTCTTCCCCAATAGTCAAGATATCTGTTTTCACTCCACCATGGCCAGTCAACAGCGGGCATAGCGCCACCTTTCCAGCCATTACCATAATAATATGGTCCATTGGGATTAAATAGTCCAGCAAACGGTATGGTGCCGATTTCCTCGTTGTCGGATAAAAGCATAATATGGCCCTCTACCCAACCGAGAGATGCCACATCTTCTATTGTCAGTGTAATAATCTTGTCTTCACCGGGCTGGAGTGTAATGTGATTGGTATCGGCTGTAACTGTGGCATTATCAATAAAGCCGTATCTGT